>Ga0123342_1001846_pt1 | contig 35546 bp, 16 predicted proteins | sample Turbeawhitnodule_FD_89960 | JGI IMG/M metagenome (GOLD analysis project Ga0123342, IMG submission 89960) | Root nodule microbial communities of legume samples collected from Mexico - Turtle bean Mexico white nodule | ecosystem: Host-associated > Plants > Roots > Nodule | place: Mexico: Nepantla... | reverse complement strand
TACACCATACTTTAGAAGTCACTTTACATGTGAAGAAAAGATGATTTACTGTTTCAAGCTCAGACCCACACATGACACACATTCCCCTTCCAACCTGAATTCCTCTATGTACTAAATTATCATTAATATTAATCTTTTTATTACTATTACTAGTATTGTAATTAATATTAATAATATTTTCAATATATAATGTTATTATTAATATTGTTTTCGATGTTATTCATATTATTAGTGTTATTATTATTAATATTAATTTTATTATTAATCATATTATTAGTATTATCATTAATATTATTATTGTTATTATTGTAACTCCTCGAAAAACATTCCTTCCAGCAAAATATATTTTTCTCCCAGATTTTGTTTACATACTTCACCAATGATGAAAATAAGATATAATTGTGGTGGAATAGAAAAAAAAAGATAAACATCTCCAAAATTAAAACTTTTTTCAAAAAGAAAAATATACTCACCTTAGAACTAACTTTAATAATGTAATTATACATATTAGAATTTTTAAATTAAAAAAAATATAAATAAAATATCATTATTTTGAGATATCAAATGTGTAGTTTATGTAAGATGGATGTAAAAATATCACAACCTTACAATTAATTTTTAATAATATAATAATTCATATTATAATTTTAAATTAAAAATAAAATAAATATAATTAAAATATTATTATTTAGAGTAGTCATGTATTTTGTATGATGAATGTCAAAATATCACAACTCAAACATATCCTAGATGAGGCCCCACGAGTACTCTAAGTGAATAATGTCTTTAATTACAAAGTTTATTAAAGATTCAATGAATACTTAGTGGTATTACTTTTTAAATTTTTAAATATTAAAGCATTCTTATAGAATTCTAAAAGTTATTTGCTATCTATAAATTATATTCCAAATCAAAATAATAATAATAATAATAAAATGATAGAAAGAGAGATCACTTCAATCTTAAAATTATTTTTCTTTTATTTTAAATTGATATACAAAATATTGCACCTATGAAATATAACCAACAAATAGTAAGGGAGCTATTTTGTTACAACAACAAAAGGAATTTATTTTTATGAATAGTGACAATTAAAGTATCTATTTTATAGAAAAATAATGTTTTGATATAAATTTGTAATTAAATAGTATAAAAAAAATATTAAAATAATAATATTGATAATTGTAATATGATTATATAAAAATTGTGTATTTTCAATCTATGATTACTCTATTTTATAAGAGGGAGAAAAGCGTGGGAGGGAAAGAAGAAAGAGCAGACACAAAAGGAGCGAAGAAGGATTCCTACTCCCTTATCATCGTTGCCAAGATGAGTACTATGAAATTTTGCCGTGAATGGTTGGTCCCCTCTTCATTTTCCTCTTCAATTTTCCCTCTTTCAAATTCATTTTCTTCATCCATTGCTTCTGCTTCAGTAACAACATTCTCTACCCTAAGGAAGACAGAGATCAGAAGATTCTTCTCTACGCTTGCCGCAACTGCGACCATCAGGTTCTTCTCCTTTTCTTTTACCTCTTTTCGTGTACCCTTTACTCCTAATTTTTGTTTTCAAGTATAAAACTGTGACGGGCTGAAAATTCTCTTCATGTTTTTGCCACGTTAAGTACCAGTTTGCATTGGTTTGTTTTGGGACCAAAAAAGTTTGATTTTTTAGTAGAAAATAGCAATTATTTTCTTGATTTAAGCTGTACCCAATCATGGGTCAAATGTTGGTTGTGTTTGTTTTGAAGAAAGTATTGAGAGGGGTTCTTTGCATTTCTGATATGAGTAATTTTGATGGGACATGCTTGTTTGAGTAGTTGTTTGTTGTTAATGTTGTTGTTTTTGTTGTTGTTGCTCAGGAGGTTGCGGATAACTTCTGTGTTTATAGGAATGAGATACATCACTCTGTTGGAGAGCGCACTCAAGTGTTACAGGATGTAGCTGCAGATCCAACTCTTCCTCGAACCAAGTCTGTTCGCTGCACTCAATGCAATCATGGTGAAGCTGTCTTTTTCCAGGTAAAGTCCCTGTTCTATGTTTGAAACAGAGAAATTGTTTTGTTATTTTTGCAGTTTGCTATCTTGGTATTAGAATTTAGGTTGTACAATGTTCCTTGCCAAGGTTGGGTCATATTGCAAGATTCTGATTTGGTTCCACGTTGGATGAGTATCCCCTTCTTCCTTGTGTACATGGAGCGATGTGGAGGTAGAACTGTGAGGATTTGAGGATAAATATTTATAAGTTTATTATTTTTTGCATATAGCACAATTTTCAGTGTTGAACACTATGCTGCTCTTTCTACTCTCACCCCCCTTTATTTAGAAGAAGTGGATTGCACAAGGAGAGCAACTAATAAAGAGATTTGAGCCTTAACATTTCGGTAATGTGTATAGCTGTGCAGATATTATGCTGTGCTGCTTAAGTTATCAAATCCAAGTGAGTCTGTTTAGGGTTGTGAAAGTATATTGACTATTGCATAGATAGGAGACATGAGATATAGGTTATAAGTAGATTGTGAACCTTCTCTTGTCTTTACATTGATATAGTGTGATAACATTTATTAGTTGGAATGTTATGCAGCTTTACTTTAGAATGATTAAAGCCTGAACTAGTTGGACTTTTATTCAGCATGGCTTGTGATGCTGCCCTAGAGTCCATCATTGTAGTATTCATGGTCCTGGGCAGATTGTTGCAGTGAATACATTTCGACTTTTCTTTTTCTGGGGTGATTTTTTTTTTGTCCCTATAGTCTTTTGTCAAATATGAAACAAAGGGGATTTGTTTTTCTTTGCTAAATAGTGTCATTGTTTTAGTGATACATGAAACTTAATGTAAGGAGTTGCTTACTTGGTTGACTTGAAAATGCTAATATCTTCATTTTTCAAATGTTTCTTTTTCAATCATTGATCATGTATGTTACAGATCATGGTAAGATTTGATTCATGGTTGGAAAGTAGGTCTTCAATTCTATTTGATTTTTACTTCAAATTCTAAATTGATTTCTTCACTGATCACTAGACTCTAGTTTGGCACACCTTGATGAGGAACCCACTATCGGCTGCAAATGTCTATGCTATTATGCTCTACACTTTAAACTCTAAAATCATTTATATCTGTCATTATAAATGATGCAGTTATATTGAATAGAAGAAAGCAAAATTCAGTATAACCTTTTGAATTTGAAATGTTGTGCATTATAACCCTTTTGAATGCACTTTTGGCAAAAATTTCAAACTGCATTTTAATATCGATTTTTTTTATGTATTCAGGCAACAGCCAGAGGGGAAGAAGGAATGACACTTTTCTTCGTTTGCTGCAATCCAAACTGTGGATACAGATGGAGAGACTGATATTTGAGCTTCTTCAGATGAAGGTTCAATACTGAGGAGATCCAATATTTGTTTTAGCTTATTTTGAAAAGTTAATTGTTTTCTTTTTCTTGTCAAGTTTCTGAAAAACTTTTGGAAAACAAAAATTACTTCTCAAAATTTAAGCTAAAACAAAATGGGCTCTATTGTCTACTGTGTGACAGAGGAGAGAATTTGTTATCTGAAAAACTTAATTGAAGAGGAGAAAATGATACTGAAGTTGTGTTTTAACTGCAGTTTCTGATCTAATGATTAAAATAGTTCAATGTACAAACTGTTGCTGGTCAAAGTTGATAAATTTTATGGATAGGCCTAAAACAAAGTGCCATGCTTTTTTAAATTATACTCAACACTTTTTTAAATCTAAAAACGAGGTGTCATTTTTCCTGATACCAAAATTGGTTTGGAAAATACTTCACATATATTTACTTACACTTCTATTTTATTTCTACATTGTTTTCTTTCTATTTCTCTTCTATTATATTTAATGGTTTCTCGATTTTTTTTCTCCTTTTTCTTATTTATTTCGAACCAACACAAAGTTATATATTTATCATTAGGAAAACCTTGGTACCATGAAAAAAAAAATTCATATCCAGAAATAATGGATTTTATTATTCTTAAAGATGACTAAAATTTATTTGGTGGATGAATTATTTTAAAAATATTTATATAAATTTCCTAAAAGTTAAATAGTAACGTAGTGTTTTCACCAAAAATTAATTAGTTGTCATATTAAATTATTCAATAAGACAAACATGATGTATTTATAACATAAAGATTAATTCAAAAAAGTTATTTCCACCTTTCCAATAGGGGAATTTTTTCACCAAAAAGTTAACTAAAATGTATTCTTGGAAACATGATTCCCTATTTTCTAAAATACAAACCCGAATATGAATAAAATTAAAAATTTGAACTTCAGATATTCAAAAACACTAAAATGTCCTACGGGGAGAAATGAGTTACTTTTAATTATATTAATGGAGTAACATGCTCATTTTACAAGAAAATTGTTCACGGGTTTATAAAAAGATGTATTTGATACAATGGTTCTTAAATGCAGTTTAGTGTTTAGATACATTTTTTTGGGTCGAATATTAGTCCCTCTGATAAGGTCAATTTGAGGTTGACATACCTTATTGACACAAGTTTTATTACTGTATTATATAGGTGATACTACTTTAAAAATTAATTCATATTAAAACCACAAGTTTTAGTTAATATTCTACCTTTAATACACAATTACTGTAATGAACACTTTCTTAGGTTTAGCTTAATGTGCTTTTCCTATTTATTTTGTTTTTGTCTCTAAACAACTTACCCATCATCGGTTAACAAAGATGTAAAGAATTAAAAGTTTTTGTTGTAGAATATGTAAAATAATTTCATTGTTTTACATGAGATCTATCAAAAATGGGAAAAGTTAGAAGAGGAAAGTTGGGATGAACATGATTTTTTAAGGGTAGAGGTGATGTTTTTTTTTATCTTTAGATATGGGTAAACATAGTGGTGTTTGTGCTACGCAGTCTTCTTCAAGCCTCCAAAACGAGTGGAGTGTGTCTTTATTTTTTTATAAGAGTTGAGATATTTCTAAAATTCTATTTTTTTTTAAAAAAAAACATAAAATAATGTTATATAGATGAAAATATATATCGTGATAAAGTTGACTCACAATGTTAAAAGTTTAAATTTGAGGATTTAATTTTCAAACAAATTAGCCTCACAAGTCTCTGCTTTTAAGATAGTTTTCACAGATATATTTTGTACACAGAACCTTAGACAATGGTAAGGATGTGCTTTGTTGTCACTTAGATCAGTTGAAAATAAAAGCACGTTATTTTAGAATGAGACATAATCTTTTAATTCCTTTAATACATGTTTTCATTTTGTTCAATTTTGATTACACATCATTTAATCCCTGCGTTGGTTGAAGATAGATATTAAGAGTGTTTATGCTTAGAATAACCACAAATTCAAATTAATCTAACCTAATTCAAACCCTTTGAATCGATGTGTTATATATTTTAATTAAATTAATTAAACCTATTATTCTTTACATTAACTATTAGGTTTTAATGTTGAAACTACAAATCCAACCCACGTTTTAAAATAATAATATAATTTTAATTTATAAGTTGTATGTTAAAAAAAGGAGACATTTTTCATCTTTTCTTGTCCCAACCTGTCACTGCATTAATTTATTTTTTAAAATTCTTATTGATTTAACTTATTTATATACATAAAAAAATTTAAAAGTTATATCAAAATGCATCGGTAAAACAATAATGTTTAAAATTATAAAATAAATTTAGTTTTTGAAATACTACATCCAGCCTAGCCCATTAATTTTTTTAAGGAAACCTAACCTATTTTAACAATTAAGTTGGTTGGATTCAAATTTAGAAGATGAATATCACAAACCAATGGAATTCAATTCAAACTATTTTAATCAAAGTCAAGTAAAAAATTAATGAAACTTAATAAAATGCTATCCATGAACACACCTAATAAAACTTATAAGAGATACTATTTCTTAAATAAATAAAAAAGTAAAATAAAAATATTCCAATTACAAAACAATGTAATTGTATAAGAATTGAAGTAGTAAACACCAAAATAAAGTACAAAAGAATATTAGACTAAATGAAAAAAAAGTCAAGACTAAAAATTAAACTTATGTCTTATCTTGGTACTACAATTATCAAAATTGTTTTTTTTTATCAGCACAATTATCAAAATTGTATAGTATCGGTAGCAAATACCTCAACCTTACCAGAAGACAGGGTCCACAAATTCTAAATGCGAATTATGCATTTGCTATCAATGTGTTGTCTCTGTACAAACAATGAATGTAGCTGCAGAAATTTTCCACAGCATAATGCTACTTTATCCCGATATTCCTATGTCTATCCTCAGAAGCTAATTCAGAGAGTAAGAAAAAAGTAATCCAAAGTACAATTAAAAAATATATATCTACAAAAAATATGTGGGGGAAAATAACCAGCTGGGATGCTTTGGGCTTAATGCTGGCCAGTGGCCCCAGAAAGAAAAGCAGGAGCTATAGAGATGATAATGTTCGTGTGAACCATTCTGATAGGCGTTTGATTTTTACTGACATATCTGCATCTTTTTCAAAAAAGGAAGTGGAATTAGCCAGTAAATTTGTCACATCGTGCTGCAGAGCTTCCAAACTACGGTAGTAATTGTTCTTCAACCTTGACTGCACCAATTCAAGTGATATAGGAACAGGAAACCTGCAAATTAAATAGAAATATTTAATATGTGTTTGATTGGAGGAAAATGAAAGAAAGGGAGGGGATAAAATTTTTAATTTTCTTGTTTGATTCAAAATTTTGGACTGGAGGGAAAATTGAGGGAGCTAAAATCCAGGCTATTTTTGTCTCCCATCCAACAACGGGAGGACAATTTTGTAGTTTAACTGAAACAGACTAAAACAACACTACTGAAAAATTATTTTGTCTTTAAAATTAGTTTCTATTTAATGATTTTCTTGTAGTGAGAATGTTATTCATACATTTCATAGTTTCGTGCAAAAAGGATATATATGGAATACCTGTTTATAAATTTGGACTTGCTTGAAATTTTCTTCAGTTCATGCACTCCATAACGATCCTGGATATTAATAACAAAGAAGTGAATATTTACGTTTACCTGCACACAAATTCAACATTCTATGGGAATGGTTGCACACATACCTGGACTGTGTTGCCTGACTGCAGTAATTTGGTGAGAGCAGATTGCAGTTTATTTCTCATGCTATCATCAATGTGAGGCTGTTCCCATACAGTGTCAGCATCAAAAAGCTCCCAAGGACTATGCAAATGCGTTTCAGTTAGGTCATTCTTGTACCGAACAGTACAACTCTCCCATGGACTGTCTGAAAATTCAGAAGACTTGGTTTTCACGCACAAAATTCGACCATCCCACCAATTACCAGAGGAATTATCCTCATTTCTCCACCAAACCCTGCATTTATCCCTGCGTGTCCAATTTCTTTGCATAGCAGCATCAAACCTAGTTCTTTCAACAAGAAAATCTGGGAAACTAGTCACTTCAGGTAGGGTTAACTTAAAAGATTTTCCAACAACACTTGAATTAGGATCTACAAACTGAAGGGTCATTTTGCAGCAGCTATCACCAGACCCTGCAAGATGGGAATACTCTAGGCTTTGAACTCTACAATATTCTACAGCTCGTATATGTCCCTTAAGTGATACCCAAGGCCCTGAATCACTTTTACGACAATAATCTATATACTCCCGGTGCCCCTGAAACACATATTTTTGTAGGTTAAAACAAAAAAAAGATCACATATGTAAAAGTTTTAAAAATATACTATCAGATAAATATTATGTGTAAGCTATGATTAACCTGTCTCAAATATACAACTTCATCTCCCTGTTGTGGAATATATCTGCATCCTTCTTCATGGGTTGATAACAACAACCATGATACTTTCACAGTCGATTGTAGTGATTTCCTTTTATTTACAGGACTAGTCTCACGAATATTATAACTAGACCTCCGACTCCTAGTGGACCTCAAACCAACAGTCAATTTTGAACTAGAACCCCTTTCTTCTTCTGTGAGTTGTCCTCCACTTGTAGAAACATTCTGTGGACTTTTAATCACAGAATCTCCATGTCCTTGCAGCACTTTGCAATTATTCTGCTCATTGTTTGGGTCACAACTAATTGGTTCCAACTCTATGGATCCATTGGTATGATTAGCCTCATTTGTGCCATTACTGAAGTCTGCTGTGGTGTTGAAATTACTGTTGCTCCCATTTGAAGTAGATTCACCCTGGCCACCACTGTCAGCTAAATTAGTCACAGCCCTATGTGATCTTGATCTTCTATAAACCGCTTTATACATTTTATCTCTTTGTGTTTGTGGTTCTAGCAAATCCTGTGAAGTACTATTTTCTCTAATCTGAGGATCTATTTCTTGAGATCCATTCTCTCCCAGATTAGATTTATCTCTAGTGTTGTTGCTATCCACAAGCACACGCTGTTCATTGTTCAAAGGAGCATTATCATTAGAGCTGCACGCACTATTCTTTAGAACGGAAGATTTTGCTTCATGCTTGGATGGACTTTCAGGATCCCTTGCACCCCTTTTTGACCTTAGTTTCGTTGAAACAGAACAAAAACCAATATTTGGTTCAGGTAGTTGGTCAACCTCACTATAGCTGATTGAAGCAGGAACAGTATCCTGGGGAATCACATATGTAGGAATCAGTGATTCATTTTTGTCCCTGCAATTGCTGGAACCTGTGATCTGTCCTCCATTAACAGTGGGATTAAAAGGCTGTAAGGTGATAGTACCAGCACAAATTTCATTAATCTCTGTCAAACCATCTCCCAGATTGCCATCATTTTGGGTTTCAAACTCAGGAGTTGGTGCACTAAAGTTCTTCTCCTCTTTCTCATTCCCACTACTTACATTCTCTTTTTCATCAAGATGATTAGGACATTTTCCAGAGTAAGGATTTTCCTCTGATGGTACAGGTTCTTCCACTCTCAACGGTTTAGATGATCGTGCCCTAACCATTCCCCATTTAATTTTCCCCAGCAAGTCTACATGGTCTTTCACCTGGCCAGGTTTTGCTTGATCTGTTCTTTCAACTGCAGGGTAACTTGTACTGCCAGAATAATACCCTGAATCCTTAAAACTTGGTCCGTTCCCATTAAAATCAGTAACTTCTGGTATAGTTTTTGATGATGAGCCAGCCAACTCAGCCTGGTAATCAAACTCATTTGTGGACTTAGATATATCACGAATTGGAAACTTCAGAACCAACATCCTCTTGTTCATTGAATTCACATGAGTTTCAGTTAACTCATGAGATTTTGTGTCCTCTGATTCATAATAGGATACTTCTTTTCCCTTAGAATAATTCAATTGATCATTCTGTAAAGTTCCATCAGATTCATCACTGTCAATATTAGACTCTTGCAATGTTGATTCACTATCTGAAAAATCACCAATCAGACTATCGTCATCTCCATCTGTTGGTGTACCAGTAATTTTGGAAAATAGATGCAGAGCATTGCGTGCAGCAGCCCTTTGAGGCCGGGAAGATTTAGATTTCGAAAATTTCCTTCTTGATGTTTTTTGGCCACTTTTTCCCTTCCTACTTCGGCTACTGCCAATGGTATTGCCATCACACTCATCAAAGTTCCTCCTTTTCACACGTCTCCCAGAAGAAGTCATGATCTCAGTCTGTACAAAAAAAATATAGAAACCGGAATGACTTAAAGTTGTTACAAAATTAACAAGCAGTATTCACTTTATATTTTCAATCTGTACTTACCTCAGTCTTCTGTTTTTTCCTCTTCGATCTACGAATGCTTTCCATGCGAGTGTCTTCCCCTTCGCTGTTGTCTGTGCTGCACCCTGAATCACCAGAAGCATTGGAGCTTGAACATCCTTTCTCACCCTTAGAAGAGCAATCTTCAGTGGCGTTATATTCTGAATCTGCATCATCACTAAACACCTCAACTTCAGGTTCCCATTCCATAGCATCTATAAACTCAGGCAGTGGTTCTGTAACCAAATCCAAGTCTGCCAATGGAAGCATGTGATAATCAGGGTCCAGACTGAAATCAGGACCAACAGCAAGCCTTAGCGATGATGGACGCCACTCAAGGCCTAATGCTCCTAATCTTCTTTGCTGAAATTCACTCTGATATGGCTCTGGGTATGGTATCATTGCTGAAAGTTTGGCAGCATAGATAACCAACAATTAATAAGATTACATGAGGAATAAAGAAATGGCTAAGAAATAACAGAAGGAAAAAGGTGTATGTAAACAGATCCAAGAAAACAAGTAACCTGAATCACAAAGCAAATCTTGCACATTCCGTCGATACGGAACAATTTGAGTTTCCTGAGTCAAATTTCAGTAGTACTTCAAATTAGAAAACACATGTATACGATAGTAGATAAAGCATACATTCAAAACTAAACCCACAATATCAAATAAAGCCATTTTAAACAAAAGGGCTCACCCATCAAAATCACTTCTTATGTAGTATACCTCTAAATATGATTAACAAGTAGAGCCAGAGAATGCATCAGTTAATATGTGCCAGTGTGAAAATTAAATACTTCACTACACGTTAACAACAGCTTTACATAAGGCTTTTATATTTTAAGACTACAATTTTTCCCCTTCCGAATAGAAGTCATTTTGAACCCAAATACTCCTTTTTACCTTCAGAGTTCAGCTCCTCTTAACTAACACTGAGGGAATCACTTTAGAGGGAAAAATGAGGAGTTATAACCATTACTTGAAAAATTAACAGTCCATATTCAAACAACGACACAGTTTATATATTTACAAGCATTTCAACAAAATTCCATCCAATGTATTTTTAATCAATTTCATCCGATATATAACTTCCCAATTTTCCCAAATGACAAATAAATACATAGGTACACAACCAACCTAAAACAGATGTTCTAACCTAATAAATACTAACACTACACTACTAAATAGTAGCTGTGTTATGCCTTGGCTGTATCAGATTCAGATGCATGTTGGATTCTACATGAACAATTCAAATAAGTTTTATTGTATTTTTATAATTTTTACACTTTCATCCCAATACCGACCTTAATACTACAATAGTTAGATTAGATATCTTTTTGTATTGTGTTTAGAATGACTTATGCTCATTTTTTAAACATGATTTCTCTTGTGATTTAAAATTTTTATTTTGTTAATTTTAGATTAATTTTATATATTATATTATAGCTGTGTATCCTATAATTTTAAAATTTACCATATTTTTGCCAATGTCATTTTATCTGTGACTCATGTTGTATCTGTACATCTTAGGATCTAACAGTTTCATAAATGAAAAGAAAGAGTAGAAAACAAGTAATCAACTAACCTGGTCTAGTACATTACCATGGGTGTCTTGAATCAGAGGTCGATAATCACCGAGAAAGAACTGCAGAAATTTTGCAGACTACATCAGTAACAAAGCAGTAGCAAAGAGAAGAGAAAATCATAATAGCAGGATAATATATGTACCTGATCGTATTTGGCATCTTTCTGGGACTCGCCTTGACCTGTGCTTAATATATATAGTTGACCAACATCATCCGAAAGTATAATTGATGTTCCATCTCTAGGTGATAATAAAATAGATTTCAACAAAAAACAAAGTTTAGCTGATGTAGGCAGTATACAATGAATTGGTGAAACACCTCACAGCAATACAAAAAGGCTATAGAACAATCCACGTAACATAGCTACATCCAATGAGTGTTTATAAATCAGAAAAGTAGAAGATTGAGTCCAACAAATCATGATGTATTCACCCGTCAATGTCATTTAATTTATTAGAAAACAGCATTCAAAGCCAGAGGGTGATCTAGCACCATATTGCAAATTGCATCCTGTACTGAGTACAGCAATAATTTCAAATTCAACAGGCACTGATTTAAGTGGGAAAGGCATTGGAAATTCAACAAGTCAATTTTATTAGTGTCAAAAAAGGATTCTAATAAATGATATAGGGACAAAAAATTTAATTTACCCTATAATAAATATGTATTTATGGAGTGATCCAAAAAAGATCACTCAAAAGCCACATTCTCAGAAAAATACCTAACTTATATTTCATCTCAAAAGTAATTTAAATTTAATATTTTGAGGGATTAGAAATGATTTTGAAAGTCACATAATAAATTGTTGTAAACAATAATAAATACACAATTCTGTCCATGAGTATCTGAAAATAACAACTGTAAATGATTGTGATTTGAGAACTTTTGAGAAAAAAATAAAAAATATCCAAAAAAATTTAAGCAAAAAAATATTATGAGCCTAGTTCATTCATTGTGTACTTACGGAGAAAATTTTCCATCCACCAACTTGAAACGTGATATCTCATATATCCGGATAGGCATGCCCTCCCATATCTAAAGTCAGAAAACGTTGTTATTTAAAATATAGAGGAAAGCCGACAGAAAAGTGAGATAAAGGTGTAATTGAAGACTCACATCCCAAACAATAGTTCTTCCATCATATCCAGCACTCATAGCTATCCGGGGATTGAAAGGATGAACATCCAGAACATATGTCTAAAGTGAAAAGAACCAAAGCAAATTTAACCAGATAGACCCAAGAAAAAAAGTTAACTATGCATTTAAAATTATGAAGTTTCCTCCTCCAGCACTTGTCCTAGGACTAAAAGAAAAAACTTGGCATGTCATCAGAGAAAAAAGCGGTAAACTAAGCAACAACAGAAAAGTGAGCAAGAAAGCAGAGGCTAATCAAAGACTGACACTGAAACTCGATTTATAAAAGCTCACTTTGATCAAATTCGAGTTATAATATTAAAAAATTAGTCAACCGTGTTTTAACATGTTTGATCCTTGTTACCCTTGCTAACTGATATTTTTCCCTTGAAATAGAGTACAGCTTCAGTATACTCTAATTATTTCAAGTCCATTGTAGACATATGTGAGTGTTGTATTAAGTTTGTAATAGGCATTTTATCAGCTGTTCTATTACAGCTTTGTTTCTTTTTCTTTCTGTATACAAAGAGAACCCTTGTTATTCTGTATGCCACTAATCATCAATACATATTACCTTTTCAGTTTCTCTTTTCTTTTGTTCTCTCTCTCTCACTCTCCCCTGAACTCTAATATGGTGTCAAGAGCTTAGTGATCCATGGCTTCAGAAAATAATCCCCCTCCTCCATCTCCACCTTTGTAAAGATTTCTGAAAAACTTGATGATTCAAACTTCTTTTGCGTCAACAAGTAGAACCATGCATAAAATCGCATCTCCAACATTTTGTGGTAAACCCTTCTATTCCTCTTCTATTTCTCAATGAAACTGATCGGTAATGTGGAAAAATTAATCCAGCATATATTTCATGGGAACAACAAGACCAAATGTTGTTCACATGATTACAATCCACTCTATCAAGATCCTTTCTTTCATGCATTCTTGGATGTATTCATTTTTACTACGTGAGGGATACAGTGCATGATTATTTTCAAAAACAAACAAGAGCAAGAGTGCAGCAGCTTTGCACTGAACTTCATTCCATGACTCTTCATGATAGTTCAATGGGTGATTTTCTTCTTAATAAAAAGCTTTGGTTGATTGTCTTGCTTCGGGTGGAGATTTGGGTTCTCTTTAGTAACACATTGATGTTATTGCTCAAGGGCTTCCTTCAAGACTGTTATTAAAAGTAAGTTTGAACCCCTTCCTATTTAAGAAGTTGAAGTTCTTCTTCTTGCATGAGTCTTCCAAAGTATCACAAGAAAAATGTTCTTAATTCAGCTTCTTTTAATCTAACTCATGCACCTTTGTCCCCTTTGCTCTAAACTGACCGTTTGTCTCTTCCTTCAATTATGTGTCTATTACTAAATTTAGAAGTGAAGCCATGGGGCTGGCCACAAATAACACCAGGCGATGCTGGCCAAGATGATCGATTTGGATGGCCAACATATGGGAGCTTGTTCCCTTGCTATCCAACAAAACCACTATTGGGTGTCATTACGAAGATCGCACTCGATGGTACAATTGATCTTTAAAAAGCTCATTTAGTGACTAAGGGTTATTATACTTGTCTCTCTTTTTCTTCTTTGGCCAAAATCACCTTTGTCTTGCCATTTTCTTTCCATGGTTTTCATCCGCCATTGGCCTCTTCACCAATTAGACAAAATAAAAGGTCTTTTTGCATGGTGAATTGCAAGAAGTGTAAATGGATCAATCATTTGGTTTTACAATCTCTAGTGACTCATGTCTTGTTTGTAAGCTTTGTCATTCAATCTACAGCTTGAAGCAATCACATTGTGCCTAGTTAACCTTATATGTTCGACTTTGCTTGAGTTTAGTATTATAACTCATTGGGAAGCCGATTACCCAATTTTTTCACTTCATTCTACGTCCGGCATGTGCATTTATATTGTTGTATATGTTGATGATATTGTCGTTGTTAAATGTATTTCAACATATGGCTTAGGCCTGTCTCCTTATAATATATTTGTACAATCTATATATAACATCTTCCTTAATTGTACTCAAACACACAAGGATTCATCCACATGAATATCCATCTTGTATTCACCAGGGTTTCTAGAACCTAGTGAATCCTTTCCCTCTTGGTGAACCTATTGTTCATCGATGCAATTTTTTTCCGAAAAATGTGTTTCTCACTTATTTCTAGTCTTCTCCTCTTGCCACCAATTAATTTCTCGAGTCTTTGGATCTACGTTTTTTGTTCACAATCTTAGTATTGAACTTCATAAATTGTGAACACAATCTCACAAGTGTCTTTTTAGGCTTCCCTATCTCAAAAAGGGTATAAATGTTTCTTACCCTCCATTTGTTGCTATTTGATCTTAGTTGATATCACCTTCTTTGAGTCACTACTTTGGGTCCAATTCTTACCTATTGAGACTATCTCAACCACCACCACCACCCCTTTTGTCTCTTATACCACCCACATCTTTGGTGTGCCATCGGGCCCACCACCTTCATTGGGCTCAATATTGACTCTATTTCGATGCCACCTCCTCCATTCCTACGACCCCTCCTCTTCTATTTGGTCTTATTGTACTTTGTAAAGGCACACACTCTACTCATAATCGTTTTCATCATTATAAAACTCTGAGTTATCACAAGTTGTCTCCATCCCCATTATACTTGTCTCTCTTCCCTTTCCTTTCAATTCCCAAAACTGCAATTGATGTCTTAGTCCACCTTGGATGGAGAAAGACCATGCTTGATGAACTGTGTGCTCTTTAGAATAGGAGTACTTGGGAGTTTGTTCCCCCACCTTTTGGGAAATCTATTGTTGGTTGCCGATGAGTTTCACCGTCAAAGTTGGCTTTGATAGTACCATCAATCAGCCCAAAGCACGTTTGGCTGCCAAAGGTTATACTCAAATCTTTGGGTAGACTATGGCGCCACCTTCTCTCTAGTGTCCAAGATGACTGCTCCTCAACATTGGCCCCTCTATTAGTTGAATGTCAAAAATGCCTTTCTACACGGTGATTTGTTGGAGGAAATTTATATGGAACAACCTCCTGGCTTTACTGCTCAAAGGGATTCTTCCCACTTGTATGTCGTCTACTCATTATATGATCTTAAACAATCTCTCGAAACATAGTTTGGTAGATCTGGTTGGGAAACTAAACTGCCTCACATTCACTTGCCCTGACATCTTTTGTGTGGGTAATGTGGTAAGTCAGTTTTTGACTTCTCCATGTGAAGGGCCCTCGTATGATGTCATTCACATTCTAAAGTACATATTATACTTTTGAGGGGGAGTGTTAGATGTAACATACTTAGACCATACGTTTTGTATTTTTCTTATATAAATACATAACCCTATGCATTCATTATACACAAGGGATTAATCCTATACCTCTTTTTACTTTATTTTCACAATACACATCCTTCGATACATCAAGAATGCACCAGATCATAGATTAATATATTCGAATGAAGGAAATTCCAAGATTGTTTGTTATTTTGATGTTGATTGCGTAGGATCACGGTTAGATAAGAGGTCTCAGTTCTAGATATTGTCTTCTCATTGGTGGGAACTTGATTTCTTGTAGAAGCAAGACCTAGAAAGTAATCGGTAGATCTAGTGTTGAAGTCGCAACAAGCAAGATTACATGACTTAAGCAACTTCTCCATCAATTAAAATATGGAGATACACAATATACTCCACTAATGTGACAATGATGTTGTCCTTCGCATTGCATCAAAACCAATCTTCCATGAGAAGGCTAAACACAGAAATTGATTGTCATTTTGTGAGAGAAGATGCTCTTTGTTGAGCTCCAATGACCAACTTGAAAACATGCTCACTAAATCCCGGAAGAGCTCTTGTAATGATCACATTTGTAATAAGCTTGGTTGATATGACATATATGCTTCAACTTGAAGATAAGTGTAAAAGATATAATTTGATCTTAGTAATAAGGGAAATATGTACAACTGAGAGTTATGGATGTTCCCCATTGTTAGCCATTATTAGGCTTTGCCTACTTACATTATACTTTGAATGATTATAAATGAAGGATTTACATGTGTGACTAAACACACAATTCACAACAATAGAGAAACCCTTTAGGAAATATAATGAACTCTAGAAACTACTCTTAAGAGATCATCCAACATAGTAAAAGATAAGTTTAAAGGTAAAATGAAGATATTATAAAGACATTTCCTAGATGTTCTAACAGACCTTACATTCATTCCAATTTCCTAAAGCTTGCAATGAATACTTAAAACTTGGTTTGAAGAGGCTGGATAAACATAGAGTTCAGAAAATACGTCAATAAATCTCTTCCGGTGGTGCACACATCCTAACCGTGCAAAAGAAGTTTATGTTTGTATCCAAACTAGTAGAAAACAAATATTTAAATCATAAATAAAAAAGACCAATAATTTAAAACATTAATCAAATTAAACTCTAAATCCTAAGCAACGTCTGAAACAAAATCTGAGAAACACAACACTCAGCATCAGATGTCAGGCTTGAGTTAACTATTACATAAAAAGTCAGAGTTATCATACATGATCTACAAAAGGGTAAAAATGATATCAAACCAAAGTAAGAAAATAAACCAAAACCAAAAAATTAAACACTTACAGATTCAGTATGCCCAGTCAATGAGTGTACTAAGCTGCCGTCAGATGCATTCCAAACACAAATTCTGCAATCTGCAAGAATATCATGAAATCAGATAAAATAGTCTTCTAGCTTCAAAACCATGAAATAAGATTACAATGGCTACAGCATTATCTTGACACTTGCACAAGAGTGGTATGATAACAAGAACAAGTAATTAAGGGTTTGTTAAGTAAAGAAAATGATTTTACATTTTAATCACCTGTCCTATTACAGATTACAAAAGAGGCTAATTGTTTTCAAATATTTGTGCATTAAAGGATGAAAACACCAAAAGGTTGTTTTCATTATTTCCTATTTAAATCAAATATCTAAAAACAAAAATAACTTGAAAACAATGTGATGGTTTTGAAATCTTTTAATGAAAATATAAAATAAAAACAAAATGATTTCAGATATTGTTATCATATTTCTAGCTAAAGGCATATAAAACATAATCCTTCCTTGAAGATCCTCATGATTTAGATCCTTACCCACTCTATTCCAATAATTACCATGGATCCTTTATCCTCCTCACCCTTTCTTGACTCAAATCATGTTTGGCCTATTGCTCTTAGCAAAAGGTATACAATCTTCTAGTTATCCATTTCCTGTTTATAATATATAAAGTTATAATCAAATTGTATTCTTTGCATTCTTCTTTTGTTTTCTTCTTATCCACCACTACTATTCCTAACAATGTTACTGAGATTCTTGGTCACGTTGGATGGTGACAAGCCATGATTGATGAAATACATGAACTTGAACATTTGGGAGCTTGTCCAATAGGAAGCTTTGGGTTGTAGATGGGTCTATGTTACTAAGGTTGGTCTTATTGGTGAATTAGAACGTCTCAAAGCTCACTTACTATCTAAGGGATACACTAAGATTTATGGTCTTTGACTACTATGATACTTTTTCTCCTATGGTTAAGATCAGCATTATTTGTCTTTTCCTTGCTATAGTTGCCATTTACCACTGGCCTCTTCACCCTTCATGGTGACCTGGTGAAGGATATTTAAATGGAGCAACCACCTGAATTTGTTTTTCATAGGTAGTCTAGTTTAGTTTGTAAATTGCATTGGTCTCTCTCTCTATGGCCTAAAGCAATCACCCCGAGCTTGGTTTGGTAAATTTAGTAATATTGTGCAGATTTTTAGACTAAATCGGAGCGAGGCAGATCATTCAATGTTTTATTGTCATACTTCTCTAGGGGAGTGTGTTTATCTTATGGTCTATGTTGATGATATTGTTATTACAAGAAATTATATCACTAGAATTGCTTAATTAAAAAAGCATTTATTCAGCCAATTTCTGACCAAAGATTTGGGCTATCTAAAATATTTTCTTGGCGTTGAAGTGGCTCAATCAAAAGAAGGTATTATTATCATTTCACAAAGAAAATATGTTTTTGATATTTTGTAGGAAGCAAGCCTCAAAAATTGCAAGCCCATTGATAGTCCCGTGAACTCAAATCTAAAGTTTCTCGAACCCTAAGAGATATAGGAGGTTGATGGGAAAACTCATTGATCTCACTATTGCAGTGGATGAACACTATGGTGAACAGTGCAGTGGCAGAGGATGATGAATGGCAGCAGACAGCTCCAGAAACTCAACCAAAATAGGAGACAAGCAAAATGGGGTTGAACCCACTACCACACTTATAATCATTAAGATTGAATTACATTTAAGAGCAAAAATTAGACAATGTAACTAAAATGGATATGATAAGCCACTATACATAAATTTTCCTTTTAGCTATCCTAAACATTAATTCCCTAGGAGTAGAAACAAAACCAACTTACCCATAATAGCTGCAAGAACAAAGCGGTTGTCATGGCTCCAAACAATCATATTTACACCACGTGGAGTTGGTAGAATTCTCTGACGAGGACCACCTCTTTGAGGTTGAGGAAGCATAGGTGGAGGTGGAACTCTTAGATGATATGCACGTGTCCAGCGTCCACTTTTTCCCTAAATGGAATAATTTTAACAAATTGAAATATAAAGTATCACTCATTATCCAATAACCATTAGCTTTTGCAATTTGAATAACAAAGTAGGCTACCAATTCTCACTTTCTGTTAAAGAGAAAGATAACATAAGTAGAAGCAAATTGTATTGGATGAAGACTTACATGTGATCTACGTGATCTAGGAATCCATATTATAGCACTCCCATCACGAGAGCAGGTAACTATGTTGTCATGATTCAACCTGGAATAAAATATAGTCATTTAGATATTAGATCATAGAAAAGGCCCAGAGAATTAAGAATATAACATTTCTTGTTGTTAAAAGTAAAGAAGGGTGCCAGCAGTTAGATCATTTAAGAAGCTACTTCTAATTGACAAACACACCAAGAATTTTTAAATTTGGGAATATTTTCCTCCTTCCAAGTTTCTGTTGAGGAAAACCGAGATGGGACTGCACATCCACTGCAAAATAAGGAGTGGCAGACATCAGCATGCAAAAATTTCACTTATCAATTATCACAACCTACTAGTGCAACATAATAACCTGAATTGCACATAATTCACATCATTCTCATGCCCAGATAGCACGTCTATCTCATGATTTGGTTGGTCACTGTCATCCATGCTAAGTTTACAAGCATTCCAGACCTGCAAAACCTTTTAGGTTAGCTTAAAAAATTGTGAAGATGGATATCTTCTCAAACAAATTTATGTATCGTTTTCATCATTTTACACTCACCATAGATGCATTTAGATGTCATCAATATGTTTGATAACAGATAGATAAATATTACATGCCAAGAAAGTTCAAACACCTCAAACTATTTTCAGGGTAAATTTCAGGTCCAAAAGAAGTAAACAATAACCAACCGAATGTATTGTTAGTACTGAAGAAAATGGCCAGTAACCATCTCTAGGTGGTCAGAAATGATTAAAGGCTAGGCTAGAAGGTCATCACTAACAGACAGGCCTTACCAAATGATTGAGAAAGTGGGACCAGGGATCAAGTAGCACTAATCAACATGCAGTGATGCTTATTGGAAATGGACATTAAAAGCTTGAACAGGGATAAAAAGAGACTTTTACTTATATAAAAGGAAAGATTAAAGAACAAAAGTGTAAGAAATAAATACAGATTATTAGTTTCTACAAAGCAAATAGAACCAACAGTTACCTTTAACAGTGAATATTAAATAGTTATTAACGCATGTCTTCTAACTACAGGTAAGTGCTTACAAACACAAACACACATACCCTAGCAAGATTGTCAGAGCTACCAGTTACAAAGACAGTTCCATTAGCATTAAATGCACAGCAAAAAATCTGATGGCTCTGTGGTAAAGTACTTGAAGATGGGCCATTGCTCTTCCCTAAAGCCAATAAGGTATTCCAAATTAGTTATTTTCACCAATAAATCAATCAATAGTTCACAAAAGAATCAACTAACCAATAACAGAATCCGAAGGCCTCGGAATGTATAATCTTGGACTTGACTGGGTATACCTTGCATCCCATATCCTACAACTTCCATCATCAGAGGAACTGCAAAGTAAACAAAATATCACCATGTTAATTTATAAAAGAAAACCGGGAATGCCCAAGGGTGAGGATCATTCACATAAATCATGCCAGAATACTGAATGCATACAAAAACATGTAGCCTGAAGCTGAAAGGGAAAATTTCAGTGTCATAATCACACAGCATAGCATCAGCAGTTCAAGGCATCATTAGAAGAAATCAAGGAATCATTATAATCAATTGGTAGATCAACCCAACTTACACGGATCATCTCTCAGTAAACAATTATTAACACCTAAAATAAAAGGAAAAATAGGAGAGCATTCATCAAGAATTTGATACAAACAAATAGATACAGTTACGAACTTCACTGTATGCAATAATAGCAGGGTGATATACAGTTCACATTTGCATGTCTACTGCACTGAGAAAGCTAGCATGTTATTTCAAGAAATTGTAGTTAAATTAAATATACATCATGACTGAATTGGGACTTTCAATGTTACTGACATGACATAGCCTTCACATTGCTGGGAATAAGATTATATTATCAACTCTTTTTTTCTCTATGCAGAAGACTTACGATAAAAGCTGGTATACAGCATTTGGTCTGGGACTAAATGCTATTGCTGTAACAGCTCCAGTATGTCCCCGCAAAACTGATATTGGCAACCCATCCGGCAAGCGCCACTATGAAAATGAAATTGTCAAACATAATGTAGCCAAAAAAAGCCTGGGGAGTTGGGATAAAAAGACAAAAACAAGAAACTTGCTTAGTAACATGAAATCTTACAACTCGAATGACACAGTCATTTGATGAGGATGCAACTAAAGCATTGTTTGAACTCACAGCCAAGTCAGTGATGTCACCCTATTAAATATAGAATGTAGTTCAATCTAACGACTAACGAACATTAAGGCATATATCTACACAAACTGAAGGATACATATTTATAGTACAAAAACAGACTCACATCATGTCCACGGCAACTGGCCAAACAATATGCAGTTTCCATTGACCAAACCTTTACAAGGCGGTCATCTGAACCAGTAATCACATGCCTTCCAGATCGATCAAATATAGCTGTAGAATACATGTTAAGCTAAACTCAGTTGACAAGAAGCAGCATGCCACCAAAAACAAAGAAAAAATCAAATGGAATACCCACAGTAAGATAGGGCAGTATGAATTTATCCAATCTTGGAAAGGTACAGTAATTGAGTTCATTCAAAATATCCGACATATTTGGAAGGAGGGGAAACAAGAATCGCCAGTGTTATTTTAGAGCAGTTTATTGTTCATTTTAAGTGTTCTGGTGAAAACAGAAGGGCACAATTTTGTGGCACTGCAAAGTTTACTCAGTTTTCCTATTTATTTCTTGCTGGTGGAGAACTGCACAGTTTTGGGTCTCTACAAAGGTTTTCTTAAAAAGAAATAAATTCAGAAATCAAGATGGAATCACAGAATAGGTCTAACAAAATACTTAACAAAAGGAGTGTGAAGATGCGTAACCAACAATCCCTGCACGTTTGCTACAACTTATCTCACAATACCACAACATTTTAATTACAAATCATTGACACTTGATTGCACCATAGTTTACCCTAATAACCAATTCTTGTTAATTCTTTTCAATGATAAATTGTTCATTTGGAAGTTGTTTGGTTAAATTTGAATTATCTGCAGTACAACTGTACAACCATAGCAATGTAAAAAAACAAAGACATTCTAGAAATTGATTCAAGATCGTCCATCTGAACAATTGCATACAAGTCGTCTGCTAGTACATATGCATCAACTCTTTGAGAGTCGCCTATTGAAAGCTTCTAGTAACCTACATGAAGAGTGTCTCATAAAGAGCATCTTGTCTACTCATCTAGTAAGGAGCGTCTAGTCTACTTGTCCTGTAGTAGTGCCTCGTCTACTAGTGAAAAGCATCTCGTCTACCTGTCTAATGGTGGAAGGTCATCTTTTAAGCCGAACTCCATCTGCTGCCATATAGTGCATCTAATGTGTTTCACCATTGCGTCTAAGTGTGAAACACATTTTGCACATGTCACAACTTTTGATATGTGATACACAGCATGACTCTTAGGGGAGTTTGTTACATTCATATAGTATATATAGATGTCTTATGTAAGTCATGACAAGAGGTTGAAGCTGTTAGTTGTCAAAGTAAAAATGTGTTACATTGTAAGCAAATCATTCATTGTTTGATAGAGAAATGATTGAATTGTAATCTCTATAGTTCTTTCTATAACTTGTTTATTTTCCTTTGATTATAAATAAAGATTGAATGTGTTGTAACAATCACAAACTCCTGTAAGCCCATCTTTTACATATATATTCCACCAAATCTTAATAAAAGCCCTAAAATACTGCAGATAATTTAAATCACCTTTATTGCTTTTATGAGATTGTTGTTTTGCTTAATTTTTCTCCCTGGTTTAGTTTCTTTACTTTCATGATGGAGCTTTAATTAATCTTAACCAATAGATGTGTCTACTATAATCACTAAAGGGAAAGGAAAGGAAACAAGAATAATTATCATTTCAACAAGTGTACTACCAAGTTACACAAATAGGTCTAAATATAAGCTCAAGTGTTTACTACTCTGTAAAATAGCCTACCACAATAAACAGCATTGCGGTGTCCTCTTAACCTCTTGATATTTTGCATCTTTTGCACCATGGTAGAAGGTTTTGCAATGGCATAGCATGCAGAACGTATAGATGGTGCACGGTGATGTCTTGGGAAACCACCCCCTATTTCCCTCAAATTAAGCCCATGAACCTGATTGGCTTTCATATGAGGCCAGCGCATGTGAGGAGGTGGCCGTTTGACTTCTTTCATTTTATCCCTATCATCTGTAGTAGAGAAGCAATATAATCAACAAAGAATTTATTAAGAAATGATAGATACAAATGCAAAAGGAAGAGAAATTCTCATAAGCTAAACCAAGAATGAAAAGGGAGGGGGAAAACAACACAACACATGTAATGCAGCAGCCAGAGCCAAACCCTATACCAAAGACACCCCATAAAAAATGCCATAAGCAGAAGATAAAGAAGCCAAAAAGAAAAAGAACACAACACATGTAATGCAGCAGACAAAGTCAATCTCTCTATAGATCTAACAAACAGACCCCACATAAAAAGACCAATAGTAGAACACCACGAAGAAGATAAGAAATAATCACAAATGAACTAAAGCAATACTCAGTCAATTACATTTATAAAATCATTTACAACCATATGCACCAAACAAAAGCATATCAAGAACAACCCCAAAGCCTTTTGGCATCTATTGGTGCCAAAATCTCTAAATTAACATGCAGTTACTTTAGGAGATCCTTAGGGCAAACCCAATTTTCACCAAAAGCACCAAGCAATTTACTACACGGAAGGAAACTTTCATTTTTTTCATAATTAACTATCAATAAATTCACAATTCAGAGTGACGATTTGAAACCAACCTAAAGTGTTAAAAGTTGATCATGATTTAAAGAAGAAAAAAAAATTGAAGAACACATACAGCTCAGCAGTGAAAATGAACCACTTCCTAAAAGTGTAGGGACATCAGCTGCATTTGGGGCATTTCCAAGATTCATGCCCAGTGATGGGGTGGCTGTATTTAATAACAATTGCTTTAAAAGCTTTACCAGGTGATCCTTTTCAATATGTGGATACCTGTATAATAATTAATTACAACATCAAAGAAGATATTATAAAGAGTGGTGCATAAAGGACCAGTATAATAATTAATTATAAATCACCAAAAAATCATAAAGGAGATGGGATGCATAAAAATACCTCTCCAGTAACATATTGTAATTTAAAGGGAATGATAGACCATCATCATCTTTGTCTCCACTACATGCTCCAGTCTTTGAATACCACGCATGATACCTTCTAGGCAAAAGTTCATGCTCAAGAAGCTCATTCCAAAATTGTAAATAAGTTTTATGACATGGCCCAGCTGAAAGAAAGTGCATAATGAGAAAATAAACTTCCCTAAGGTCAATATCCACATCCATGTTATGATTCTGATTTGCCTTGTCATGCTCAGCTTTCTTAGGCATCTTACTGGAAAAGGTCAAATGTTTCATATTAATGGAAGGTGCATGGCCAGAAGGAGCATACTTCTGCAAAGCCATATTCCTGTAAAGCACCAGAGGAACAAATAAAACACTAATTCTATAAATTGTGTACCTATAGTTGAGAAAAGTAGTGATAATAAAATTAAAGACAATAATGGAGAAAAAAATTAAACAAAAGATAACAAACAAAGAATGGCCAATATTCTAATTTTGAATTCATTTATAAAGAAAGAATATAGGATAAAACATTAGTAACACTTTCTTTTGCCTGCTTGTTTCCCATGATTCCACTGTCCCAAGAAAAAATAATGATAATTATCACCTTCCATCGTATCATACCTTCACCCCCAAACATATACAAATTTTAATTTTATCTCAAAATTAAGCAGTGAAGCAAGAGACATGACTAAATAACAACTAAAACCACCAGCCCTGTCTAATACTAACATCCTTAACAACACAGTTGTAACAATCACACAAGGGCTTCCCAATGCACAAGGCTCCCAAGGGCAGATGAATGCCACCTTACTCCCACAAGCAAAATCCATGAAGTCCAAGTCACAAAGAAAAAAACTTGCAATTGCACAAAGGCTTAACCACAATATAGGAATAACATCAGAAAAATAAAACCGTTTAAATGAAAATATAGCTTATTTATCCTCATCCCCAAGACAGATAACAATGCCATTCAGAGGAAGGGTTCTGTTGCAGAAGAGAGTAATCTCCATCAGAGACAAAGATTGCCTTTCTGGAAGTGACAAGAGAACAAATAAAATGAAATGCCACAAATAAAAATCAAGATCATCACAAAGCACGTAAAGTATGATCCAAATATAAACCAAGTAATCATCTGCTCACAAATTTGTTGATCTGCTAATTGTTTCAAGTTGGGAGGTGTAATGAAATGAGAGAACAGTGAGAATGAGACCACACTACCCTTACAAACATAGAACAGGAGGAAAAAAGATGAAAGTAGGGCAGAGTTTGAAAGTTTTGACCAAGTCAACAGTAACCACCCCAATACTTTAGTGCTGGTCTAAAAATAATTGGTTGTGCCTGCTTTGCTAAAATTGTCAAAACATCCTTCACAGTACGTGATCTAGCTATCAAAAAATTATCATTAAGAAATCAACCTCCTTTGAAAGTCAGCACTTTCAATGAAATTGTGTTAAAAATCTCACATTAACTAAAGGTAAGGCTTAATTACAGTATGTAAGTGGGGTCACCTTACAAGTCAGTTTTGTGAGATTGAGTTAGACTTAAACCCAATTCCAAATATGATATCAGAGTCTATCCTAGCAAAGTTTGTTGGGCCTATCATGTCACCCGATATCGAACCACCAACAAATATCTTGTCCCACACTCAAGATGTTTAATCCTTAGTGTGAGAGGTGTGTTAGAAATCTCACATCCACTAAATATAAGGTCAAACTATAATATACAAGTGGAAGCAAACCTTACCTTACAAGTCGATTTTGTAAAATTGAATTAGGCTTAAATCTACTTCTTAATAAATTGCAAGTGCACTTTTGTAAAAGCCATAAGTAACTCAACAACAGTACAAAGAAGATATTCAAATTCTATAATCTTTTTTACTTTCAAAGAGATGAACCAACAAGCACATTCTTCCAATTTGATACTCTGAGCATTCTGGCCATTTTCCACTCCATATCCCTCTTCCTTGCTCCGCATTCATAATTAAGGTTGCATACATCAACCCTCCCCAAACCCAACTAGCTGCCTCATCAACTGAATTGCCCTCTTTATCCTCATCTAGCATACCTTACCTGCATTATATGCAACATATGGCAATGCTCCAGCAACAGAAAGCCCTTAATTGTTCTAGTAACACATTGCCTAAAGCTACTAGCCCTTCAAATATTTAAGTTAAAAACAGAAAATTTCACCCGAGTGCATGGTCTGCCATCAAATCCAGAACATTTCCCAACACAAAACCTATCCAGCAAACACACACAAAAAGTCTAAACATAGAACGAAAATAAGGGTCAGCACACAAACAATTAAGCACCAAAATGTCAGTCCTGCGTTCACACTCAAAAACTACTCCAATAAAGGCAAATGATAACAAAATATCTGCAACATTAGACATTAAATGAAAACAAACACTCAACCCCTACCCTACTCAGATTTTCAAAGCAATACTCCCACATAAACTCAAATTCCATTCAGCATCAATCAAACACACAATCAAAACAAAGAGTAATTAAAATTCAAAGAAAAAAAAAACTTACAGATGAGTGACAAGTTCAACCAGAGAAGCACCCTCCAAAACTCTCATCTACACCTCTGAAACCCTGACCCTCCAGAGAATCCATCACACATTCCTCTGCACCATTAAAATAAACCCTAATTTCAACATGACAAAACTTCACAACCACAGAAACCAACCACAACACCCAACAAAAATGACCACAAACAACCAATCACAGCAAATCCAACACACGCCAAAAAAAACATCAATCCTGTAGAATCTAGAACCAAAATTTTCCAAATTGTAAAACCAAAACAAACATTTTTTATTAAAACAAGGATAAATAAAGAGGTTACTCTTAGTTGCTCTACCTTGAGAGGTTGGAGAAGTGAAATTCGAAAAAACAGTAATGGTGCCCTGGGCCAGTCAAATTAGGCAGAACGAACGTGTTAGGATTAGGATGTGAATCGACACAATGCAAATTAAGATTCAAAAGGAAGCTCTCTGCAGTGCTATGCCTACAGTTTTTTCAGTGCTTACGATAGAAGTATAATGTAGAGAGGCACAGGAACAGAACGGAAAAAAGAAGAAGAATGAGAGAGAACGAAGAAAGAAGGAAAGGGATTGAACCAAACGATGCGTTTTATGCCTTTCGGTGCCTCTCGTAGCCTAAGAGTACATGTCTCAATAAAATAATAATTTTTTAGATATTATCTTATAAATTTAATTCTAGTCTAATATGTAATTTAAAAAATAAATAATGATAAAATACAAAATTAGAAAAAAAATTCTGTTAATTGTGAAAGATTTCAGTGGTGTTGAAAATTAAAACTGAATCAATTATAAAATCTAAATATTTTAAATGTAAATAAATGTTTAGCAGTATTATAAAAAAAATCATATTTCCATACAACATTTTGTTTAGATTTGCTTCATGTATTTGGATAAAGTTATTCAGTCAAAAAAATACAATTTTTTAAAATAAAATAAAAACTACATAAACCTTTTTTATTAAATTTAGAGAAAATAAAAATTATACAAATAACATTGACTTTTTTGCGTGTTAAAAGTTGACAATTGATAATTCAGTTAATAACTAACCGGTGTGAAGGAAACGGACAATATTTCACGCTTTTGGAAAGTTATAACAACTCTTTTTTACTTTAAATATTTATATTTTATATTTAAAGTATTTATTCTCTTTATTTACAAAAATAAAATAATATATAAATATTTTTTTCCTGTTTACTCATATTAAGTATTATAAATATTTGTGACTGTAAACAAGAATTTAAAATTATTCATAATAAAGATAATAAACAAATCATTGTAATTGTGATGATAATAAACAAAACTCTCAAAAATAAACAGAAAATAAGATACTTTAAAAAAAACCTTGAATGTGTTAGTATATTTATCTAAATACAAATGATAAAAGTAATAATTTTTATATATAGCAGTCAAATAGTAATAATATTTTAATTCATGTTCTATTTTAAACTTATTTTAATTATTTTATTTATTATTTTACAATAAGTTACCGTGTTTATATCTTAAAATGATAATTATGATAATAAATTTTACTATAGGAAAATTTTCATTTCATAATTTTTTCAATTATATTTATTTCCTGATTTTTTTTAAATTAAATTTACACTTATTTTAATTGTATTATGATTACCAATTATATTTATATTTATATTAAAATTATAGTATATTAATGTATGTATTAAATATCTAAAATAATAATGGTTTAGTTAAATTAATTATATATTTTATAATTATTTACTTATTTTATAATACATTGATATTTGTACAAAAGTGTAATTTTGTATGTTTTTATAAGAAATTTTATAATTGGATGACAATATTTTTTAAAAATAATATGTAAATAATTTAATTATTTAAAAATATTATTTATTTTAACTTTTATCATTTAAAACTAACAAATATATAAATTTAAGAAACACGAGTCAATTTTTAAAAAAAAAATGAAACACTAAAACAAAATATGTAAGCTTATCTTTTTCTCAAAGTATGTATTCTTCTTTTAGACTTTCATAAATGTTCAAGAATTAATTTGATTATTGTTCCATATAGATTTTAACTGGGTTTTTGTATACTGTAGTGTTTGTTGATTGCATGAAATCAGCATTTCATGACTTGGTATTCATTTGTTCATAAACAAGATTAGAAAGTTGCATTTCTACTAGTTTTAGTTTTAGATTAGTTAAAATTTTAGACTCTTAACTATTATTAAACCAAAATAAAAGTTAAAATTATAAAAGAATCAAAAATTGATGTCAAAATATGTGTCAAAAAGAGAAATGAGAATACACAATAAGGAAAGTAAAGCAAAGTAATTAAAAATAATTAAAGCTTTTTAGTGCAACACTAAATTGAAAATCCTTTACTTCAAATAATTCTCATATACTTGTTTGATTCTTCACATCTTTCCTATCATAGATTCATAGCTATATTTTAACACTTGATCGTATTAAAAGTCTAATAAAATTCACACAAATAAAATATTGATTATTTTAATTTTTATAAAGTTTAATCACCAATTTGTTTTGAGTCATTTAATATTGTGACTATACTTACTAGAAAAAAATATATAGAAAATGAATATTATATAAGATTTTCTTAAAAAAAACATCATCATTATTCTTTTTTTTTAAGGAGGTTGCTCGAGGAATCTATAATAAGGTTCTAACTCATGTTCACATATGTTTTCTTATACAAACTAAGTAAACTTTCAATGTTCCATTCTTGAGTCCAATCATCATGTTTGTAGTTAGAACAATTTCTTTCCTTTTAGAATAATTAATACATTTATTAATTTAACAATGAATTAAATGGATTATAATTGAAATAATTAATATAATTTTATCTTCATTTACTTCAGTTTTCTTACACTTTCTTGTTCAAAATGTCATTTTATTATAATGGATATTGGCATGTTATAAAGAAAATATATGAGACTTTCTAAGGTGCTGAACAACTAGTGATGGGTGGAAGTAGTAAATGATTTCAAAATAAAGTACATGTTTCTTATAGGCCAACACGAAAAAAAAGTTATAATTCATTCGTGATTTCTAATTGGTAAAAAAAGGAAAACAACTGATAAATTGAAAAACAAAAATGTGTATAAAAGAGAGTGATATGTCATAAGAAGTGTTAAACGACAAGAAAAAAATACTCTAAAATGAAAGCATTTTAAATACCTAAAGTTGCATCCATACGAACTTTAGTTGTCTTACAATAATCCTACCACTCATAATGTTGTATTTGATGTAAGCACTAATGACATACAAATTTTTCTTAGCATAAGACATTAAGATTTAATGCACATACATTACTTACTCATTTACTATTGCTCTTAAGTTAGTCAAGGACTTCTTGTACAAAGAGAAAATCATGTAAATTAGCAACAAATACGAGAAGTAGTTGCTAACGACACTACACTCTCCTTTTATGCATGTATCCTTTTATACTTCATGTCCATCGGACAAAGTATATTATTAGCATCATATTTACAATTGAATAATGTATTTTCTTTTGGAAGCATGTACTTCAACAACTGGAGTAATTTTGTGAAGCTTTTATCAATTCACTCATTATTTGCCTTCAAATTCACCAACCCTAACACCACTGACAACCGTGTGAACTTAGTCAAACTAGAATAAAGCAGAGTCTTTGCATTGGTATTCATTTCTTCATACACATGTATTTGTGAAAACAATTATACTTCAATCATGAATCATATCCTCCAACCGATCCTCCAAATTTGAATCAATTGAATTCCAATTTCATTGACATTTGAAAAATCTAACAATTAATCATACCATGTCCATGTCCATGTCTCATAACTTTTAAGAAACCCATCGCACAAAAGATGCTCCTTGATTTCTTCAACCCCCACCTTTCTTCCATTTATTTTGCTGAACAAACTGTAAAAAATCCTCCACCCATATACCCATACTTATAAGTTATACAAGCTTTATTAATCCAACTTTGATCTTTAACTAGGTTATGTAGGTATGAGATGAACATTTCAATGCAATCTCACTTTTTTAACCAATGTGTGTTCCTACCCATTCAAGAAGATTCATTTTCTATAGTTAATTAATACATAATCATTAATCAACATTTCTTATATTTCACAAAAAATAAACATCATTTCGCATTAATCTGTTAAGTGGCACAAAATGAAAGTCGTGACATCAAATCTACCACAATCAAATATGTATTATGGGATCAAAACAAGACGTAATCAACCAAGAGTTATGCAATATATAAAATGTGATTAAAACATATAAAACCGTTCAATTGAACAATTCAAGATTCAATTCAACTATTGTTAGTACTACCTTATATTGTTTTTATATAAAAGAAATATGAACATTTTATAATACTTTCTTAGTATTGAATCGAATCTCAAATGGGACATTAAGATTCACTCAATGCATTATAATTTTACTGAAATTTTGACAACATAACATCTAAATTATGGACATAAAAAGAAAGTTAAATAATCACAAGTTATCATTGAGTTGCAAAATTCAAAACAAAATATAAGATAATGTCTAAAAACTTGTCAAAGTATCATTTTACTTGTTTTTTTATTTAATGTAACCTACATACATGTGCTACCAAAAAACCCTAAACAAAACATAACCACATTTATCATTATTTCTTATTTTTATGATTGTTTTTTTTTTTTTAGATTTCACATATCGAAATAATCAGATTTAGCTTCAATTTATCATTGTTAGACAAAGGTTGAAAAACATCTAAACTCAGATTTTCATCATTCTTAACAACACAAAAAATTCACCACATTGATAATGCGACATGAATATAAAGATGAATTAGGAACTACGAGTCATGCACCACACAAATCGCCACTTGAAGTCGCGAACAACACTACAAAGTCATTAACCACTACACCATCATGAACCGCCACCAAGACCATAACACGAAAACAACCCAGATATATCAATTGGGAAGGCCTTATAATGTGACACAATGCAAAAATACTTAACCCACCAAGGAATCACAATGCAAGGCAAAGAGAAACGAAGTAACACAATTCCAACAAGAGAGCGAGAAGAGAAGAAAAATGGTGAAAAAATGAACAATAAAACAGTATAAATAACACATGTAAAATTAATTTTCAGTATGAATGTTCGTCCTATGCCAAGACGACAACGCTTTCTATTGAATGCGTTGTCGTATGTACACTAAACACAAAAGGACATAAGTCACATAATATGACACTTCTTTTGTGATTCACATCATTTTTAATTACTGTTTAACTATTTTACACAACTTGTTAGTGTTTTGGTTGTCTTTTTTTGTCATAGACAATAAGATAGAGGTACTTTCGTTTTCCTAAATTCTAATTACTCAACATAACTCATTGCCATAGGAGTTTGTTTCTTACTTTTTGTTGGTACATGGTTTCATGGTTAACTCTAGGTGGTTGAGATGCACATGTTTTTTTTCCATTGTCACGAAAAATATGGCCATTGTAACATCAACATCATAATAGTGTTATGTTACTCCATGCATTTAAGGGAACAATGAAGGTCTAAAAAATATTGTAAGCGTATAATTAATAAAGGTGACAATTTTTCACTAAATTGGGTAATTTATTTTCAAAATTATTAAAATGGATAAAATTTTAAAAAATTATAAAATTGTTAAGTTGTGTTTAACACCAGACTTCAAAATAAGAAGTCATATGTGACTTCTATATTGAAATAGAAGTTGTGTTTTGAATACACAGATTTTTATTATTACTTTATTTTTGTTTTTAGTAAAATCGTATGCTTAATACACTTCTTTGGTTTTAAAAATTATTTTATTTTTTTATATAAGTCGTGCTCTTAATGCACAATTTTTATTTTATTTTTTATAAAGCACATATGTGCTTCAAAATAAGAACAAAGGAAAAATAGAAAATTAAAGTAAGTTAAGTGAGATTTAGGAATTTAACATGTATACTGAGAATATTTCAAGTGCCATAATTTTGCTTCTTCTTTCATTTACAGTAATAAGGATCATGAAATTTGAGGTCGTAAACATAGATGACGACTTCGACGATGTTGTAGGTGGCAAACCACACTCTCATCCTGTTATGGGGTAGTTTAATTTTCGCAACCCATTTGCCCCATTGTCTCTTTCTCACTCCCTAATATGATTATAAATGAGTTTGTCATGAAAGTGGGAAGAAAATACTCGTTCTAGTTCCTTCGGCTTTCTTGGTAGAACTTTTGGAGAATATCCCTATGGTAAAGGTAGGTTTGTTTCTTCCTACACCTTCATTTTCTCCTCTCACCCCACAAGTAAAGCAAAAGATCATTTTGTCCTTAAAAATACATTTCGGGTTCTAAAATATGGAAATGTATGTTTCTCTATTTACACATCTTGGATTGTATAATATAGAAGGTTTATGGATTGTATAATACAAAAGGTTCTTCTAGATTATACAATCCATAATATTTTTTTTTCTTGAAAAAAAGTACATTCTAGATTACAAAATCTAAAAGGTATTCCTGAGTCTAGAAATACTTTCCAGATTCTGTAATTTGAAAATACCTTATAGATTTTATGATCCGGAATGTATATTTTTTAAACCAACTCATTATGGATTATAGAATTCGAAAGGTATTTCTAATCCAGAAATATCTTATAAATTCTATAATCTGGAGTTTTTCCTTTACCATCTATTCTAAAATGAAAAACATTAATAAAATAAAATGTATTTTTAATATTTTAAGAAGTATGAGATGTAACGAGTTATGGGGTGCAAGAAGAAAAAGCCTAAAGGTAGAGAGAAGAGCCCAAAGGCTCAAACCCCGAAGACCCAAAGGGTTTTAAATAATCGAACTAGGAGTTGCTATTGGTGACGTTTGTTGGGATGCAAATTGAGAAAATAGAGTCCAAGGTGTTTGAGCCACTTGTTAATAACAACTTTGAAGAAGAAATAACACATACTCTTCTTCAACCTCTTCTCTCTACCCATTTTTTTCATTAAAGAGAAGACGTGTATTAATAATATGACTTCTAAAATAATAAAAATATTATTTTGAAAAAAACAAAAGTAGTACATTAAAAATATGACTTCACTAAAAACAAATATCATGTACTTAAAATTATATTTTAATTCACAAGTCGTGTTTCTTAAATATTATTTATATATTTTTTAAAAATCTATTCATTTTGATAAATTTGAAAATAAATTTGTTTGGTGAAAAAACCTAAAGGTGGCAGTAGATTACGAGTATGCCCCCTTAGACTGTTTTTTCCTACACCTTCATATATTCTTCTGTCACCTCCATACACAATATGAAAATACATTTTTATCATTTTTTCACCTCCATAAACTAGTTTATGGATTATGTAATCCGAAAGACATTTAAAAAAAACTTCCGAATTACATAATCCAGAAGTTAAATAAGACTTCCGGATTATGTAATCTGAAAAGTAATAATGCATCTGAAAAAATGTTTTTGGATTACATAATCCAGAAGCTAATTATAAATTTGAAAAATGACTTCCGGACTACGTAATCTAGAATATTATAGAGGGGCATTTTTGGAAATTCAAAAATATATGGAGGAGAGAGAAGAAAGTTTGGAGGTGCAGGAAGAAACAGTCCCCCCAATAGTAGGTGGCTTCTTGGGCTTAAACAAGAACGTGTGGACCCATGCTCTGTGAAAGTAGAGTTGTTCAAGAACTTTGTACTCATTCATTTAGAATTGTTCTTGGCATCATCCAAAGATACCACAGTTTAAATAAAGAATATACATTGATTTCTATATATAAATATTACATTAAAATGATGATAGAAAAGGATACTTAAATTTTTATTTTTTTAATATTTTATCATTATGGAAAAGACTATTTCTTCTTTTAAAAATACTTTCAGATTATTATTTTTAAAATATTTTTTAATATTTTCCACAACACATTTTATGAATTATGAATTTAACATTCTGAAAATTAAAAAAATGTGTTCCAAAAAAAATATTTCAAAATGGTTTTTTACCTTCTAGATTTTTTATTCTAAAAACACTTTATTTACGAAATTTCTATTATAAAAACACTTTTTCTTACATAATTCTTATTTTACAATCATCCAAAATTATCAAAGATAATTGTTGTATTTAAAAAAAATGTAGAGATGAGTAATACCTGTCACATTTACACTGTTTTTACACATCTTGAATGAGTCGCGATGTTAATAAATGATTCACTTATTTTATACAAATTTCAGAACTTATCAATTTTTATAATAATATTTTTCTAGTATTATATAGATTTAAAATATCTAGAGTTAAAAAAATGAAATACATGTAATATCAAACAATATAAATTGACTATATTAATCTCAATGTTTATGGCATGTACCACATATGTGAGACTGACTATATTTCAATGCATAGAAGTAAATTTCTCATAAATGCAATTGACTTTTCTAAAATATGTGATTGGCTACAGCAGGGCTCAAGGAAACATGGGCGTAACAGAACTGATATGTACAAAAGATAGGAAATTCATAAACAAATTAAAAAGATATATATATATATATATATATATATATATATATATATATATATATATATATATATACAAATAAAAATATATATATATATAAACTGTATTTTTCTATTTT
>Ga0123342_1001845_pt1 | contig 35548 bp, 12 predicted proteins | sample Turbeawhitnodule_FD_89960 | JGI IMG/M metagenome (GOLD analysis project Ga0123342, IMG submission 89960) | Root nodule microbial communities of legume samples collected from Mexico - Turtle bean Mexico white nodule | ecosystem: Host-associated > Plants > Roots > Nodule | place: Mexico: Nepantla... | reverse complement strand
GTTCAATCGGAATTGCAGGGTTAGGAAGGAGAAAGAGCTGGAAGTGGACTCCATTGCCCAATCTCTTCTCTTATGCTATTATTTCGTCGAGTACTCAAAACAAGATGAACAAGCGAGAGGAAATAACCTCACATAAGCAAGCAGTTCGGTCTACTCGCTTTTGGCTTGAGCTTTGCGAATGGAACTTGCATTCTCGAAAAACAGGGCTTCTACCTTCGTAATGTTAGAGGAATGGTTGACCTAACGCATGAACCAACCGAGATTCTGCCTTCCGCTTTGAAATGACCTTATTTATTTTAATTGTATAAATTAATTTAATTAAAGTTAATAAATGTAAGCTGGAATAGCTCAGTTGGTTAGAGCGTGTGGCTGTTAACCACAAGGTCGGAGGTTCAACCCCTCCTTCTAGCGTTTATTTTTTCTATTTTCATTTTACATTTTCTATTATATATGTAAGTGTAAAAACAAAATATCATGTCAATTATTCATATTTTTATAATATACGTCCCTAAGTTTCTTTGTATTTATAAAATATTTTTACTCTTTTTTTTCATTGATCATCATTTCTAACCTTGGTTTCAACAAATTTGGTTCAATAGTTTGTGATATCTAACAAATTTACGTGTAAAAAAATAACGCAATTGGTTCGTTGACAATAATTTTAAAATATTTCATGAACATTCTTTATTACTATTAAATTATTAGATAAGTTGGACTAGTAAATGTTTCTCCTTAGAAAAATTAATATGTGATGTTAATTTATTAAAAAATTATGAATTTAAGCTTTAACGCAAAAATTACCTCTATGATTAAGAATATTTTAAATAAATAAATAAAATGTATAATAGTGATTCTTATATTTATAAAATTATTGTTAAACTAATAGATAAATTCAAAGTTGGATTTAGACTTATATTAAATATGGGTTAATTTTATTTTTAGTAGATAAATTCACTTTACATAGATAAAATATATTATGAGTTCTCATATATATTGTAAATTGTCAACTACGTATAAAGGATCTATATAATTAATAAAATTAGAACCTTAAACTTTATACACAGTTTTTTATGGAACTTATAGGAATGGATGGAAGGGAGAAAGCAAGAGAATTAAGTGTGGAGATGGAAGAAGAAATTGTTTTTAGAATAAGTAAAATGTTAAATAAAAATGCTAGCTCTAGCAATGATATTTGAATAAAGTTTAAAATGCTTGAAAAAGAAATTCAAAATGTTCAATTGCAGATTAGTAAGAGTTCATATGATGATTTTCAAACAAGTTCAAAATAGTTTCCACAGTCGTTTAGACGATAATTCAGAATAGAGAAACTTGTGTAATAAACAACAACGATGAAAATGTGGATTTATACTAATTTATGTCAATTATAGACTACATTTAATTCTCTTTTACAATAAGAAAAGTTTCCTTTATTTCATTGTTGATTATAAGCATTATCATTGTCACTTCTAGCTTACATAAGTCACTTCTAGTTATTTGTTAATCTCTCTCTAAGATTAAGCATTAAGCTCACACACCTCTCAAGTTAAATACACAAAGTATCTCTATGATATACAACAACAAAAATATTTTATATTTAAAAAAAAAACTCTACTAGTAGTGAAGGATTTACAATATGAGTTCATTGTAAGGTCATCTCCATTGCTAGAGTCATTATATAAGGTCTTAATTTATTTTTTGTAGGTTCCATTGTGCCACGTCACTTTTGGGATCTTTTTACAATTCTTACTCCAATGCAACATTCTTACCAAGACTCGTACTTTAATTACTATTTTATTGGGTTGTGTTACAAAAATATATGCTTTTAAGATAGGAAAATATCTTTTAATTATTATAACTCATAATCTTATTCAATGTCTTACCTTTTATGTCATGACAACATACTTTAAAAGAAAAGTATTATAAGACCCAAGTCTTAAACTTATGACCCTAAATATGACCCCAACAATGGAGATGTCTTAAATAGTCCATGGAAAGCATTATAACAGCTTATTACTTACAAGCTTTAAAACTTAAGCTTTCATGGAAAAAAAAAATATGTAGGATGTGTGCTTTTCAATTTTTTTCATTAGTCGTATATGTATGCAGATGTTTCCTTTCATATACATCATAAATCGTTAAAACTCGTGAGTTGTTGTTTGTCCTTGTATTAGAGTTTTTTTAGAACATTTTTGAATTTTTACTAACATCTTTTGTTGTAACAATTAGAATGTTGTAGAAACGACAACCATTTTATCTATTACTCATCTACTAGTCTAATAGCACCACTTTGAACATACAAACTCATACGTACAATATTAGAATCATCCTTGGGATTGCATCATATATTAAGATTAAATTGTATCTAAATTTTTTCCACATTCAAGTTGTTAGATACATAAAAAGATGTTATTATTATTATTATCAAAATATGAGTGTATTGGACATGACATATAGATTAAAATTTGAATCTTATCAAAAAATACCTTTTGCCCTTTAACAAAAAATTACCAAACTGATGATAGATTTATATCACAGGTGATATGTCAATGAATTTTTTTAATAAGGATTATGTTCGATGAAAATATGTTAGATGCAATTTTAAGTTTAAAAAACTCACTCAAAAATGTTTTTCAAAATACATTAGACTAGTGCACATAATTGATAACATGCAATATAAAATAGATAAGGAGAAAGAGAAGAACACAAGATATTTTATATTGATTCATTTGATAAAGCATGCTACATCCAATTCTCAATCAACAGACTGAGTTATACTAAGCAAACTAATGCAAAGTACAAATCGAGAATTATTTTGACTCGTAGCCACTCATAACTAACTCGTTGAATATTCATTGAGCTCGTAATCGCTCCTGGCTAACCCCTTCAAATATTCTTTGGAAACATAGTCACTCCCAAATAACCTCTTTGAGTATTTTTTTGGCTTGTAGTCACTTTTGACTAAGTATTACTTGACACTTAGCCACTATTGATTAAAATCGAGTATTCTTTTCAATTATACTTACCCCTTTCTGATTCGTTTTACAATATTCTTTGAACATCAGCCACTCCTAACTAATAATTGAGTATTCTTTGTCAAATAGTCACTCCTGGCCAAGATAAATAAATTATCTGAGTAGTGATCAACAAATTACAAGGTTGCTTCTTAGAGAGGGATAACATCTTTTGATGTATACAAGGTTTATGCTCTGTCTTTTAGTTTGCTAAGTTAACACGAATAATGTTCTCTATAACTTCTTATGGCACAAAAATTTGAGCATTATACAACTTGATCTCTCCTCCTCTTCTTATTCTTCTTAATGAACGACTTTAATTAGGCGATAAAGAATACAGTTGTTGAAATCATTTATGCTCATTGAGCAACTTAACTCACTTGAATGTCTTTCTTGCATCTGATAAGCTTTGTCGTAAACGATGCATTAAATACACTTCATGAAACATTAAATGTTCATTTTACACAATATCTCGATAATTCGATGTACTCATCTCTTCTTAGACAATGTGCTCTTACTTGAATTTATGTTTTGAATTTTGTGTAATATTATATATATCCAGTGAAAAATATTTATTAAACAAATAAAAAGTAGACGTTATAAGTTATATACTATTTATGTAAGAATATATAAATATAATTAATATATTAATAAAAAGTATATAATAAAACTGTAAAACTGATTCCAATTGGTCAAAGAACCCGGATATAATTTTAATGTTATGAATTCTTTAACTAAAATCCGAACCAAACCCTGCCTGAACATCTCTACAAATTAGGCGTAATTTAAAAATAAAAAGTTGTAATGTGGTCAAAGTTCGTATTTGTGAGTTGAGTTTTGAGATTCCACAGACAACCTGCGAACTGCAAAGTGATCAAGGTTTGGGTGGCAATTCAACTCTTTTATCTGGGCATGGAACCATCTTCATCTGTGTCCAATAAGACCATAACTTTGGAAGAATGGAACGGTTCATCCCCCACAAAGCTCTCCAAGACTTTCACCATCAAGGCTTCTTCTTCCTCTGTCACCATTACAAGGTACTTCCCTTTTCCCATCATCACCAATTCACCATCTTCAACACCCTTCTTTCACCCTTTATCTTTCTCCTTATTCACAGATCTGGTGCCCGCTTTAGCCATGTTTGGAGACGCTTACTTCAAGCTTTTGTCCCTGAGGCAAGCTTCTATTTTACTCCACATCTTCTCTTAGAAATGAAAAAGAAATGAAATTTTGTATGCCACTGCTATTTCATCATCTGGGTGTTCTTTAAGTTCATCGTTGTTAAAAAGGGTTTCTTTTTTTTTCTTGTTGCTGATAACATACAGGGTTTTCCAAGCAGTGTGACTGCAGATTATGTTCCTTTTCAAATATGGGACTCATTGCAGGTAATACCAAATGAGAAACATTGTAATTGAGTTATTATTTTGAATAAATAGTGTATGTACTGAGGGTGCAAAATGTAAATGGTTTTAATTGTCTAATCACAAATTGTGGTGTATGACAAGTTTGTAGACTTTAACAAATCGCCTTAAAAGTCAAGCTTACCATGATTTTTTATTGGTTGATAGTGTAAAAATGTTTATACTTGCATTGCACAGAAATTAAACTCTATCATTATATCAAAATCATGTTCTTGAGTTAATCATGGATTCACTGTGGCAGGGCCTTTCAACGTATATAAGGACCATGCTTTCTACCCAGGTAAGGCCCTGTTTAACTGATTATTTGGTTATAGTGTTTGTCATAAAAGACATAAGTACATGAGTGATCAATGAAATTCCTTTCAGGCTCTCCTGAGTGCTATTGGAGTTGGTGAAAAATCAGCTACTGTCATTGGTGCCACTTTTCAGGTATTAGCTGTTATATTCTGTATTTACAAATGATTGAAACCTAGTTTGTTAGATGGGGCTTGTGAGTTCAAGTTCAAGCCTTTTGTGTTAACTTTATCTTGTTTTGGTAATCTTCTGGGTTTCTTAGGCTGCAATTTCTTATGCATTGACAGTAGGATATTGAACTTTGAAACTGTTTCCAGTGGTTTTTGAGGGATCTAACAGGTATGCTTGGAGGAATCTTGTTCACTTTTTACCAGGTATGCGTCTCCCATACAAACATTTCCATCTATCCTTAATAATTTTGAACTGAAATGTGTGGTGCTAGCTTTATGTTTACCATCCGATTGGCTTATGCTGGTTGTGTCATTTTGAATGATTCTGAGACCATTCGTTTTAGTTATATTTATATTTATCCTATATGCTGCAGGGATCAAATCTTGATAGCAATGCAAAAATGTGGCGTTTGGTTGCAGATTTTATGAATGACCTTGGTAGATTCTTTCACATTCATCTTTTAAAAAAGTAAAAATATATATAAATTGTGCAGGCATTTTCTACATGCACTTCTGCTCTCTCTCTCTCTCTCTCTCTCTCTCTCTCTCTCTGCGTAGTAGAGACATATAGCCAAAATAGTTTTACATATAGTAGTCTTGGTTTATTAGTATGTTGATTCAAGGATTGAGATTGGGTATAATTAAAGGGTTGGGAGCAGAAGTATGGATAAATTTGTCAACAAATACTTCAAAGGAGTAAACTTCCCTTAAATCATTTGAGCACAAAATCTATTTGAATGTTTTAATTTTTTTCCAGGTAGATTGAAGGTTGAGGTTCATACTTGTTTCATTCTCCACTTGCCACAGAATAACATTGTCCGTTACAAGTTACAAACTGATACTTTAAATGTAACCCAATCCATATTTGATATCGTGTCAGAGTGCATGAGATTTATTATATGTGGAAAATACTAATCAAAATGCTCACATCACAATTATGCCATATATCTAGTAGAGATAGTTATACATTGTCCAATATTTAAGAGGAAACGTTTAGATTTGCAGGATATGGCTGTTGTCAGAATGGAGTCAGTCTCTTCTCCTTGGATAGTGAAGGAGGAGAGACTTCCCTAATTTCTTCTAACTGTTACTATTTTATTTAACAAATTAAAAAACAGAAGTAAAGAGTTTATCTTCTAAGAAAACAATTTGAGCTTAGTTTTGTTTTTTTCTTTTGGAAACTTATATTAGAACTACTATTTTTTTTAATGGAATGATGTTTTATGTGAACATTGACCTGGTTATGCATTAGCTGTGTCTTCCAAATTGGTTGACCCTGTTGGATGTGATTTTTTATGTTCTCAACTAATATGAATATTGCTGCAAATTTGCATTCATTATATCTTTGATTTCACATAGGTAGAGTTGGATATGCATTTCTTGTGAGCATATTGATAATATACTGAGACTATAAGTAAAGGAGAAATTCTACTTGAAACATACTTTACTTTGCTACTAATGTCTAAATTTCTTTATATTTTCTTTGTTAAACAAAATTTAATAGTAGCTCAAAAGGGTATCTTTCCAAGAGGCTGCTTTGTGTTAAATTTGATCTTTCATATTTGTATATCACATGATTTGTTAAGATTTTTTCATTATTTGCAGGAATGTTAATGGACCTCATTTCTCCATTGTTTCCATCAGCTTTTGTGTTTGTTGTTTGCTTGGGAAGCATTTCAAGATCTTTCAGTAAGTTCCTATATTGCTGGAAGTTCAAAACAATCACTATGCCATTTAAAGTTAGTTGGTGGCTGTAGGTTTTTTTCCCTCTTTTTCCATGTAAGAAATATAAGCTAGTGGGACATTACGCGTGATCTGTCATTTCCTAATAAAAAAAGCTGTTCTGCAGAAATATATGTTGAGTTATCTAAGATTAAGACATTTTTATCTTTTATTTCCTGATTGACATTTTATTTGTTACTAATTCCATTTTGTTTATATTTCTCTCCAAATATGATTTTGAAATAGCTGGTGTTGCAAGTGGAGCCACTAGAGCAGCTTTGACTCAGCATTTTGCTCTTCAGGATAATGCTGCTGATATATCTGCTAAGGTCCAAGTAACATTTATTATGAGAGTTTAGATTATTAGCTGATAATTATGTCTTTGTTCTGTTGGACATATTCTTCATATATGTATATTTTGACTTGTTAAGATTTACCTATAGGAAGGAAGTCAAGAAACTATGGCCACAATGATTGGCATGGCATTGGGAATGCTTGTTGCTCGCATTACCATTGGATACCCACTAGCCATTTGGTTTTCATTTTTATCTTTGACAGTGTTTCACATGTACGGTGAGTCTCTAAATTGTAATTTGTTTCATGCATATCCTTTGCATTGTAGAATTGTGAAGAACAGTCTGATATTAGGTATAAACCTATCTCTGCGATACTGCTATGGTTGTACAAAGTACAAAAAAAATGAGGGGAATCCATGGGTACATTTACCATTCCCAGTAGTAAAAGGAGGTTTAAGATAGATGTTATTAGCTTGCAAACAGTGATATAATTAATCCATTTTCTTACCAGTGTGTTTGCGACAAATTTGTAATCCATTTCTTTCTTGGATAGACTACAGTTGGTTTTTATTGCAACTAATGTTTTAAATCTTGTGATGTATGTTAGTGGTTTGCGATAGAATGAAGATGGAATGAGTATTTGCTGCTTTCAATCTGATTGTGCTATATTACTTTCTCAGTTAATTGAAACATTATCTGCTCATCTTAAACTATCCCATTTTATTTCTGATGTTAGAGAACTTATAATTTCAATCTGAAGGTATATGACAGCCTTTTTCCATGCGTACTCTCCTTAACCCAAAATACACCAGCTAAATCTGATTACCAGCATTATATATGAATACCTGATAAATACAAATGGTCTCCCTTTTCCATGCAGCAAATTACCAAGCTGTTCGATGCCTGGCATTGAATTCAATAAACCCTGAAAGAAGCTCTATTCTTTTGCAGCATTTCATGGAGACTGGCCAAGGTATTGTCTGTTTCCATTCTTCATTGCTAGTATCCACAACATGCCTTTGATATTTGAGAATTTATTCTGTTTTTTATTCTTACCATAAATTTGGCCACATCTAAGAACAATTTTGTCACCTTGAGACAAGGTATAGTCTAATTTTTTGTTGGAGATCCCACATTGAGGTTTCTGTCTGGTGTATCTTTAACCCATTCCTCAACCATCTCCTAAATTTTGCATCTTATACATGGAAACATAATTCCATCATTTTAATATCCATATTAATCCTTTTTAGTTATTGCTATGTATATTAATACTTGCTTCTAAACTTCTTGCCAGTTCTCTCCCCTGAACAGGTCTCTTCACAGGAGCATGTTTTACCTATAAGGTTCATTTCATGGAGCCCAAGGAATACTACTTATATGCATAAGAAAGTACGTTTAGGCATGAGGATTTCTTCATTCGATAACAGAGAAATGTGAGTGGCTAAAATTTGGTCTGACTCCCAATTTGTTTAGAAAATAGAGTTGTTCTTAGTGCACAGCTATAGTTTTGCAGTTATGTTCTGTATTACCTGAACTCCTGATCATTAGTAGTCTCTTTTACATTACCAACATCCCAATGGCATTTAGGTAAATGGTAAACCATGTTTTGTTCTAACTTCTAATAACTCAAGTCATAATATTGCACTATTATGTTGTCATCGTTAGCTAGCAAAGCGCAAGCGAGTAACCTATTCAATCTGAAAGTCTCTTGGCCTGCCTATATCAATGTTATTGACTCAAAATTTGAGCTGTCCATGATTGAGACTTGATAATTGTGCAATAGAGCCTTTGAAATGTCATTACCCGGGCTTAATGATCAAATTCTTTTTCCATTTGACATTAACAGTAAGGAGCATTTGCTTTCTGCAGCATCTTACTACACAAAAGGTTGAGTTTGCCTCATTATTTTTACTTTTGATTTTCTCCATTCCATCTGCAGTCTAAAATCTTGTATCACTCTTTGTTGTTTCTGTATATAGCCAAGTATATACTTGTGGAAAGGAAGGGAATCATTGATGTTATTGTGCATAAAGATTCAAATGCTGCTGATGTCTTGAAGTCATTCTTTCATGCTCTTGTCTTGGCAAAGAATGCTCATAAAAGCAAATCTTTGCATTCAGATGGCCAAAAATGGGTAGATAATCAATATGAATTATTTATTAAGAAGGTAATTATTTAAGCTTCTAGTTGAATTTGATTTTGCTTCTTCAATATTTTTGGTATTTTAACAGTACGATATACTAGTATTTTTCCTTTCTTGATATGATATGGGAATTAAGCTAAAAATTGATAGCATGTCACCTGCTCTTACTGAATTTCATATCCTAAATGGTATATTAAGAACACTCCGTATGTTATGTGCAGCTCAAGTCATTAGGTTGGAAAACTGAACGGCTTCTAGCACCTATAATATGGAGGGCGTACTGGAGCTATGAACCATTGGAAGAAAAAAATGATTAGGGTCATCACATTGTCCATTAACATTAGCTGTGGCTCTGGATCGATTGAGATTATTTTATTAGGAGTTGAATATAGGGCCTTTATTCCAAAATGGAATGATTATTTATATGTTTGACAAAGTTGGTGAACTTTTTTCAAATTTATGATTTCACCAAAGTTCTGTCAAGGTTTATTGCTGCACTTGCACCCCATTTATCTCCTGTACTAGTACCAGTTTTAAGTTTAGAAAGAAAACATGGTGGCTTTTATATATACATCTCTCAGGTGAACATAAGTTCCCTTTCACATTCCTGGTTTAACAATTTTTCTTGTGATGGATGCTAAACCTTTTCAATTCTTCTCACTTTTAATTATGTTCTGCCGTATAAGAGAATCAACTGTGTTAGGTATGAAGCAACTTGTATGGAATTTGGTATGTAGGACTATTTCATGGTAATTCAATTTAGAAGGACACCAAAAGCCAAACAAATCATGCTTACCGTGCTGAAGTAGTTAGGATTTTCTTTTATTTTAAAAATTTAAATAATCCTCTTAGAATCTTGGGATAGAAACACCAGATTCATCTCATTTATGTCTTATAATTTTATTTTATTTTTATTTTCCCCATATCTTTGAATTATAACCAAAAATTTGTTATTTTTCTTACGTAGCTTAAACTTATTTATAAAACGAGTATTATCACTTCTGCTAAAGTACATCCTATGTTTCATGCCTTGATGTTCTTAGTTATGAAGAATGTGTACCAAAGAAGGAAGAGGAAGCATTGACAATCATGGATTGTATGGCTTTTGACATGTTTTTACTTGAAGGACCATTGATTCATCCCAATTTTTAGTCTCCTTTTTGGTTATGTGGTTCAGAAGTTGGATAAACAAGCAGCATTCCTAGGTGTTTAGGTTACCCAATTCAGTGAACAAACATCCATTTTCATCTAATAACTGTTTATCATTGGATCACAGCCTAGTTAAGCTAAAAAATATCCACCATTGCCAACCACTTCTGAACTTTATTTAACCATGTTATAGTTTATTTTTAGAAGTTTGTTTCTACATGTTTTTAGTTGTTCATATTAACCCAGGGTATTGTTTGGCCAAAAAGCAAAGACTATTTTCTTGAGGTGATGTTTAAAAAGATAGTCTGGCAATTACGTCACAGCATGTTTATTTAAGGTTTCTATTTCTATGTTGAACCAAAGACAACAAAAGTTGGGACCAATTGTAAGTTCGAAACCAAGTTAACCATGTTAAGTGATGTGAGGTATCCAATGCCAACTTCATTAGGTTCACCAGATAACCCGCAAACATAACGTTGAACAAGGCAAAAGAGATTTGTAAAACAATTAAAAGTGACCACGTACGATCTTGCAGACAAAATTTAACAATTTTTAGTTTGAGAGTATAGTCAGAGATTCAATCCAAGATTTCCATAATCTAAATATCAATATTATATGAAACACAACACGTCTTTGACACATTAATTCGTTCTATTTATCATTGTTGACAAATATAATATGTGAAAGATACTGCTGATTGAAGAGGCAGCATATAATGACATATATTCTTTACAGCTAATATCAAGAAACTCCTAATATTCATGTAGAGAAAAGAAAAGTGGGCCAAAATTGAACCTACAATTCTTACAGATCATTGGATCTTTAACTTACTGTACACTCACATCAGAACTATTTTTTCTTACATGTCTTTTCTTGTAGTACTTCCAAAACTCATCTTTCTGCCTAATCACTTTCACACGCGTTCTACTTTTAACCTTAGTAAGCAAGGCTCTCCAATCCTTGTTTTTCCGAGCAGCTCTAGCCTCCAGAATGGCCCGAAGAGTCTGATAAGAACTGACATCCATAGTCTGTTTACTCTTGACCATCTGCGTGTGATAAAAAAATGCCCTCCTAAAATCATGAACTCTGACAAAGGCAAAAATCATAGTTGAGTAAGTTACAGAATCTGGTTGTAAATTAAGAACTGCCATCTCTTTGAATAGCTGTGGCAGTTTTGAGTGTTGCCCTCCCTTTGCATGTGCATTCATCAGCATATTGTATGTCACCACTGTTGGTTGCATTCCAAGCTTTCCAAATTCAGATATTACACTTCTTGCCTCCATGTAGAGACCTTGCTTAGCAAAACCATCAACAAGAATGTTGAATGTCGTCCGTGTTGCTTTGATCTTGTCATTCTTCATTAACTTCCATATTTCCATCAGTGTTTGTGTTTCACCGGCACGCCTAAGCACGTCTAGTAAAGTATTGTAGGTTTCTACGGAAGGTTTAATACCTTCCATTTTCATGTTTTCAAATGCTATGTAAGCTTTCTCGTGCAAGCCATTAACTGAATATGCATGGATTAGTGCTGTATAAGAATGTGAGGTGGATTTTATACCAACTTCCTTCATCCTCAAGAATGCATCTGCAGCTGCCAGGTCAGTCGCGGTTTTTTGCTTACCATATGCACTGATTAGACAAGTATATGATTCGGCATTTGGCTTCAAGCCAACATCTTGCATTTCTGCCATTAGCTTTTCTACAATCTTGGGTTGCATTCTTCTGCTGTATGCAAGCATTAGAATGTTGAAGGTAGCTACAGTAGGCTTAATCCCTTTAGCTCTCATCTCCTCAAAAAGGCCTTCAGCTGCTTCTACATGGTTGTATTTACAGTATGAATCCATCAAAGTGTTGTACACAATTGCATTTGAAGAAACCCCTTTTCTATCCATTTCAGATTGAATGACAAGAGCTACCCGCATCAGACCCTCAGCACAAAAAGACTTTATTAATGCACATAGGACTTCTTCACTCCATCTGACCCCTTTTCTATTCATTTTCTCAAAAAATTGCCATGCATCTTTTGCACTATGGCCAAGTTCTCTCATAACGGTAATCATAATAGAGCATGTCACATGATCTGGATGAACATTCTCTGTTTCCATTGACTCATACACCTTCCAAGCATCTTCATACCTAAAATAACAACACAATATATTGTATTGAATTTCACACAAAAAGATGCTGCCCTAAACAGTGTAAGATCATATGTAGTAGGGAGAGATGAAATAACTTTTTCTAAGATCAAGTTCTTGGTAAGGAATTAAATGTGTATATTATAATTTAATAAGTATTTTCCCAACGTAGAACAGTTTTATGCTTGAAAGCAGTACCTAAACAGGTGAAGTGATGTGAGATGTCATAACTTTTTGGCATGTACCTAACTAAGCTTCATAAACTTTACAGTCATTTATAACCTTCTTAATAACAAAATAAGCAACAAGTCATAAGACCAAGCAAGCCCAACAAGTAAAGAACAAGATTTTCATCTGCCATAAGTGAAAAACTAAATCAGTAGAAGAAAAATGGGTATGATTTGCTCAAGCCCTAAAATAACCAATACTAGCCAAATCTTCAACGTGGTAACCGACTAATGATTAACATGCAATTAAAATTTTAAATTATATTCTATCAAAAACCAAATTAAAACTATATTTCCACAATTGGACACTTATAACAGAAATACAGAAACAGTTAAAAAAAACAAACATTTGCGAAAATATGCACTTCCAGTTCTACCTTAATAGAACAATATACAGCAACTATGGTTTCCCACCACAGAATTAATAGAGTTTTGAAGCAAAATTATACCCCTTTAAGAGAACTTGAAAAGAATATAGACAACCTAAAACATCATGCCAAAACTGATGCACTAGTATCAGTACAGGGAGCGAATATTCATGTCATAAATCACAGCATTATCTTGTTTGGTCTTAGTTCAATTTTCTAGATATCGGCATTAATAAGAATTACAGGAAAGACAAAACATAAATGAGATCGGGCATCATGCTTTAAAATAATGCTTGCTCACACAAGTATTTTCTTCTTTTCCCTGGAGATGGGAGAAGGACAATTAGAAAAATTTTAATAGTGACACAACTCAAATAGTATGCAAGGAAAATGTGATATATCTTATCTAAGCAAAAAACAAAGGTTTTAAAATATGACCCAGGACTGATTGTGAAAGCAATGTCAAGGATTTTGGGGTCTCCACAATATTCAACCACAATTGAAGTCGTATATCAAGGATTTCAATCAAGCTGCAACACAATTTAAAAAACCTCAGAAAAAGGTACAAGATTTCTAATTTTAATTAGAATCCTTGGTACTTTAGCTAATCCTACCAGTCATAGGACCCACAAACCATATAATACTGCAAGAATTGTATACCTGCTACAATACAGAAGTCCTGAAATTGTGGCATTATAAACATGAACATCTCTGAACTCCACGCTAGATGGCAAGTTTCTGAACAAATCCATCACCTCATCTCCCATCCCTCCTTTTCCCAACAATGGAAACAACACAATACAGGCCCTAGGTGTAACAAGCGTTGGCTCCTGCAACCTCATCCACTGAAAGAAACACACACAACACAGCAAGAGGCGCTCCTCCCCAAGTATTTCTAGAACCTCCCAACAATCTTTCTCATTGACCCTTCCTTCATACTCACCCAAAACCTCCTCCAGAGTCAGATTTTGAGGCAAGTTCCTTGCAAGTTGAACAATTTCCCCCACAACGCCCTCAGCCTCACGCAATTCCCTCTTTTGACAACACCCCATTTCTTCATTCTCCAAACTCATTTCAGGTTCTTCATCGAGGTGCCACGAGGTAAGAGGGTTCTCCTCAAGGTACAATTTTTCTTCGTCTTGAGGGTCTTGGGAGGAAACCCATTCGCCGTTGTCGGAGAAATTGTAGTTTGGATCATCTGGGTCATGACCTTCTTCATCTTCTGTGTCTTCTTGTTGTTGTTGGAGATGTGAGAGGGAAATGGGGGTTGTAGAAGAGTGAGGGGCACTAGATGGAGATGCACATAGAGAGAGTGAGGACAAAGGGGTTTTGGATTGCAAGAGAAAGAAGGGTTTTGAAAGAGCGTGAGTGAAGAGGGAAGAGGAGTGAAGGCAGAAGATAGAAGAAGAAGAAGAAGAAAGGGGTTTATGGTGGAAGAGGCTCAGAGACATGTTTCGTCTCTATGTAAATGCAGAGGTTATCTTGTTGTAGTTCTATTCCAAGTTTAAAAATCTAATAAACTTAAAGGATTGGAAAGAAATATAATTAAGATGGAGTTGTAATTAAAATGTGCATAAAAACATGTGTCATTTCGATGGAGTTGTCTACCTTAATCTTGTTTCCAACATAACATAAGACAAGAGTCAAAATAAACGAAAATGATGTTTTGACATACATAGGGTGAAGCTTTGACACTCCCAAAATTCACATAGAGAACGGAATTGGGTTGCTGTGAATCCAACCACTTGAGACACTCACACTCTTCCTTCCACAAATTACATCTCATTGAACCAAATTTGCTCTTTGAAGTTTGATTAAGGTGCAACTCCAGTGGGCCTATGGTGTATAGTTTAGGAAACATTGTGGAGAGTGCATCCAACATATCATGCTCCAAGGCATCAAAAGTTGGAAGAATAACAACCCAAGCTTCTGAAGTTGCTTCAATTTGTTCTGCCACAAAGATCAAAAGTATATCAGAGTGATATCCTGCAAGCCAGGGAGGTGTCTAGATGCCCATTAGTACAATAGCTTGCATTTGAAAAACAATACCATAATAAAAAAGAATATATAGATATTTTAATAATAATTTGAATGAATTTAGAGTGAAAATTGGAAGGTTCCATGAGATTCTTACATTTTTTGAAGCTCATGAAACTGCAAGTACTGTGAGTCCAAAAGAGTATGTTTGGTAGCTTTGAGTGTGAAGGACATCACATCATCAGATAAAATGCAAGTTTTCAAAGGAACATCACTGAGAGTGATAAGTGTTGAGATAAGGTTGTAGAAGGGGACCAAAGAATTCTTTCTGGTACAGTCACACAAGGTTGGGATGATTTGAGTTGCATCCATGTTGGTTTGGAAAGAGACCATTAGGAATGGCTTTAAAGTGGAAATCTGTGAGGCTGTTGAGGGCATTAAGGCCTCTACACTTGAGGAGGTGTCTGAGGTTATGTGGAAGCCTTTGTTGTGGAGGAGTTTGCTAGTTTGAGAAATGGATTTATGTGACCTTGTGATGGAAATGGGATCAGAAGAGCATGTGGCTAGTTGGTTCCTCCTAGTAAATCCATCTTTGAGATGAATTAGTTTTGGGAGAGGATCTGTAACACATTTTAATTGCGATCAAAATTTATGTATGTCATATGATCAAATGTGTATTATTATGGACATTGAATACTATTTACTTGAGTGTATGTTATGATTTTTTGTTTCTTATATAATACTTACCAATATTTACTTGAATGTTATATATTTTGAAGCAATGTTGACATCGTAGTATGTCGACAATCTTAATACTCTTTCAGCCTATGAATAAGTACGGAAGCTAACCAACTTGCATGTATAATTGTGAGGGATGTTCAAGTGGATTAGTTTTATTAGAACAGTTGTCACCCTTGGAACGTGTTCCATGTCATGCGTGATGGACTTGCCAATGTCATCACGAAAGTTTTGCTTACATGAATAGTGTTTCGATGGGCACGATCCTAACACAAATTTAGTGGATCGGGTTGCTTTGGATAGTTATCACCAAGGTTATCAGACTCGAGAGTTTATTCAGACTCGTGGGAGGTCGGTCTATAAACTCGACTCGTAAACCGACTCGTAGACTTGTAAGAGTCTACTTCAGATAAAAAATTTAATAAAAAAATATTCATATATCAATTTCATATTATTTTACAATTTTTTTTATTATGCTGAAACATCAAATCAATAAAAAATAATTTAATCTTAATTCCAATTTTATTTCAGCCATTTTGAATAAAAAAAAATCCCCAAATTAGCTTAAAAGTAACTCCCAAACCTAAATCCAATCAGCATAAAAATCCCCAAACCCAACTCAATCTAGAAATAATTCCCAACCCTAAACTCAATAAAATAAAGTTAAAAATTCTCAAACCCAACCTAAAAATAACCTAACCCAATTAAGTTAAAAAATTCAACCCAATCCAGCCCAAACAGGTTCAAAATTACTGACTCAACCCAACTAAAAAATCACTCTCAACCCTAAATCTAACCTTCCCCCAATTAACCCACAAACCCACCTCACTCTCAACCCTAAATGAAGAAGACATGACAGTGCGGCGACAACGTGGCGCGGCGAGGCACGACGACAGCGAGACGCGACACGGTGAGGCACGACGACAACAAGGCAACGAGGCGAGGAACGGTGATAGTGAAGCGTGACGACAAACATCTCAATTGTTTTGGGATTTTTTCATAACTCGTTGACTCGGCCTCGAACTCGCGAGTTTACACCGAGTTCAACGAGTCTGTCCGAGTCAACACCGAGTTTGCCAAAAAACGAGTTTACTCACGGGTTCACTCGCCAGGCACCAGTCAACTCGTAAACTCGAACGGGTTTAAGGGTTCACCCGCGAGTTTGATAACCTTGGTTATCACCCTTGAAATGTGTTCCCTACACGCGTGAAGGACTTGTCAATGTTAACACATAAGTTTTTCTTACTAACACATGTTAAACATGTGTATGCTAACACACCTTACACCAAATGTCACTCCAAACATGTGCATATTGACACATCTTACACCACATGTCACTCAAAATGCATGCATGTTGACACATTTTACATCACATGTCAGGCAAAACACACGCATGCAAGTTATGTTCTCATTCCCAAGTTATGATAAAGCTTCACAATACATTTTTGTTTGGAGTTCTCCATCTTTGATCTTCATGTGCACACTAAGTATTCAATTTCTTCTAAGCAAATGATTTTAGTATATGTCATTGTGCACTACGACGAGATAATGATCGAGTGTCCCATTGAAGTTTTTCTCATAAAATGGATCATATACAAAGGATGAAAAAAATCATCCTCAAAAGACTCTAGGGAACTAGAAGAAAGGGTGACCACGATGCACTTCCACTACCTGAACGAACTCAAAGGGGGGGGGGGGGTGGTAAATCATTACACCGTCATTGAGATGATTGAGGACGATGATATTGAGGCATTCTTTGATATCTATGACTCCATTGGACTCCAAACCGAACTCGATTTATATGTCACATTTCAAACATTTGCATCTTCATCTACACAACCAAACCTACAGACTACTTCCCATCACCATCATTTCATTACAAACACTTACAATAGCTTCAACCCTCATATGACCACCAATCACAACTCTTGTCCCACCAATCACTAGATCGTTCCACATTCAACCTCAATGCACCCACTTACCTATATTTGTGGGACTGGGAAGACAACATTGTTGAGATCTAGAAGATATGTCTAGACAGTCTATTAAGTCCTTGTTCAATTTGATTAACTTTAGACAGTCTATGAGTCATGTCTTTATGTTTTGATGATAACAAAAACTGCTTGAATGACTTACTTGTATAATGAAATATCTAAACAATATTTCTACAACTACAATATTCGTTAGGCGATCATCTTCTAGTGATGGTTAGACGGTCATCGTCTAATGGTATATTAGACGGTTTGTTGACTAGGATATCATATGTGGAATTTGTGTTTTTATGTTTTTATTATAACTAACTGGATGGTTAATAAGTTCTTAAGTTTAGTAATTTTTATAGATAAAAAGGCATGTAAATTATGTAAAATATGTACAAAAGTTAGTGTGAGAGACATGCCAAAAACCTCTAACTATAGCTGCACATGAAGATGAAGAAGAACAAAAGAAGGGAATTACATAAATTCTTATAGAAAATTGCAGAAAAACAAATAAACAAGAATGGAGCAATAGAGCCAATCTGCCCAACACATGTAGAATGGCTCAACAGATTGAGTCCAGAGAGCAAGCTCCATGTAAAACACTTAAAAAGCTAAGTGCCTTTACATATGTTGAGCGGATTGAGACCAGTACATCAAAGGATTCCAAAGACCAAAGGGAAGAACGAAAACAAAAGGGTTTAACAAATTAGCATACTTAAACATGAAGAAACCAAATTTCACTCAAAGAGGGCTCAAGCCAGCATGCATCAAATTTGGGAAGAAGGAGATTTCACTTGAAGCCTAAGCCAAACCAATCTTGCTTCATGATTAAGAAACCTTAAGGATGGAGAGGATTTGAGCGAATCTCTAACAAATCTTTGACTCTAGAATCTCATGTAGCCCAAAAATTGAGGATTGAAGCCTAAAAAGATTGTTTAAGGATGAAGAAAGTCAATCTATTGAGCAGATTGGCTTGCGCTAAGCAGATGATGAATCTCCTTGAATCCTTTTTAAACCCATTCATAGAATCTATAAATAGAGACCTTGAGGCAGTATTCTAAGCATCAAGAGGCAATAAGGGGCATTGAGAGATCTCGAGAAATAAAAAGACATTGAAAGATATAGAGATTAAGAGGATCAAGTGAGATCTTTAAAGAGGCTTAGATGTAGAGGTTATGCTTTTTAGGCTTAGAAAGTTTGAACTTCAAAATCTAATTAGGCTATCAGGCCAAAACCTCATAAGAAGTGGAGACTGATCTGTGGAGAAGGAAACCTTGAAGTCAAAGCTGGCCATAATATTAAGGGATCCATGTTTGTTGTACTTTAGCTCCTCATATTGAATTTTCACTATAAGATCTTATCATAAGTTGCTAAATATATCTTGTTGGGATGTCAATCTGATCTTTTTGGAATTATTGTAGTTTATAGATGCATGTTTCTCTTTTATATTCAAATTCCCTAGGTAGTGTGTTTAATGCTCAATGGTGAAGAACGACTATTGATTGTCCATAGGGCATAAATGAGGTCAGAAGGCGATTTCATGTTTTTGAACCCTATTTACCCAGCCATAGGATTCAATGGTCACAGAGTGTAGAGTTGAGACTATGGTGAATTGTTCCATCCTAATGCATATTTAAGTCATAAGAGTGACTTTTTTGTTCTAGATAACCTTGCACGAGGAATCAACTTGGTTTGGTCAAAATAGGAACATAGATTTTGAATAAACATTGTATTTATAAATAATAGTAACAAAAGAAATTTACAAAGTTATTTTAATCCCAACATTTGTGTCATAGTGTACTTCATTGCTTTTGTGATTTGTCTAAACTCCACCTCTCAATATAAATATCTAGTAGTATTATTAATTTATGATTTGGCCACTTTTGGAAGTTGTGGTGTACTTTGTGCAGGTTCAATTTGGTTTTTTGGTTCCCTTTTGTAGGGTCGGTTTGTTGGTTTAGGCACTTGGATGTTTGGCGTACTTTTGGTTCTAGCAAAGTTTTTGTTTAGTTGTTGGCTTTTGTATCCTGATTAGAGGGTGCGTTTTCTTTAGGGCGTTGTTGTTCTGTGTTTGTTGGGATCTTGTATCTTGTTCTGGTTTGTTATTATGATTATTGTGTTGTAATGTTTATCGGTTCCCTGGCTGGTTGGGTGTTAGGAACTTGATTTGGGTTTTTGTATAAGGGTTGGGACACCTCTGAAGTGTTTCATTTTATTTTATTTATTCTTTGTTGATAAAAAATATATATTTATAATTGTTATTTATAAATATGACATGCAAATTATCTCCAATTTACGGATCACTTCCTTTTAAAAGATAATTATACTTTGATATTATTAATTCTCTATGGATACAACAACCCTCAATTGTACTACAATTGACTAGATTTGCTTGTCGAGTAAAAAAAGTGGGATTTAACTGAACTGAACTTGATTTAAATTAGCCCATCACCATTGGTTTAATTGTGTCATGTTTAAGCTAATAACATTTTGAAACTACAATATAGAGTAGACCCTTCAAGCTTCTACAGTTATGTTCACATTAGACAGTTTGACAAACGTGTTGAAAGAGTAACATGTTTTGATTACTTAAACAAAATCTTCTGAAATCATATATTTACTAAAAATGCATTCAATCAAAGAATTTTTATGTAAAAGAAAAGCAAAGATTTGACTGAAAACATATACTCTCCGTTCATCCTTATTTTTCGTATATCTTTTAAAATTCATCTTTTCTTAAATAGTTTTGTTCGAATAAGTGTTACGAATATCTTCTTGATATATTGTGAGTATCTTCGAATCTTCTTTAAACATAAACAATTTGAATAAATTGAAAATCTCAAAATAGTCTATTTTAGTATCATGCGTTATCTAGAATCAAATAATTTTCTAATTATGTTTTGATTTGTTCATACTTACTCATATTGCAAATACTTTTGAATTAGTTTCTTAAATAGATTTGAAGTGAAAACAAATAAGAATAAAAAGAAAGTAAAAAAAAAATATTCACTACAAATTAAATAAAAACTATTTAAAAAATTAATTAATTAATATATTAACTAAATTAGATACTATTTCATAAACTACACCAATAGTATTATCTAAAGTAGTTTTAATTATTAATAAAAAAATAATAAACTAGTTTCTAAATGGGTATATAACTAACTAGTAAATAAAATTTTAACTATTAATTACTTTATATTATAAAGTTGATAGCTAGTAAGATGTGAATTTAAAACTAGTATATAATATTTTATTAATAATAAAAATTACTTTAAATATCAATAATTTTTTAAAATATAAAATAATTATTATTTTAATTAATATAATAATTAATTGTTTTTTATCTCTTAAATTATCTTATATTTAAAAATTGGTTTAACTAGAATATAATTTTTTATTAGACTTTAAAGTCAACATTCAACAAAGAACCCCACCACTAATTGTATCATTGGAATCTTGCTAATTTATGTCTTTTAGAGAATCTAGTTGACTAACATTTGAAATTAGACAAAAATGGCATCTTGAAATTTCTTCAAGTCCAATCAATAAATGCCAATAATTAACTTTCAAAACTACACCAATATTGCAATTATTCAACTCATTCATTATAAAGTCATGTATTCCAACAATCCTGCAGAAGTTAAGTTTTCTTAATTTCAATTTTGTTACATGTAGTTGCGTTTGATCTTCGTCTTCACTCCGTTTTATTCATATTAATTTCTTTAATCTTCAGATAATTTTACAGTAAGAATATTATTAATTATTTTGTGGTAATTAAAATTACATTTTATCCCATTTTCTTAAAGTATTTAATTATAATTATAACTAAAAGTAAAGTCGCAAAAAAAATCATCCAGAATAAGACAACTTTTTCGGTATCTTTTTTGCAATATTTTATTTTTATTAACGGAAATATTTCACAGAGGCTTAGTGAATACCATTTTAAAATTGTGATATTGTTTTTTATAATATTATTAATTAATATTGAGTAATGAGAAATGAAGTTCTAACACTCCTCTTAAATGGAGTGTCGGTGTCCGTATGACACATATATGACATGTATCGTGAAGTGTCTAATTCAAAAAGTATTTGTTAGATTTCTGACAATTCTAGTACGGTTATAACACAATTTTAAAAAATAAAAATACATCAATTTTCTCAAAATTCAAACTTTATTGTATAAATCATTATTATGAAAATAAGAAACAAATCATTGTGAACCAGTTATGAAAAACATCTTTATGCTCCTAAAAATAATTTGGAATATACTTGTGCACATAAATCTTTATTGTCAATTTATATAATTCATAATTATATAATATATAGATTCGTGTCCCCGTGTCCTACATTTTAAAGATTTTACGTATCTCCATATCTGTGTCGTATAAGTGTCTGTGTCAGTGTCCAGGAGAGTCACTTCTTCTCTTATTGAAGAGGATTTTGTTTATAAAGGAAAGAAAGAAACTAAAAAGGAAGGACTAAATTAAGAAATAACGAGCAAAATGATAACTGGGTCAATAAGTAGACAAATAAGCTTATTTATTTAATTACATAATTATAATCCACTTAATTACATTTTAAAATTATGTTAATCAAAGTTTTTAATAGCCATCTATAATGATATAATGAATATAAAAAATGCCAGGCTCAAAGTCGCAACTATTAATAATAATTAAACTATTCTTTTCAAATGTTATTTAGTTAGTTAATCATCATTTTTAAAAGAATAATGTCTATTTTATCAATTTTTTTTAGTCTGTGATGGTCGTGTATTTTATACTGAGAAGCAGCAGATGATATTACAGGTTATAGAGTGAGAAATTGAAGGATGAAAATATTTTTTTTTAATATTTATTTTAATTTTGTGTAAATATTTAAAGTCTTATTTAGTTATGAAGAGAGATATATTAAGTATTTTTTTTTTTTACAATACGTTGAGATTGGATATACAACATTTACTACTTCCACCATATCTCTTTTCCTAATTCTTTAGTATTTTATATTCTTCATTCTACGTCAAAAAACATTTATTTTTTATAATAAAAATAAATTCAAATCTCTATGCATTGAGTATATTAAGTGAGTATTTGAACATGTCTTGATGTACTGTATCATTACTCTTTTATCAATTCTCAAGCTTCTACTTCAAACTTTATCTTATTTATATAAATATTGTCTCTAAAATATCTTCTACCACTATAATGAAAAAACAAAAAAAAAAAAAAACCCTTTAAACAAGGATTAAGAAACTCGTAGTTGTAGTAAGAAATATAGTGCAATGTATAGTTTTGACATGCATGCACGTAATTAGCAACAACAAAAATTAAGCTATAATTAGTAAGAAAATTTAGATTATGTTCCTATAGTTTAGTTTCTTGGTCAAATACACTCTTATTCCATATAGTTTGCTATGTTGTCTCTGATCAACATCATTCAACTTTGGGAATACTTGAAAACATCTTATGTTTTTGGAACCATAACAAATACCCTTTGAGTACTGAATTATAGTGATTTCAACATCCTTAAAGTGTTGATCATTTTCGATGCCCTGATGATGCCATTAGAACAGAAACAGCGACAATGAACATAAGCAACATGCTCCCAAGTAGTGCATATGTTCTTTTGGATGATTTGCGATACTCCCCAAACAAAACAATGCCCCAGAAGGTACTCACCAGTGGAAGTGCCTACCAAAACACCATGTATCTTTAGTTTCTATGAATTGGTTGTTTGAAGAACAAAGCACTCTTGTCAAGTGTTTGGTTTCAGTTGAAATGTGCTGGTGGCAGTTCAAAATGTAAAATTGAAAAATTTGATCAAACTATAATGAGTTTTGGCTCAATTTTTTTTTTGGAACTTGAAAAGAGAGTTGCTTATGGAAACTCAATTTGTAAAATGCAGTTAAGTTTGGAAATTTGAATCTAAAGATGCAGTAGTTTATGAAGATGAATGAAAGGTAAAAACTGACCTGAACAGCATCTGCTGCTGCATATCCTGCAGCCTGACCTCCCATAAATTGGAGGCCATTGCCAAAGCCACAAAGGAGACCAGCCAAGAAAGCCCAACCTCTTCCATTCCAGTCTCTCAAATAAGCCTTCAGTGATGACTTTGGTAAATTTAAGACAGGGTGGTAAAGGAAGGTGATGTTAAGAATGATGGCAATAACAAAGCAAGAGACTGAAAAGTAAAAGAAGGCAGTGTAAACACTCAGATGGTGAACCCCTTCCTTCAGAGTGTGCCATTGGTCATTTGTTGCCAAATTGAATGCTGGAGAGAAGAGAGAGAAGCAAACTCCAGCAAAGAATGTTATAGCCAATCCAATGAAACTGTTCTTCCCTAATACCTGCAAAAAGTTTTACCACAACACCATTATCATGTACATCATTCTTCATCACCAATCACACCAACAAATCCTTTTAAATTTGTGCAGTATACTTTATTATTGGTACATTTTAGACATCTTAGCATTTCTCCATTCTTCATTGTGCAATATGCAACATAAATGCAAAAGGGTATGTGAAAATTGGATTTGATTTGACTCTTCCAATGTGAATAAGTATAAAGTAGTAATCTCAGTTGCTATGCATGTATACTTAATCTGTACCTTTCATTTTCTCATTCATGATCATATTTGCTTATTTTATCCTATAAAGTGAGCTACTTACTTTAGTGAAGATAAATCTGTGAAAACTGTAATGCATAAATTCCCTGAAGCATAGTACCACTTGCCTTGATGGATCTTTTTTTCTCAAGTTCTAAAAGAAAAGCTGCAGTTCCTGCTTTGGCTTTGTGTACAGCAGCACCTCCATCCTCTAGATCCTTCGAATCAACTATATATATGTAACAAAGGAGATGAAAAATCCAGCATTTATCAAATACAGCATTTCCATTTGGCTAAGCTAGCTAAAGATGGCTATAGTTACCTTCACTTGTTTCTATCGAAGTGGTCACAGTAGTGGTCCTGACAAGAACAAAATTTGGTGGTGAAATCTTAGCTAAAGATTCAAAAAGATAGCTCAGTAAAAATCATTATCCAAAACAAAATCAGCAGTAATCAAGAAACTATGATAACCATTCAAACCAGAATTCAAAACCAAGTTAAATGCTTCTGCTCCAAACTTTGTTCCATGTCTTAAAATTGATTGAGCTAATTGTGAAGGAGTTACACCTTCTAATCTAATACATTTAGGAGGGTGGAGAAGGAAAATTTGGCGGGAGTACCAACAATTGTCAACTGTCATATCCCAAATTAGATTGTCAACAAACAAACACATACTTAGCTGCATCTTTGTAATCAGTTGAAAAATCACTGAGCTTGGCCTTGTTATCAGCAGTGTTAGATGAATGAACAGCAGAACCTAGACATACAGCTATCAAAAAGCAAGCAACTCCTGGGAAAAGAATCTCAGCTTTGTTGATCTTGTCATCCAAAAAGTAATTCAAGGTTGTGCCTGTTACAACCACAACAGAAATAGTGCAACGACACTAAGTATTAGTCCTTAGCAAGCTATAAACCAGACAGATATTGAAACTTCTCTATGAGTATGTTAGGATCCATTGCAAGGTCACAGGAGTTGAGTCCAGTAATGGTTAACTTTTTTGGTGTGTTTCTTCCAATGTTCTTATCAGAGTAAGCAACACAGCACCAGAATCTAAGAGGGTCATCTTTGGTGGTATACCTATAACAACAGTTATGCTTGATGTGATCACTTCTACAACTGATAAGCCAACAAAAGCCCAAGCATATTGCGTTGACAGATTTCCAACACTGAGTACCACTCCACCCCCCATGGCAAACAGAACTGAAGGCCAGTTTTCCTGCATCAAATATCATATTAGGTTGGTCACATAGTTTGATTTGATTGAATATTTGATAACTGGGAAATGCCTTCCCTTTTCTTTGATTGAACCATAGTAGGATAGTAATATAAAAGTGTTTATACTATAAAGAACTAATTTACAATAACTCATATATCATATACACTTATCATAAAACTAAACCATACATCATAGATAAGAATGTAAAATCCATACACTGTCAGCAACTTTGAATAACTTTTTCAACACAAAACTAATTGAAACCTGACATGAGGCAGAGTAAGTTGGTATACAAAATGTTTGTCTTCTTCTCCCTAGAGAAAGAAGAGAGAAGAGAAGCACCTGATGGAGCTGAGACAAGAAGTTGGGGGCAGTGTTGCCAATCTCTCCAAAGGTGAAAGCAATGATAACAGCAGCCATGAGGTTGGTGAGTGTGTAATCAAGGTAGGTGTGCTGAGGAAGACGACCTCTCCTCTCCAGCATAGTCATCACAGCAGGCCATGTCCCCAAGAACAACAGGGACACCAGCATGCACACTATGGCACCCCCCTTGCTCTCCACCAAATACATTGAAATGAACTCCAAATCAATCAATCAATGAAACTCCAAAACTCACTTCACAACACAACACACAACACAACACAAGATGCTACGCTAGCTGATGCTCTCATATTCATACACCACTCCAAGTCAACCACACCACAGGGCACGAATCTTCAAAGCCAGGTCACATTCTCAATAGTTATATAAATTTACTCAAAATATTATTAAGTACTCCATTACGTGCTTCATTATAACCAAGTATCCCAATATGATTACAACAGGCTCAAAATCCCACATCGCTATCTATAATATTTAGATAATTGATAGATCTATAAATACCTAATACCTCAGCTTATTGAATTTTATTTCGCCCAGTTGAAAATTTCTCATTTGTCTTTGTTGCAACTTGTAGTAAAGACTTCAAAAGTAGTACAGTCAAAGTAATTTATTTTAGTTTATTCCTATCTTTATAAAGAAAGAACAAAACTGTCACGCATTTATTAATATTTATATGAATTAAATTACAATAAAGTGTAATCAAAATCTTTAAATTTCCTAGATTCTTGTGACAGTGCATCCTGTAACCTCTGTGCCTGACAACACACCGACTAAAATCTAGCATTTTTTTTATCATATATGCAAAATTATAATTAAAAAAATTATATAAAAAATGTCTACAAACTAACATTTTTTTTATCATATATGCAAAATTAGAATTAAAAAATGTCTACAGATTAATTTTAATTTCTAAAATTATTTTATTCTTTTCTAAAATGTCTACAAATTATTCTTTTCTAAAAAATTCTTTAAAAACTGAGGTTGTCAAAGTTTGTTTGAGTTGAAAAATATCCAAAAATTTAAATAAAATAAATTTAATTAATTTAATTTGCATCATCACTTCATGAATATCCATACTTTCTGATTTGTTAAGAGTACAAATTTATAACTATAACATTCTTTTTATGACTGGTTATTTTCAAACACTATGTATCTCTTTAAGTGAGGATTTCTCTACATTTATATCATATATATTATTAATATTTTGCTACAAAGAGAAAATCAAATACAATTCTCATCAATATACATAGAACTTTCATGAGAATTTTTAATAGAACTTTTAATCAATGTACCAACAAAATTGATATATATTAATAGTGTATAAAATCTTTGGGACTTCTTTTTAATTAGTTTTTGTTTTATCTTTCAAAGTGAATTAGGTGTTATGAAAGTGAATATAAGACTAATTCACGTAGTGATGTAAGAGGATCAGAGAAAATGACCAAAAGTAGTGTCATGCATTGAAATTTTTGAATTGTATAATGTTTATACTTAGCTAAGTCTACCAAGATTCAGAGTTTTTTTTCTTTACTGCTTAAAATAAGAGCAACTAGGAAAAACGTGTGACTAATAAACTCTTTCTTAATTTGTCTATTGTGTTGGATTTTATAAGAATATTATTATTATTTTTCATTTTAGTACTAAGAAAAGATATTGTATTTTATTATATATATATATATATAAAAAGCTTAATACATTAATAATTAATATTCTTTCTATTTTTTAATGTTAGTTGCTTGACTAGATGGATTTTTACATGATTTAACGTCCGAAAGCAAATTGGTCGTTAAATATAAATATATCAATATAAGTTAATGATTGATTTAATTTTAGTAGTAAAATTCTTACAAATTAGTGATCAAATTTAATTTTCGTTATTATTTTTCACATTTAGCGATTAAAATTAAATTAATTATAAAATATAAATATATATTTACAAATTAACAACTGGTTTGATTTTGATTGCTAAATCTCTACAGATAACGAATTTGGTTGGTTTCTATTGCTAATTTACATTGATTTAGTGATCGAATTTCAATGGATCACTAAATACAAACACATTACTACAAATATATTAATAATAATAATAATAAATAATATAATAATGTTAATCTTAATGTAAGTATTATTATTATTTTTATAATAATAATACATATATAATAATAATTAATATTATTATTATTATTATCACAAATATTATTGTTAACATTAATAAATATTAATAATAATAATAACATTAATAATAATAATAACAATAATATTAATAATAATAATTCTGAAATAATCACTAAAAATTATTTAATTTTAATTATTAAATTTAACTTCATTAATGACAGAATCTCTCATTAATTTGTAGTTATTGAATTGGTTTTCTAACATTTAGGTGATCAACAAACAACCAATTTGCAACTAGGTTTTTACTAAGTAATTTGTGACTAAAGTTTTTGCTACCACTTATTTTTGTTTGTTATTTCGGTTGCAAATCAGTTTAACGATCAATTTTGATGGTTGCTAAAAGACATTTTTCTAGTAATATATGCATAATTTTTTTTAATATATTTGAAAAAATCACGTAAGATTTGTTGATGTTTAAAATGATATTTTGATTTTGTATACTATATAATTATTAGAAAACTATTATGCTAGTACATGTTAAGATATTCATTTCTTTAAAAAATTCAATATATTTATAATTTATTAAGAGTACATTATAAATGGCTCCTCTTCTCTTAGGTAATTTTTTTTCAAGTCACCAAACTTGTTTAAGAAACTAGTAATTGTAATTTACTAAGAAACTAGTTTTACTTTTTTTATTTAGCTAATAATGTTTAAGAGGAGAAACGACTTGCTTACTACGTCTATTTTATCAATTGCAATTTATTTTTCAAAATGATTATGCTGATCACATGTATGTACACTAGAAATATAATGGGGCCAAAACAATGTCCATAAGATTTCAACTTTTACATATTATGTATAAAAATATATAAAAGTTTATCTTCTCACATTCCTCCCCCTCTATTTTTTATTTTCTTTATAATAACTTCTTAGTTTATTCTTTTTATAATTTTTTTCATTATAACTTTCAATATCGTGATACACATCCCCAGGTGATACTAATTGTCCGGTGACGAAAGTCAGGTGGTTAAGTCACAATTGATTAATGCACTTAAGTTATTACACTCTTAAGTATAAATAGTTGTTTCAGACTATTAACTATAATTTTTGACCTACTAATAAGTGTTTAACCCAACAACCTCGGTTAAAAGACTTGCACATGGTGTCGAACCAGAGAAGGATGCACGATGGTTAACCATGCAACTTCCTTCAACTGAAGAATGTAACTTGAACATGTCGGGGGAGTATATGAATATGGTGAATCCATTTGGGATTGTTGTTGATGTTTGAAATGATAAAATTGAAATTAATAAATGGTATGTTAGAAGTGGACAAGCTAAGAAAATTAGGATTATAGTACAACAACTTGTGAATGAACTTAAAGACAATGGTTTTATCTCTCATAATTTTTCTTGCATTAGGGAGAATCAAGTAAGTGACACGAATAGATTTGTGTTGATCCATCACTCCTTATTTTGATGTTCATTCCCTACTTTGATCCCTCACCCTCTACTCCTTATCATACAAATGTGGCACGAGAAACACTATGGAAATGGATGCATTTAGGGTTTTTCTTTAGGGAAAGTATATGGTAGGTATTATGGTCTAGATATTTTAATTATAAAAAATAAATAATAACAATTTAGGGACCAAAATACAATATTATAAAGTACAAAAGGAATTGTCTTTGACTTATTCCTCCTATATTAGCATCATGAAGCATGAATCTATTTTAGGTTATTTTCAATCATAGGTGTGATCTCATTCTTCTTCTCTATCAATTTAGGAAAATTATTTGTCACCATCATTCTTATTTTCACTTCCTATAGAATTATTCATTGGTTTCTTGTCATTGACACATTACAATTATCCTTCTTATTATCAAAATATCCATAATTAAAACAAATAGAGTGTAACCTGAATCAATCCATACATAAATCCTAGAAATTTTTTCTTGAGATTGCATTGATTACAATAAATTTTCAAAAATCTCAAACATCATACCTATCTTTTAAGAAAAATATCATTATATAACTTAATAAGTAATCGATTATATAGATCCTCACAATATTTTTTGATTCTTTATTTTCAATTAGAAAGAAAGATTGTCATCTTTGCATAATAAGATAATGATCCACTTTTTTTATCTAACTTCTTTGCAGCATTGCTTCTATAATTTCAAAATTCTCCCTTCTCTCGTGGTTTATATATTCTTTCATGATGCTACCTTATTGGAAATATTCATCTTATCCTTACTTTTTGTTTTTATTGAAAATGGAATGTGTATAACAGATTTATTCTTATGTTTTGTTTGAATGAGAAATAAAAAATGAGATAGTAAAAAATGAAAAGAAAGAAAAAACATATTGTTTGAATTAGAAGTAAAAAAAATAAAAATAAAGAGAAATGAATAACAAATATTCAATTTGATGTGATACTATAAAAAAATTTATAAATTAACATGTTCACAAATTGACCAAAGTATCTTTGTCTAAATTGAAACATGATTAAATGTTAATATATGATAAACTTTATAAGTCAAATTTTGAATAATAATAATAAAAGGAAGAAAAAAAGAGTTCTATGTCCTGAGGCATCACAATTACAAATAATGCTTCAATATTTAAGTTAGTAAAACTGTAACGAAAGCGAATATGAACTAAAATGGAGTTATTATATAGAAAGATGTTTTTATAAAAACTCTTAATTTTAGAATTAAAAATATCAATAAATTACCCTTTTACTTATTATGATTAATATTATATTCAAGATATTATATTTTAAATATATATATTAAATACGATTTCAAGTCCTTATCTAATCCTAGATAGTTTCCAATGCTTATCCTTGCATAGCACCTCCTTATCATCATAAACTTTGCCTCCTTCATTCAAAATTTGCAAGGTTCTTCCATTGTTAAACTTCTTGATAAAAAAATCTTATCATAATTCATTTTTTATATTTCTTGTTTCTTCCTATTAGGGTGAATTATAACTCAATGTTGTTGTTCTAATGGTACACTTGAAAGATAACATAATCAATAAAATTAAAATCTAAAGAGGCTAATATATGATATGATAACAAGTTTCATTATTAAAAAATCATTAAATAAAAATAAATTTTAAGAATAAAAATAAATTAATTATTATATTAATTAAATTAGATATTATTTTAGAAACTAAAAAAATTATTGATATCTAAATATTTAAAAACTATTTATTAATGATAAGAACTAATCTAGATACTAATAATTTTTTTAGTCTATAAAACAGTATCTAATTTAGTCAAATATAGTCAATTAATTTTTATTTTTTTTAAGATTAGTTTTTATTTAATTTTTTTAATATTATTTTCTTCAAAAAAAACTCAAACGGAACCAACTGTGTAAATTATCTGTGTTTGAAAGAAAAAAAAGGTTCCCCATAGTAATATTATACCGATTTTTTAACTAAAGTAATTCATTATTTTGAAAAAATCTCATGATTTTGACAATATTCAATTATTAATCCATTTTAGATGAGTTTGAAAATTTTCAGAAAAGAAAAATCCAAAATAATGTATATAATTATTAAATATATTAATAATCATAAAATGTTAAAAATTCAATCACTCTTAACAAAATCGTCATGTAATAAGAAAAGATTGGAATATAAAAAAAAAGTTAATACAAACCTCACTATTAATTAACCGTTACCATTAAGAATATTTTTTTTTTTTAAATTAGGCTTTTTCAAACATGTGCTCCATACGTAATTGCAGTGATTGCAACCTTTATTGTTCATTATGAAAGGTCTTTTTCAAGGAAGAATTCGAATATTTTGGAAGTTTTATGGAAAACTGGTGGAATAATTAATGGGTGGTATTTAAAATTTATATTTCAACATATTTTTAAATTTTAGAATTTTTGTTGAAAAATAATAACTATTATATTTTTTATGGGCAATAACTATTATATATGTTATATTGAACTAAAAATTTTATGTTTTTTTTTACTAAACACGTCTTGTAACTATTTAAAAAAGCACAAATTCTTAGGGACATTTTCACATAGTGATATAAGTTATTTCTAAGTTTAAAGAATTAAAGGAGGTTGCGTGATGAAATTTGTTCATAATATATATATAAACAAGTAATTTTAGTTTTAAACATTTTTCAGGAGGTAATACAAAAATGGATATAGATAAATGGACACGTATAAAAGAGATAAAACACCAAAATGATTAAAATTAATATCAACAAAATAATTCAAAATATTACATCAATCCTCTTACTAGAGAATGTTTAACAATGCACAATGTAAAAGATTTGATGGTTGCATAAAAGTAGTATATATTATCTTCCCTTTAAATCCTCTCCCATAAAAGGGGTCATTCCATTTAATTTCAACTTTAATACTTGTTCTTTATATATTTCTTCAAAATTGTAATTTCTACTACTAAAACATTTATTTTCAAGAAACAACAAAATAAAATCAATAGTATAATCTAAAATAAAGACAATGCATGATAAAATAAACCAAATAATGTAATTATGTATGCAAGTGAATTAAACTAAATTTCATATATTGACAATTTAAGCACATGATGCTCAAGCAAAAATGTTGTGGATTGAGTGAGGAAGGTTCAATAACCTCTCTCCTATTTTAAATAGTGAAGGTTGATCAAGTTATAATTGTTTATTCAAGCGACCTTAAAGTGAAGTTAATGCATCCAATTAATTGTGCAAGTATGTAATTGTTTGATGTTGTAATATTTGAGATTCTTAAGCTTGTTTTTGGGTAATTATACGAAAAGTTATTGAATGGATGTATGTATTTCTGAATTGAATTATTTGAGTTCACATTCCTAAGATAATATGTTGAGCTATTATCTAAAGTTTGTAAGAACCCATTATTGAAAGGAGATATCCTTATTTTCCTAATGGTATAAATAAAGTAGATTAAGACATCAAGTGGTGAGAAGTTGCAAAAGAGTTCTTGCATCAGTGTTACATATGTTTGATTGCTCAGTTACTAGTGAATTTACTTTTACTTATGAAGTTGAGGTCCGAGTACAAATCAAAACTGCTTAGAATGAGTGAAATATTAGTCTCTAATGAGAGTGAGATATAATTAATACAAGTTATATGGAAGACTTATGTTTTGTTAAAATCTTTGCACGCCTCCGTTACCTTTGGGGAGGCCTACGTCCCATAGAAACTGTCTACCTGATACTGTCCCTCAGCCCGTAGGTCCTGGCACAAGGTTAGAATTCTAGCTCTTCCATAGTGGTATCTCACTGATGTCTATATTAACTGAAATTGAGATTTTTAGACTAATATAATTTTGAAATGAATAAAGATGGATTTGGATTAACACATTATGTATATTTTCTTTATAAAACCTTAGTATGGATATATTATAACTAAATTTTATATATATATATATATATAAATAAGAATAATGAAATTTTTGGTGTATATATTTCGAATATAGTATGAGGTGTTACATTTTACCTATTTTATATTTGAAAAAAGTCTCTTTCGTAATATATTTTTTAGTTGTGTATTGCATTAATTATTTTAAAAAATAGTAAATATTAATAATTAATTAATGAAATATTTGTTTTCTCTTTCTTGTTAGAACTGACTAAAAGATATAGTTACTTGAAAAATGGAGATGATTTATTTAAAAGTATTAAGAATGATTTTAAAACAACAATACACAATATTAACAAATTTAATGTCAAAAATTAAATTAACCAATTTTATAAAAATATGTGAATTAAATAAGAGAGTTTTATATGTTAGGACAGAAGGAATGTGTTATATTGATACCAATTTTCTTTATAGAAATATATTTATTTAAGAATAATATTTAAGATACTTTTTAGTTAATTGAAAATTAAAATTTTTAATTCATGTATCAACGTTGATAACTTTCCTTCTTATTAGCATAAAAAAGTTCTTAATTAAGATTCATTCATGCATATGTGTTAAAAGAATGTTACTTAACATTGATATGTAGTATGAAAAGAATCTTAATTAACATTGATTATACATAAGATGTTTCAAAATTCAGATTCGATGGAATCTAATAGATCCGATTCAAAGAAAGTATCTCTCGAATTTCCCACCATAGCTGGTTACTTTTAGGATTTGACGAAAAGAAAAGGCACAAAACAGTGTATTTTTCTTCAACTAATCAAAAGCAAAACAATGATGAATCATTAAATGTTTTTAAAATGTGCAATAATTGACTTTAGGACCAAAGAGTTGGAATCATCCTGTGCCAAGATTCCAGTTCACGATGTCAATGAAGTGTTCTAACAGTTCAAAATTCTCATCATTTTGGTAGATATTTTTTCATTGGTATGTCACAAAGAACCATTACCATTCACACAATCACACCCACTCTTCTCTTTTTCTTTCTTGTTTACAGTGTCCGTACAATTCTTGATTCAAGTACTTCCAAAAATGCAGATTGGCAGAGGTGGAGTCTTCTCACCCATGAATAGATTTTTGAGATTATGAAACCATTTAGTGCTTCAAAGTTTCAAACATTTCTCAATCATTTGGCCCACTATTGGTTTTTTTGTGTGGCTAGAAGCAACTGGGTGAATTTGTATTCACTGTTTGAGCTTTATTTAATGCATGATTGGGTACCACAGAGGCTGTTATCTTTTGACTTCTCTTTTTCTGACTACCTCTTCTTTCTGATCCATGGATTCCAAGGTAGTTGGTTGCTTTCCCCCATTCAATGTGCATCTCCATGCTTGACTTTCTGAAGATTCTTCGTCTTTTACTTCTCGTGTTACATTTGGGTGCTTCATGGTTAACTCAAAACTGAATTTTTACTCATTTATATGGTTACCCCTTTTTTCATATCAGTGGAGAGGATCAGCTGACTTGTTAAGGTTTCAATGACTTATCATGGATGCCCTGATTATCAGTCTCTATTTTCAGTTTTTTTCTTAAGCAATCCTATTTGAAACACCTGTCATCTGTCAACAATAAATGTAGACAAGACACTCATTTAAGGATTCAAACCTTATTCACCAAATTGTTGGAACTTGTCCCTTCTGCTAGATTTACCCCCTGCCGATCTAAGACCTGATGGTTGTGTTTGTGTGCACAATTTATCACTCCTGTTCAAATTGAGTTTTTCATCATCAAAAAGTAACTTTTAAGCCGTGTTTATGCAGTTCTGCACAATTTTCTTACAGTCTCAAGAGATTCACCTCCTCCTTTATCAACTTGCATGGATTTCTAACCCCTTTTTGTGTGGATGAACTTTTTGCTTCTGGCATGCTAGTAATAGCTCATTCCAACTTGTACTTTTCTGAAGTGTGACTAATTCATGCTGCTTTCAGGAGTTTTCTGGTATTTGCTCCTTGGTTCCCTCATTATCTGAGAGCAGTTTGTGCACTACTGGATTGAAAATGTATTTGGTAGAGAGCAAAGGAGGTGCCATAGGATGCATGTTCTTGGCTCTTTTCTTCTTGGGAACATGGCCTGCCCTTTTGACCATGTTAGAGAGGCGTGGTCGTCTTCCTCAGCATACCTACCTTGATTACTCAATCACCAATTTCTTTGCTGCTTTACTCATTGCCTTTACATTT
>Ga0123342_1001844_pt1 | contig 35552 bp, 11 predicted proteins | sample Turbeawhitnodule_FD_89960 | JGI IMG/M metagenome (GOLD analysis project Ga0123342, IMG submission 89960) | Root nodule microbial communities of legume samples collected from Mexico - Turtle bean Mexico white nodule | ecosystem: Host-associated > Plants > Roots > Nodule | place: Mexico: Nepantla... | reverse complement strand
TTATTAATGTTTTAAATATATTAATGATATTAATATTATTTATATTATTACTAATTTAATTCATATTATTAATATCATTAATAGTATTAATATTATTAATAATATTATTATTCATATTATTAATATAATACTAACACTACAAGAAAATCATCACATAGAAACCAATTTTTAGAAACCAAAATAGTTAGTTGCAATAGTAACTAAATTAGAGACCATTTTAGAAACTAAAACAAAAATTGGTTTCTAAATTAGTTTTTATTATTTTCTATTATTGTTAAATAGTTTCTAAATTGGTATCTAATTAACAACCAATGTTTTATCTACCAATTATTTAGTTTCTAAATTTAGTCTCTAAAACATTGATTGCTAATTAGAGACCAATTTAGAAACTATTTAACAATAATAGAAAATAATAAAAACTAATTTAGAAACCTTGTTTTAGTTTCCAAAATGGTATCTAATTTAGTTACTATTGCAACTAATTATTTTGGTCTCAAAAAATTGGTTTCTATTTCATGATTTTCTTGTAGTGTAATAATATTTTTATATTATTATATTAATATTATTAATTTTATAATATTAATAATATGTATACCTATTAGTTATGATCATTATTATTTATGAATATTTGTTAGGATTTTATAAATATTCATATATTATAGTAATATTTTTAATATTATGTCTGTAATTATTATGATAATAGTTAGTATGTAATAGAGATTTGTGGATAATGATTGGTAGGTAATAGAAATCCGTGAGTAATAATTGGTAGGTAATATAGATTCATGAGTAATAATTGGTAGGTAATAGAGATTCATGGGTAATAGTTAGTAGGTAATAGAGATATATGGGTAGTAGTTGGTACGTAACATAGATTTGTGGATAATAGTTGGTAGGTAATATAGATCTGTGGGTGGTAGTTTGTAGGTAATAGAGATTTGTAGATAATAGTTGGTATGTAATAGAGATATGTGGGTGATAGTTTGTAGGTAATAGAAATTTGTAGATAATAGTTGGTATGTAATAGAGATCTGTGGGTAACAATTGGTAGGTAATGCTGAATTTACCTACGAATTCATATTTGTGGGTAATATTCGTAAATAATATTGTCTGTAAGTAATATCCGTAGGTAATGCTAAATTTTACCTACAGATTTATATCTGTGAGTAAAAATTCGTAGATAATACTGATTTTTTTTTGTAGTGCTCTGCCATAAAATTATAATTAATATAGTAATTTTTTAAATATTTTATTGACTACTACTCTTTAATCATAGTTATGATGGTTGAAGTTTCTATGTTGTATTTCTTAAGAAGAGGACTTTATGCCTACCTCAACCTGATAAATATATGTTATGGGTGGTCCGTTAACGAACCAATATCGGGTGACACGATAGACCTAACAAACTCTCACTAGGATAGACTTTAAATGATTCTCATATCATGTTAAGAAGTAAATTTTAAGTCTAACTCAATCTCATGAAACCGACTTATAATGTGAGGTTTGCACTCACTTATAAAGAATAAAATATCCTAATATCTAGTCGATGTATGATCTCCAACAATCTCATTTATCATTTCTTTATTATTTTTCATAAATAAAGTTAATAATCTCCTTTGATAATGCTTCGCAATGATAGTGTGTTTTTGGATAAAAAAATAGTTTTCTTTCTCATTTCTATTTTTTAACTCCTAATTTATTGACTTATTTCAACCATGTTGATTTAATCATGGTCAACACTGAAATGTTAATGGATACAAACTTGCACCTCTATATTTCATATATGTTAATTTCTTTTCTAATTTATGTTATGTTTTGTCATACTCATTTATATATTTATAGTTGTATGTTTTTTTTTACTATCAGCCTTACATTTATGTTATTCGCATTTTCAATTTTATTTTTACTAACTATATTTATGATAATTTTTTTATTACTTGCAAGAATGCTATGGTGCTTTGTAATGATAGTTGTGCTTCAGCACTACAAATTATAATTAATATAACATATTTTTAAATGTTTTGTTGCATAGTGCTCTTTATTAACATTTATGCCTTTCGGGAAAAAAAAAATACTTTGCTTACACATTTTTTAATAATAACTTTCAAATTAAGATAGTTACAAAATCACTCATCTATATTTTATATGTTATTTTTTATATATAATTTCTGATATTTTTTGTTACTTTCATTTCTAGGTGTATGTTTTTCCATTAAGATTGTTAATTTAAATGTGTTGACATAATAATTTAATATATATGCTTAACACTATTAGCTAAAGAGAAAGAAAATCAGTTTTGTATTTCATTTGTTATTATTTGTGTTGATTTTTTTGTTATGATATGTCACTTGCATGAAAGTTATGTTTTTCACTACTATGATTAATGTGTTGTCTTATTTTAAATTTGTGCATTTAATAATCTCATGTTCTCAAGACTAAAATTATGGCACCTATACACATGAAAGCACTTGTATTTTGATGTCTTATTATTTGTGTTGTTTCTCTTACTTTTTGTAACTTTCATTTCTACAAATATATGTTTTTTCATTATCTTTTAAATATGTACATTATCAAAAAATATTTCCTTTTTTACTTCTTCAGTTTGTTTCTTCACTTTTACTTGTTAATTGTTTGTGTGCTTCCTTAAAGTGTATTGACTTAATATTTTCATGTGGTCAATACTAAAAATTGGGCATATATAAAAAAATATTTTTATATTTCATGTCTCATTTTGTTACTTCTTCTAATTATTTTCATTTCTTATTAATTGTACAACCAATATTGTGCTTCATAACAATAGTGTACTATTAGATAAAAAAAATTATAATTCAATTTTTTTATTTTTTATATTAAATAAATCCCGTGGGTAGGTAAGTATTAGTTTTTACTACATTAACAAACGTTTACGATCGATGACTTATTAGCGGCAGCATTTTATTTAAATTATCACCTTTTTATTCACTATGTCACTCAAAATAGGAGTTTTCCTAATGCATTTTTGTATTGATAAAATAAAATAAAATGTAAATGCATTACTAGGTTGTTAAAAAAGAAAAGGACTTCACACATTAAATAAATTGGCTGTGTTGTTTCGGTATAGAAATGGCTCTGTTGCCTATGACCTAGCCAAACCAGCTAAAGATTGGAGTTGTGCACTTCGTATTGTTTATTTTAAATAAAAGATATATATATCATATTCATAAAAAAAATCATTTTTTTCAATTGAAGTAGTTGATGAGTGATCTGCATTTTGGAGTTTTAATGTCTGTCTATTTTATTGTCAAGAGTCCAGACTTAATTATATTAATATAATATGATAAAAAATATGCTGCATCACTGTATTACTTGACATATCAGCTAGACTTACACTTCAAGTAACAACAATCATTTATCATCACATAAAAAAAGTATTATTAAAAAAAATACAAAATATGGGGATTAGACCAAAACCCATATGTTAATAAAAACTATATATAAGTAAACTATACCTATCACTACAAGAAAATCATGAAATAGAAACAAATTTTTAGAGACCAAAATAATTAGTTGCAATAGTAACTAAATTAGAGAACATTTTAAAAACTAAATAAAAAATTGGTTTCTAAACTAGTTTATATTATTGTTAAATAGTTTCTAAATTGTTATCTAGTTAGCAACCAAGGTTTTAACTACCAATTATTTAGTTTCTAAATTTGATCTTTAAAACCTTGGTTGCTAATTAGATACCAATTTATAAACTATTTAACAATAATAGAAACTAATTTAGAAACCAATTTTTTATTTAGTTTCTAAAATGGTCTCTAATTTAGTAACTATTGCAACTAATTATTTTGGTCTCTAAAAATTAGTTTATATTTTATGATTTTCTTGTAGTGTATTAATAAGGAATTCTAAGAACAGACTAGATGGAAGTCTATTATAACAATGAAAGGATTATCTATGAATAAATCTTAAATTAGCCAACTTATCAGCACACGCATTCCCTTCACGAAAAATATGAGTAATCCTAAATCTGATTTTTCCACAGTGATTAAATTAGAGACCATTCTAGATACTAAAAAAAATTGGTTTCTATTATTGTTAAATGGTTTCTAAATTGGTGTCTAATTAACAACTAAGGTTTTTGCTACCAATTATTTAAATTCTAAATTTGGTAGTAAAAACCTTTATTGCTAATTAGACACCAATTTAGAAACCATTTAACAATAATAGAAACTAATTTAGAAACCAAAATTTTTTTAATCTCTAAAATGGTCTCTAATTTAGTTATTATAGTAACTAATTATTTTTTGTATCTAAAAAATATTTTTTATTTCATGATTTTTTTGGTAGTGTTAGCGACTTTATTTTGGTTTTTATAATTTATTATTATTATTTATCTTTATAAAAAAATAGTTAATAAATAAAATTTATTTTTAGTCAAATAAAAAATATTTTATTCTAATTTTTAAAAAATTAAAATCATTGTTTTTTTAATTCTCTTAAAAAAATTGAAATATGACATATTAGCATTATAATAAAAAAAAATTATCAACAAGAAAAAAAAAATAATAATAATAAATATTTCAAGATACTAACTCTTATATATCACATCCTACAATAAATTATTTATTGTTTATTTCTAATTCTCCAACTTAATAAAACATCAGAAAAAAAATAATTCATCTTGCACAACCTATAAAGCATTATAATTCAGCTATTAGTACAAGATACTTTGGAATGGTATTTCCCTTAAATAAATAAACAGCTATAATGAGTACATAATATCAATGATCAAAATCAAAATGTCTAATTTTAAAATGATGAAAAATAAAAAAGATACCGAAATAAAAATTAGACCTTTTCATTTTACATGAACTAAAGAAATATTTAAATATGACTAAACTATTAAAAAAGAGCATTATATAATAAATTAAATTTAGTCTACTATAGTATCTAGTATCTCTGTCGATTTCATAACAAAGTTAAAAACCAAGCAAACTAAATCATAAATAGTATATTAACTATATTTGTGAAATGATGCCATGTCATATAAAAAAAATAACTATTTCATTACTAAATATACCTTTTTACAAGCAAGATAATATTTTAAAAAAATTATCGGATACATTTTTTTTATTCAATTATTTTTTATGTAGATTAAAATATAAACTTCAATTTTTTTTATAGAACATCAAAATTCAACTTTCTAATTACAAAAGGCCAGTTTCACATTTATTATAAAAATATAAATATCATCAAGAATCAATTAAGCTTCCTCTAAGCATGCATGTTTTGATTTTTATTTTATTTTGGTCTCTAGGTCTTTAATTAATGAGATTTGTAACATAGGAATATGTGCTTTATCTCTAAAAATTGAAGGAGTGTTTTGGTCTCTAAAAATTAGTTTATATTTCATGATTTTTTTCTAGTGTTCGGTTATTAATCAACTACGTTATAGGGCACGTCTATAACCTTACTATCTTATCATAAACTCGTTAAAATCCCCTTCTCTATCTTGTTAATTATTTTAGTTTTCTTATAATTAGCTTATTGACAGGAAATTTAGTTTTGTTTTGGTGTATATGGGAAGTGTGTTAGTGCAAATTTGATACTTTTTGACACATCCATGATTTGCTACTTCTAGTTCTAGCCACTTTTTTAGATGGTTTTTGTTTCATGATAATCTCTCAAGTTGCAAGGGTAGACAAAGGATTGTCATGGTAGAAATGTTAAAGTACCTAAATGCATCATGCAAATTTAGTTGAACCCTGTGACTGGTTTGAGACACATAAAAGGAAAAAAAACAAAAAGGAATTGGAAGTTTTGAGGAAGAAGTAAAGAAAGAGAGATTTTGCGAGGAAAATTACTGATAACTTGCAAAGAATTAGTTGGTAGATGGAACCAGTGAAGGTTACATCACTGTCTTGGTACGTAGTGGTGGTGGTGAGAAGACGAATCAGAGAATTGTCTGCATCCCTATTAGCATTGAATTTCCATCAATTACACACAGGTTCACCTAATTGAATCAGTGCCAAATTATTGATGGTAGGGTGATTGGTCTTATATATGCAGACCCCAAAAATGGATGCCTCTAGTTATTGTTCACTCTTCTCAGATAGCTCTGCACTACGTACTGTGCTTGCCACAATGAGATCATGGCTCAGCTGCTTCAAACTTTCTGTGATTGAATAGCTGTTTAGTTACTTTGATTTTTCAGCTTGCAGTTTCCATTTGCATATACACCCTTTTTTGTTCTTAGAAAAAGTAGACCTCATGCATTGTGTCTTTATGCTTTTGGATTCACTCCCGGTTCTTTCTCCTATTACTTTCACCAGAATGCTACCATATGCCCTTACTTCTTCTTCATTCTAGCTTACCTTCATTCCCAACCAGGAACAAACCTTATCATTAAATAATATTTTTCTTCTATTCTAACTTCTAGCCTCTTGCACTTGTTATTTTTTTCTTTCTCTCTATAAAGTTGCATACCAACTACAAATAACTAAAGTGGCCTCAATTTTGCAGACAAAAAACTAAAGTGGACTCAACATTGTACACCAAACTAACAAGAAGCTTATGTATTTGATAAAGATTGGTTGGTGTGAGGGCATCTTTTGTTTCCTTGCTACTTGTACACCAAACTAATCTGGAGCCTCTATTTTGGCTACCTAGCTCTGCATTGATTTGGCTGCCTACACAGTGCACCACTTAAATCTTTACACACTAAAATTAGTACTATGACCAACTCCGGAAAGTACCCTTAAGTGGTATGCTCTAAGTAAGCTACACATAGCATAATCAGGCACAAGCCCCAAGGGCACACTAACCAACACCAAGAGCTGTTAGTGTTACCCTTCTTCCCATCCTACATGCCCCCATTATGATATAGACTCTTATTTACGTCTTCAATGCCTAATAAGAGCCCTCACTTAAGTATGGTAGTTTATTACAGACACTACCTGCATCTCGCTGGTTTTATCTATGTCTTTTCCAAGATTTTTCTCTTCATGTCCCTACTATTTTCCTTGTAGCAGAAACAAATGTAATTAAATGTTATGTGTCTGATTACATGGTTTGCAAATTTCACTCCAATTAAAAATAAATATATATTCATTTTTTATCAACAAACAATAAATAAAATAAAATGAGACACTTCAGGGGTGCTCTAACCCTTATAAAAAAATCAAAACAAGTTTTCTTGCATCCAATCAGTTAAGAATCCAACAAACTTTACACCATATTACCCAAAATCACATACCAGAACAAATATAAAATCTTCAGTTACATCAACCCACCAGAGAAACACACCCTCAAAACAGCACATAAAATCCAAAATCTAAACAAGATCTTTATCAACATTACACCAACTAACTAAATGCTAAAATAAAAATATTCATAATATATAAAATCATACAAATCTCATCTTATATCAATTTTATAAAGTTTAACTAAACTTAGAAGTGTATTTCTTAAAATATATTATTTTATAAACTAATTTTATATTAATCTTAAAATTTCACTTCCTAAGATATATTTTCACATGGATTTTTTTTTATAGTACTACAACTAGAAAATATAAAATAGACCACTCTTATACGATCCATGTCACCTTAACTTTAATATTTTTGAATAAAAGATAAATATATTATAATACGTATCCCACTTATCTATATGGTATCAATCACCTACAAACAGTTTTAGAAAACATGATGATATAACCTTGTCAAACTTATAACAACAAAAATTTAATGTCTAAAGATAATCTTCTTCTTATGATTCCAAATCATCCATACTAATGCTATCCAAATTCCCTTCCACCTATTACTTTTTCTATCATTTAGCTCAAGGAGATAGAAGTGGTGAAAATGTTTCATTACATTCAATGGTGAACAGAATGTTGTGTTTTATTATTTTATGATTTGGACTTCGTTTGAAGTTTGTCTTAACACATATGCTAAAAAAAATCGAAAGATATTAAAAGTTTTTTTTTCAGAAAAATAATAAAATAAAATAAATGGAATATCAAAGGTATTCCAACTCTTATACAAGACCACAACATATACATAAAACACTCAAATCAGTAGAATCAGAAAAGTTGTTGATTGAAGGTATTAGAAGTATTTTATTTTAATGAAATAGACATTTGTTTTCTTTAACCTATAAGTGGCCTTCCTTTTTGTCAATTCATTTATAGTTATTTTCTGATTGTTTACATTTATTTCTTTCTTAAAATTGTACATTATTTAATATTCAAGAACTAAAAAAATCAATGAGAAACCTTGTGATTGCATGCTTGTAAGGTGAGGATGGTCTAATTTATATATTTTGTATAAGTCTATATTTTTTAAGATAATATTCATCAAATCTTAATAAGATATACGTTAATATTATAGTTTAACTCATTTTTACAAAATCAACTTTTTTATTAGAAAATATGAATTACTTCATTTATATATTTTTTATTGATACTTTATTTATATATACTTGTAAATTAACATTATCTCAAGTTAATATAATATTTCAATAAGAATGAAACGTAACTTATATTTGACGTTGTGATGTTAAAAACATTATGATAAAAACAATTAAAATTAAGAGGGGTATAGATAAGAAAAATATGAGATGGTTTGAAACAAAACAAAAATCAAAAGGAAAAGTCAACAAATGTATTTGATGTGTTTGTATAAGATGCTTTCACTCTTTTTTATTCAAAATTATGTAACACGTTTGAGTTATTAAAGTTACTGATGTAATGTATCGAAATAAATTTTGCATGTAAATTTCAGTTTGTGATGTAATGTATGAAAATAACTTTTGCATGTAAATCTTGTCATTTTTGAAAATTGTTTTACACGTGTCAGTGTTTAATAAATGTCTTGTGTCAGTGTTTATTAACTACTTCTTTGCCCAAGTCTTGAAGCTGGACGCGTTTTTCTATGGTGTAGACAGTGCTGGAATTAAGTCATTGTAATAAGAAGAAGAAGAAGCCCGCACTTATCAAATTAGAAAAGCCCAAGAACTTCAGGCCTGAAGAATTCAAGAGTTGGACATATGGCTTAGCTTAGAAACAGATCAAGATCCACTAGTGAAAAATATGGGCCCAAAGTGTTCAATTGGAAAATTGACAGATAAATTCAAAAGAGTTTGAGGACCGAACCACAAGATGACAAAAAATGCTGGGTAGAAGCGGCTTCATATTTTCCACCTTAAAAACTCATTTATTACGATTTTTTTCTGACTTCTCTCTGAAAATTTAATCAATCATTCATCCTCTTAAAGATCAAGGTGTCATAATATTATTGGTGAAGAATAAAGTAAAACTATCTTGTGATTATTTCTAGTAGAGTAAGTTCTTTTTTATCTAGATTTGAGAAGTTTTTTTACATGTTTAGAAAAAACTTGGATGAATATGGGGTTTATAGATCTAAGATAAATGCCTATTAGTCTATGATCGTAAGAGTATGTTCATATTGTGATTATGAAGTATGTTACATGTTTAGCTTGCTTATGAGCATATTGAAGTCTGAGTTTTTGGTCTTATGTCTAGCAACTAAGAGGTAACAAAAGCTAATTAGTTAAATTTTAATTAGTTTCCTAGGTTAGATGACCTATATGTGAAAGTGATATGGTCAAACTAGTTTTGAAATTCTTGTAGTAATTGGTGTATTAGTTTATGATTTAAATGATATTACATTAAGTTTATGTGGTAAGTTGATATGTGATTTAAATTACTTTACTTTGAATCGAGGTATTAATTGATTTGAAATGAAAATTCTAGTTTATTTTGAATGTTTTGCCCTAAGTATGCATGTCCGTATTAGTCTAGTTGTTTGAATACTACATTTAAGACAAATAGATACAATTTGTAGTTAGTTTGAGATGAAATATTTAATGTTATGAAGAAAAATTAAGAGAAAATTCATCTTGAACCAATTTGGACCTATGCGTGAATTCTTTATTTTTTTTAACTATGCATATTTGCTCGCTTAGCGAAATTGAGTTTATGAAAAATCTTAGAGTTTTGGTTGGTGAGCAAATTGTTAAATAAAACCTCCTATGGATTTGATTGTTGGACAGACCAAACTCTTAATGGTGAGCTATAAAAATAAAAGCTTCCATGATATTTGTCGTCTAGTTAGACTTTTGTTTGACGAAATTCTTTTTGATAATAACTTAAGAGATCTGGTCATTAAGCAAACTAAATGCTTGTTGAGTGAATCGAATATCGTTGGACGAAAATACTTATTTATGAAATTCTATAATTTTGTATTTTGATTTTTGTGTTAAAGATGTTTTTCATATTAAAGTTTATAATATTAATTGGTATAATGTGTGATGAATTACTCTATAGAGTAAAATATATAAAATTTATGTGTATTGATATGTGATTTGAGTTATAAGTTTATGAGCATTTGGTAATATGATGAAATATGTAGACATGTCTATTATCAGGAAATTAAATATTATGCTGAGATGTATAAGATATGTATTGAATTCAATATTCATCTAAAATGAGATATCTTAACTATATTGATATATCGAAATCACATATATAAAAAGCAAGTGGTGAGAGTCGAGAGAGGTCCATACGATTGAGTATGCAATTTGAAAGATAATTAGTCTCACATGTCATATGAGAAGACTTAGTAACTATTTTGTGTAATTGTGTTGAAGATATAGCATAATAAATGTAGTATGATAAATGAAAAACTCTAAATAATTTTAAGACATGTATCTTTCCGAAATAAAGTTAAGTGTTTTGTAATATGTGTGAGTTGTATATTTCATTTTATTTTTAAATACATTTGATTGTATTGAAATGAATAAGATTGAATTTGATACATTTGGTAATGTTTGAATAAAATATATTTTATAATGTTTTTCAACTCTAAATTTAGCCTGTTATCCCTGATATCTTTATTTTTATATGTTTATTAATTGTGATGATGATGTACTATAGGACAACAATTGCAATAAAATAATCTATGTAGAATTAATTATAGATAGTGAAACTCTAACAAGAAATATTTGTTATAATATATAAGAAAAAATGCATTTTTATTTTTTAAATATAAGCAAATGATAAATATTTTTATTTAATCTAGTGATATTTTTTTATAATATAATTTTAATTAATGTCTGACTTTTATTATATCATTATTATAATAGCTTTTTATTTTAAGAAGAATATTAAAAAGTTACAAAGTTTTATGCAATTGACTCCATTTTGGGAGTGAATTTAGTTTTGTTTTATTACTAATATTCATGCAAATTATTTATGAATTTTGTTGAATAATCACAGTACAGTAGTGTTACAGAAATAAACAAGTTGATTTTTTCCTAATAAAAAAAGAAGAATGGAAGAAGTTATCCTATCCGTTATTTGAAGTTTGTTCCTGGAGTTATCGTGTCATCTCTCTGAGTCTATCATCCACAGGAATGGCCACTGCTTCTCTCATTCCACTTTCCTGGTTACCGCCGCTGTCTGCTCCTTTCAAGGTTTTTCATCTTCCTCTACAAAAATATGAATCTTCTTCGTCTCTATTTCTTTTCAACCATTTGGGCATTGCAGGGAACAGTGAAAACCTTAGTTGCCAAACCATGTCTGAAGATTCAGCGACCAAGACCAGTCGTTTCCGCGGCTTATAAGTCTACCTCTGCCCCGGTGGCAGCGCCCATAGTCGGCGTTCGGTTTCGGCTGGACAATTTGGGGCCCCAGCCGGGTTCCAGGAAGAAGGCAAAGAGAAAGGGTAGAGGAATATCGGCAGGGCAAGGCGCAAGTTGTGGTTTTGGGATGAGGGGTCAGAAATCTCGATCGGGGCCTGGAGTTATGAAGGGTTTCGAAGGTGGCCAGATGCCCCTTTATCGACGACTCCCCAAACTCAGAGGAATTGCAGGAGGTAATGCCCCCAATTAATTGGCGATTCTTTCATTATCAGTAGCAAAATGAAAAACATTACTTTTAAAACTGCAAGTTAGATGAGTGTTGCAATCCCTTGAAGCAGATAAGAAAATTGTGACTGAAATTATACCTTAGTTTACTTTTACCTGTGTGTATTGTGGTATGTTGTGCTCTAGTTCTGGTATTGTTACATGTCATTTTACTTTAATTCCTTTGGGATACCTTCATGATCCATGTCTTGTTGCCCTTTTTTCATTTTTTTCATTGAGTGACTTTTAAAATTGAAATCAAAAGTTGAAGTGTAAACTGTTTTATTAGCAGGCAGCAGTTTGGTTACATGTAGTTTGCTACATTGTATTTGGTAAGTCGTCAAGCTGTTATCAACCCTAGAGACGGGATATATATATATATATATATATTGTGGGACTTCACACGATGAATTTCTCTAATATTTGAAGAAGCATTCGGAGGACACAAGAGTCCGGAAATGGTGATTCTTGTAGGAAGGGAATCGTTGCATTTGGGATGTTGTTATGTCAGACATCTTTACTAATCATGTCCCCTTTCATCTCAGATGTTGTACATTGAAAAATGTTTGCAACATGCTCTTTCGAACACACTATTAGCTGAAATTTATTATAAGTCACAGTACTGTGTTCGTCTCACTGATTTAATGTATTTCAAATATGATTTTATATATAGTTTCCAATAACGTTAACCAGCAAATAGTAGAGGTTGTGTGGTTTTGCACTCTTTCATATTTCTTCTTTTTTCTATTTCCTCTCTTAACTTGTTTAGTCAATGACTGTGCTTTTATCTCTTTCGGAACTTTTTTTTATGCACTTTTTTTTTTCTTTTCATTTGTCCTATATTAAGGTATGCATAAGGGATTGCCCAAATATGTCCATGTAAATCTGAGAGACATAGAAGGTGCTAAATTTAAGGAAGGGGAAGAGGTGTCTCTTGAGTCACTGAAGGAGAAAGGTGTGATTAACCCATCAGGAAGAGAAAGGAGACTTCCTTTGAAGGTACAGATTACTTGTTGATTTAAGGACATCTAAATTTCTTCCTTAGCTGTTGTCTTTAATCATACTTCTTCATGATCATTTTCTGGATGTGTAGAGGTATTATGTATGAATGATTAAATTTTAAATATAAATGAGGATGCTAGTTTTCTAGCAGTAACAACAACTATCACAAAGGTCAATTCTTTAGAGTCCCCTGGTCTGCTGTGAATGAACTTACTTTCTGTTAATTTTTTTGTCCTTTCATCCTAGTTTGTTATTTTAGTTTATCTGCACTTTTGGTATGTGTGATATGATATTTAGGTGGATGTGTCAGTGGTTTGAGGCTATAAATTTTGTTCCAAACACCAAAACTTTCGTATACTTGTATCTATTCGGATTGTGAATCAGACCATTGCTTTCATCCACATGGATAAATTGGGTTATGGTCAGTTGGCTTACTTTTCAGACTGTCAGTACTCCCCTTAAAAACATACTCTATGGTGATTTTTCAAGCAATAATTACTTTGCAGCCTACAGCTCAGGAGGCAAATATTCAAAATCATTGATTTATGTCCTTCTTTCATATCTTTATGCTATTCCTTTGTTTTTCGTACAATAAAAGGTGATAGTCTTTTCCATATCTTTATTCCAGATGCCAAATGCTAGACTCATTATTCTGTTGAAAATACTCTTTGTGGGATTCCCATCACAGTGTAGCAGAATCTTTAAATGATAATTTTTCTACCAAAAGAAAATTAATGTTCGGGTAAATAAACTGCACTCTACACTGACAATGATTTCAATAAGCTTTTCAAATGGAAGTATGCTGGTTGAAATGATTCTAGAATTTCTGAGAGGATATTTACTTAATTTGGTGGTTGAAACTTTAGTTCGCCCTGGCCAATGTTGTGTACTCTGATCATCATGCATCTGTTGATTAAATTTTACTGTATTCATTCTGTAGAAAAGCATTTCTGGTTTCCTAGACACGCAGGAAAACTTTGCAAAAAATTGGGTTCTGTACAACTTTAAACTAGATAATATAGCATGTTTAAGCTAGCCTTTTAATTCTATTTACCCATGCAATGCATCATCCGAACTCCGAAGGTCCTCAAATTTGGTCTTGATGGATCAAAACAAAATTTATTGTGCCTTTTGGTTTCAGATTTTGGCTGAAGGAGAACTGAGCAAGAAATTGACGCTAAAAGCCCGTGCCTTTTCCACAGCAGCAAAGGAGAAACTTGAGGGTGCTGGATGTTCTCTCACCTTGCTTCCTGGCCGCAAGAAATGGGTTAAGCCATCAGTTGCCAAAAACCTTGCTCGCGCTGACGAATACTTTGCCAAGAAGCGCGCTGCAGCTGCAGCTGCAGCAGCCACCGAGGCAGCCCCCGCTTGAACTTGACCACTTCTGTGTCCTCACATTTTAGAAATCTTCAAGAGAGTTGCAGATTGATTTCTTTAGGAACCACCTCACATATTTGTCGTTCTTCAGATTTCTCTCGGCTCATCAAGCTGTTTTGTTACATAAGGCATCAATCCATTCTTCTTTCTGCATTTAAATGTGTTCTAGTTCTGGTTCCAATCGATGATTAGTGTTGTATACCTTGTAACATTTTCTTCAGCCATCACGGGAAAATGTTTTTAAAAAAGGAAAGCGTAAGAAAATGTAAATTTTGCTTTGCCATTTTTCGTGGGAAACTCCTGCGTGTTTAGTTTCATTGTGGGGTGACCATAGTAGTTGTAATTGGTAAAGATATTTTTCTAGTTTACTATTTATGGTGGATATTGCAAGTTATTGGTTCTGCCAATGTTTCCCTATCCAGTTATATCCAACCCAATACGTCACGAAGCAACTACTTCGTTTGATCATTGCATCACAGAACAAAATGCCTCCCAAAACTAGATGACCTACATCCTTCAACCTTCGACTTCCTCACACCACCCTTTTTCCACTTTCCTTTTTCTTTCACTTGTGGCATTTTCCAAACAAAGTCTTACAAGTTGAGAACAACTAATGCTTTGTTTTGTTTGGATGGTGTGAAAAAAAAAACTAAGGGAATGGAGGAGGAGAAAACAAATAGAGTGGAAAGTTTTAATAATTATATGTTTAATGAAAAAGAAAAGAGAAATAAGAATTTTTAATGTTTAAGATGACCTACAAAATTAATTCTATACAAATCTTAGTTTATATGTGAAATTTCAAATAAAAAGTATTATGTCTAAGCATATAATTACTCATGCTACAAAATTCATGGACTTATAATAAATAGGCCAAACTTTCAATATCACACTACCTTTCCTTTCATCAAATTATCGTTAATAACCTCTTCCATATTCACATGTTTCCTCTTGTATCCTTTCTCCCCTACCCTTTTATCTCAAATAGACAATAGACTACGTATTTTTTTAAAACCATTTTTCCTATATTTTTTTTCGTGGTTGTTTTACAACTTTCATTGATTTTGCTTGTTAAACAAACAACGTAATCCTATTATTGTGGAAGACCCAGGATTTTATTTTCTTTCATAATTGAAATTGTAAGAAAATGGTCAACAAAATTTAGCAATTTGATGTCAAATCATTGCTGGCTTACCCTATGTCCAGTGGATATGAAGCACGTGAAAATAAAGTATTATTGTCGACGCTAAGACACCCACTAGTTTTTTTTTTACGAGCTTACTTACGTCAACAAAATGATTCTGTAATGCTAAGCATGGGCATCGTTTATAATGCTTCCCCATTAGTGTTGATTTTGGATCTATTCCTCTTAAAAGCCACTGCCAAAAGCTGTGTTGTGTGAACACCAACTTGATTTTGGGACCAACGCGTGCCAATCCTTTCAAACCAAAAACTGTCCTTTTCACCAAATCGTAAGCCTAACTTGGCCACCCCCTCACATGCTTTTTATATAATTAATAAATAATATGCTTTTTATATAATTAATAAATAATATGTTGATGACAGAAGGTAAATCATGTCAAGGCCATTTTTGTTTTAAATTTTTGGTAAAAGAATCATATGAAATAAACTTTACCGATAGGTAATTTGGATACAGTTAATAGAATATGATTGCACTACTTTGGGGGTAGATGCAAGAAAAGATATGTCTTTCGGTTTGTCTACAATTATTTCATTTCTTGTCTTTTTTTTTTTAAAGAATATGTAAAGTTATGTGTATGGTTGTTGGATCGTCTTTCAATATTTAATTTATCATAGTTTTATTGATCTATGTTTAAGTTTGGACATATGTAAGTTTATGGGCTTAATCCTATATAATTGATAATTTATGGAATGTTTTTTACCTGCGCGTTCAATATAATATTATATAACAAGTTAAAAAATCTTAATTGATTAGTCTTAATAATTCAATTAGAATCATAACTATAAACTGAGATGTTAGAATTTTGGTTCATATATAAAGAAAGAATTTAATACACGTTGATAAAACATATACTTATCCTTAACCACTTTTAATGTTTTTTTTTAATCGGAAGTTCCATATACACTTGTTTAAAACAGAATATTTAGAAGTTTTTTTTATATTTGTTGTAGTAATATGTAATTTGCTCAAAAACTGCTATATAAGGTATGAATTTGCTGACAAATCCTAATCAAATTGCAACAAATACATTCATCCGTTAACTATTATTTGTATTTTATGAAGATGGCATATGTGTTGGGTCAGTTTGAGGGTCAAAATTCGAATGGCCAAAAAGTCACTGCGTCACAATATCTGATTATCTTTATTCGAATTCTTTCCAGCACTGTCATCTTCAACTTATTTCAATATCTCTTTCCTTTTTCAATTTCTCACTGTTTTCTCATCATCTGCCCATCTCTAACATTCTTTCTGTTCTTTGACTTTTAGGGTTTCTTTTCTACAAACATGCCCTCCCCATCTTTCAACACATTTATATTATTATTATTAGAATAAGATTCAGATTGAACTATCGTAAATAAATATTTAAAAACAATAATACTTCAACGGTAGTTCATTGGTGTCTAATTTTTTTTAATTTTTTAATTGATGTGTAATAAAGCAAGTACAGTTATATATTATTACACTCACTAAAAATAAATATTGGAAGTCCACAAATTTTAAAAATTGAGAAGGTCAGAAGAATGCAAAGAACATTTAATAAAGCTATTACTTCGTTTAATTTTTTGAAACAAAAAAAAACGATTTATATGACAACTTTATCTGAGGAATTTTTTTAAGTGAAAATCATCTTAAGTGTATATAATTTTTTTAATAACAGACCAATGAAAAAATTAAAAATTAAAAATTGCCCTATACAAAACGAAAACATAATGAATAGATTTTTAGTAAAAACAAAATTGTTACTCAAGTCAAAATAATCGGGAGATTCACATGGTGGAACATTATATCTCGTTTTGTGTATTTTTTTTAACAACAGCCCTATTAAATAAATGAAAACAGTATATAACAAATCAATATATACCAAATGAAAATGTAATATTTATTTTATTAAAATTAACACCGGCCTTAAAGATCGAAATTAATGCAAAGATATATCAAATGAGATTAACATGCTGGAACATGATTAGGAAATATCTTCTCTTTCGAACATTAGATATTTGATCTCAATTTCGTATATAGAAAAATATGTCAAAATATTTCATATTTTTTAAAAAAATGGATTTCATTGCTGCAAGAATTTGTCTTTGGTTTTTGAAAAACAGATATAAAAAAATTAAGTGAGATGGGTGTTTAAATTTGGGATAAAGACCATGCAATTAAATTAATATCGTGGTAAAACTCCAACTTTCTCACTTGATATACTTATTTTTAAAAAAATCAAATAAGTAATTGCATGAGATTAATATACACTTAAAAAGGAAAGTCAATTAAAAATGTCAACATATTATTTTAAACTCATTGTTTTTTCTTACCAACAAAAACTTGTTGAAATTTACAACAACAATTGGTTGTTTATGATCTTCTTATTAAACATGCTACACTCAATATTTTATAGCATTTACTAAGTTTTCACTAGTAATAATGTAAAAGGTTAGAAACTATATTTTCAAAAGTAGAATATGTAAACTAACATTTATAAAAAAATGGTTACTGAATCACCATTCTAGGCTATAGTACATGTTATTGGTTATATTACATATAATTAATATTAGGAGCAATAGAAGAGAGATACGACTAATAAAAATGTTAAAACAAATCTATATGATCTTTGATCTTATAGAATGAAAAAGATACATTATTACATAATAGAAAAGATAGATGTGATGTGATTGTGAGATAGGTAACATGAAATTAATTAGAATAAATTATCTGAATAAGTATAGAAATGGTTATAGGAATTTTATCAAAAGAATAAATAAAATAAAATAAAATATTTTAGGAATGTACTAATTTTTATACAGAAAAATCCATATCAAATTTCTTAACACCTCAAATACTTAGAAATTCAACGGATACTACAACACATCAACTATATTGACATAGATAAAGTAGAAGACATAAACACAATAGAATATAATTACATTAACCTAATTGACCTTTTAATGAAATTACATTCTCATCAAATAAGACAAAATATTTCGACAACTAAACTGATTCTTTATCAACAAATAGAAATAAGTCAAACACCTAATACGTAAATAAATACGTATAAAATTCACACAATAACTTTCAAAGTAGGTGTGAGTAAAGTTAAAAAGAAAAATGATAAAAAGAATTTAAAGAGAAGAAATAAGTAGTTTGAATATGTAAGAAAGAAAAGAGAAAGCAAATTTGAAAAACATTTTTAGAATTATTTTGAATAGTATAGTATGATGATATAAAGGATTTGAATGATGGAGTCTTAAGAGGGTGGTAAGAAAAGGATCAAAGGAAAAAGAATAGTAAAGTATGAGTTTGCCGACCTTGGGTTGTAAAAGGGGGAGAGGGTGCCACGTGTAGGGAGGAGGTTAAACGTAGTGCGTTGCGCAATGCTCCACCATACAAGACTCATTCTCATTCCCAAGGGATGGGTTGATATTTAAGATATTTTTCACATCATAGTATGATAGTTAATATTTTAAGAAGACAAAGTATTCATGATTCATGGGTGCCAAAATCGATGTGATTTATCGCGGGAGGCACCGTCCGCATGAATTAACCATACATATTAAAATAAAAATCTCCCCTTAAAATAAATTATAAATTATAAATATAAGATAAATATAAAGGAAGTGTGGTTGCAAGCCATAGTTCAATCTTCTCCATCCCTCTCCCCTCACTTTTCTCCGTCCCTTCTCTCTCAATCTTCCTCTTTCAATTCAAATCCTTTTCTTTTCTTCACAACCTCTGTACAGTTAGTTAATCAAACCTCACCTCACCTCACAGGTACTGCTTCTACTATCACCACTCTTCTCGATCTATAATCCTTGTCTGTGCCAAATTCAAGTTTAATTTTAATAATCATAAACCAGCAATTTCCTTTTCCAGATCTCACTCGATCTATGTTGTCTCAATTCATGTAACCATTTTTTATTTGCATAAATAAATCACGTTAATAATTCTATTGTTTTAGTTAGATCTGTAGGTGAGGTGTGTAGCTATGGTAGGAGCTAGGTGATTGAGATTTCAGAAAGAAACTCCACGCGTGATTATGAGTTGTTTTTGTCTTTAGGTTTTTCAATTTTACTAGATCTGAACCTTCAGCTGTTCAAATAGTTACATGTGCTTTTGCTTTTAATATATTACCAAATTTGGTTTGACACGCTTGATTTGTTTATTGCTTTTTGTTTTTGAATTTTCTTTTAATGACCTCTTCTAATTATTCTCTCCTTTGCTACTTGTGTTGGTGTGGAGCAGGTTTTAGTTGTAATTAAATACATAGATTGAAATCCTAGCAGGAAGATGAAGCAGTTTGCCATCCAAAACGTGGTCGTTCCATCACACGATGAGATTAGCGTGGTTTGTCCCAAGCCCCGCCGCGTCGGCCTCTGCGGCCTCTTCAACTTTCCCGTCAACGATCACCCTGTTAGAAACTTCCGATGGCATCTCAGGTATAGGCGCTTTCCTTTCTTCTCCTTGTTCTATTTCAAAATATTATTACAATTATTATTGCTAAACTTTGCATACTTTGTTTCTCTGCAGCTGCCAGGTCGAGCCGTGTGATTCAACCTCCTCTGGTTCGAATCCTCTGGACAACATACTCAACAAGGTAGGTATTGTTCTTTAATGTTTTTTATTTGGTTTTTCTCTTTTGTTTTGAGTCATGTGGTTTAGGTTAATTTGTTGTTTTGAGATGAAGGTTGCGTTCAGATTTAATTGATTTTGTGTGTTGATGGTTTTTCAGGACAGTGATTTTGATGTAGAGCACTCATGGCCAGTGGCAGCCTCCTCGCCACCATTTTTCTGTGGGTCGCCGCCTAGCAGAGCAACTAACCCTTTGATTCAAGATGCTCGATTTGGAGATGAGACGTTTTCTCCTCTCTCACCGCAGTCGTGGGTGGTGGTTCCGACCGCATCAGGTCTTCCACCATCTCCCTCATCCTCTTCAAGGAAGGGAGGGTGTGTTCGAGCTAATTTTGGTAACAATCCTGTTGTGAGAGTTGAGGGATTCGATTGCCTTGATAGGGATAGACGAAATTGCAGCATCCCTGCCCTGGCATAGATCCTGTCCTCTCTCGCAGTTTTAATATTAGGATTGAGTTCAACAGTTCAACATAAACATAACCAGTCTTCATACAATAAACACGGAAAGAAAGAAGAAGTAATTTTTGGATCTTTTGAGTTCAGAGGAAGAGATAAAGTTTTATCTTGTGTCTGTTTGTAAATATACTCAGTTGATCATGTCATGTGTAAAGAAATATTGTCTAGTATCCAAATAATGATATAGGACTGATTTGAGATCAGAGGTCTGTGTTTAAATACCATTCTCTTTTTTGTAGATAGAAGTCTTCAAGAGAATGGTAAGATTTCTTTTTGTTATGGGTCTTTAAATTGTAACTATTAGCAACTTAAGATGGAAAATTTGTACAAAATGGTTTTTATATGAGAATGTTGAATGTAAAAAAAAAAAAGAACAAGTTGACTGTATGATAATAATAATAATAATATTATTATTTAATTAAAATTCTGCCTCTGACTTTGCTTATACTCTACGCTATGCATTAAATAGTGTCAAAGAATTAAAGAACAATAGAGTTGGGATGGGGGACAGCATAAAGGAAAACGAGTTTTTTGCCGGTCGCATTTTTCTTAGGTGCTGTGGCATTTTCAAAACTGTTTTGGAATCTGTTGTACTTGTTCTCAACACAATGAGTTCTTTGTTTGGTTGAAAGCAGGGTGAGGTGATGATGTGTTTACACCTTTAAAAAATTACTCTCACTTTATAATTTAATATATTATTGTTTTAATTATATATTTGTTATGTTTTAATATAGATTATTATATTACTAGAAGAATTTGTAGAGTGGTAGTTTGATAACAGGGAATTCTCGGTGAGAAACTGCTTGTTAATTAGGTGCAGCAATTAATCTGTATTTGGAAACATAACAACATAACATAGGTTCACTTTAATAAAATAATAAAATAGGGTTATCTGGTATCCGTTTATCTTTATTCTTTCAATTAAATTCCTACTAATATTTTATATGAATGAAATTTATTTCAAAATGATTGAGATGTGGTTGACAAGAAAGGACTGTCGTGATCCTATTTGATACTTATACAGAGTTAAATAAGTGTGTTCTATATAATTAGTTTAATCTTGTTTCCACAGATAGTTTTTATAAAAAAAAATATGATAATGGGTGAATTAACGTTTTTATGTATCCTAATTATTTATCTCGTTTCATGTTTGTACTTGTGCATTAATATATTAAATTAACAAAAAATAATATATAGTCTTGTAAAATTGTATAAAGAAAATTCTTATGTTTCAATCTATATTTGTGACTCCCTATAGAATCATTTCTTAAAGTTTGATGGTTGACAAATACTTTTAGTTAATATTATAACACTTTTTTGTAATTCAATAGATTTTTAAAACTGGAATAAAATTGTTTCATTCAATAGATTCTTTTTAACTGGAATAAACTTGTTTCATATCTTGTCTACTTTATCTTGTCTTCTTACAAAATAAAATGATTAAGCAGTTCTGAATAATAGTTTCCTGTTTGAAATTTGAAAAGGCAACCATAAGTTGTGAAGTGTTATCAACCACAGTTTTAAAATAAATTCAGGCTAGTTGCAATACATTGCATAGTTACAGAATATTTTTAACAATCTTAACTTAAGCTTGAAGTTATTAGTTATTACCTAGGATTATGAATCCATGTGTAAATATTAAATATATAAATTTTTGTCAGATAATATTCTATTAGTGACTTTTTAAAGAGGTTAAATTATTTCATTAATACTCTTTATAGATATATAAAATCTAAAAAGAATTTCTAAGTATTTTAACTCGAAGAACCTTTGCAAAATTTAAGCATAAGTATTATTACTGTGTAAGATGGCTTCCGAAGCCTAATCCACTAAACTATACTTACATGTTTGACATGAAAAAGTAAAGATGAGTTTTTAGTCAATTTATAATTTATAATTAAATTATAATTTATAAATAACTATATTTTTATTATATTATAATTATTTATTTTATAAATAATACTATTTTAAAAATGATTAGATAAATTTATTTAATATGTTTTTATTATATTATATAATTAATTATATCATATATATATATATATATAGTTACAAATTTGACATATTAATGAGCATAATTTTATTTATATTTAATAATTTTAATTATAAATTATTGAAATATAATAATAAATAAATAATTTATTTTAAATAAATTTATATAATTTACTTTTTTAAAGTTTTAATTATTTTTTGTGTTAATTTTATATTTTTATAGTAGAAAGAAAGTATCTACCTTTGGACTAAATATGTAAAAATATAAGTTAGGGACATATATAGAAAGACATCAATCTCTCATAAACATGAGTGAAATGAGTGATTTTTTTTTCAATCTATTTTTATCGAATTTTAAAATTTTTGATCTATAAAAGTTTGTTTTTAATTCTTTATAACAATTAAGGTTTAGGGTGATAAGATAACTTAGTTTTCTGTTTGATTATGGGATAATACATTTGTGTCACATGTTTATATGTGGAGGCTTTAAAATTGTTCTTTAGTTGTTGTGGTTCTTTATAATTGATTTAGTTGTTTGCTAATCACATTCTTATATGTTACTATCATAAGAAACCAACCTTTTCGGATTTAAGCAAAATGTATTTGATTTCAACACAAGCTATTTGATATCTGTTTTTTTTTTTTTTATGTAAATACACATCATCATTCTCACGCACATAAAATACTATTTACAATAATCGTTTATTCGTCAAACAATAACCTTATATATGAATTTATTTATCATCCTCGTAAATACAACCTACTCAACTGTTTTTTTTTTTCAAACAATCTATAAAAAAATAATGTATACTCCATTATTTAATTTTAAAATTTTATAATTAATAAATAAAATTAATTACTTTTGTGGAAGTATTCTGATTTATTTTGGGCAGGATGTTGCAACAATATGTAAAGATAAAGAAGAATTCTGAAAAATTATTTAATTTTGTGAAAGTAAAGGTGTTGATTTATTTTGTTATGTATTAAAAGTGATGAAAAAAATTTGTTGATGGAGCCAACCTGGCAGTACTTATTATGCTCAGTGCTGTCCACGGGACCCAAGAGGACGTTTCACAAACTCTGTTACAAATTTCTCTTATATAAATCAACTTCATCTAAATGCATAAAATTTATATACATTTTTAATTACATTAAATTTATTTTATAAATATTAAATCCATAAAATTAACTTTATTGATTCATGATTCCTTAAAAAAACTCCATTTATGATAACCATGGTATACTTCTTCAATATCTTGCTATGGTTAACCTGGTCATATAACAAAAGACACAATTATTAATGGGGTTCAGCTTATTGCTGTCAAAAGACTGGACCTTTATAAGGTGATAATTTGTATCTTTAGTAAAAAAAAAATATTATAATTATAATTAGACTATATCTTAAATAAAATGAAATATATATTTTTTATTTATTTTTACATAAAAAAAATTCTTAATTCAAATTTTAGATATTTAGTATATTTGTATTGAGAAAATTATTGAAATTGATTAATAAATAAATTTTGAATGTGAATTCAAATGTTAAAATATTTTATTTTAAACTTTATTTTGAAATAAAGGAAACATATATCTGAAATTTATCTGGGAATTATAATATTTTATTTATTTTTGTGAATTTAATTCTCTAAATCATGTAACACAATACTTTTAATTATACTAATTATAATTTGAATTCAACTTAATTTTATTGTTTTTAAAATTATTATATTACATAATATCAAAAAAATATTTAATTCTCATAAGTTGAGATTTAATTTAACCACAAGTAATAATAATTGCAAAGTTATAAGCTTTCTAAATTACTTTTGAACAAGTGATGTACTGGCATCTCATTGGTCCCCACTCGGAAGAAAATTGTGCATAATGGGCCGAAACTAAATAAGGGTGTGACAAAGAGAAGCCCATAATCTGACAATGTTGTTCGGTCCAACTCAAATTCATTGTAAGCGTCCCTTTCTGTCTGAACTGTTTTGTCTGTAATAACTCTGGCCCACCTATGGCCCACCTCTGGCCCACGTACTGTTTCATCATTCATGGTTCTGAGGAACAGAGAGCACTATGATCTGTCAGAGCATCACACATACTATGATTACAAGTTTGATACCATATTGTCACTGTTGAGTACCATAGAGCCATTTCCATTTAATTTCTTAAGGGCAAGTGTCTGTCCAACTTTGCTCATTTATGGTGTTTCAGTTTGATCATGGTGCCACCATGGTATAATAATGCTACTCTATAGTCATCAAATAAAAATGCTACCATTTCTTCAATATCATCATTAGTGCTCGCTCTGTTCCATTTAACTCTCATAATTTCCAATCCCAAAAGGGCAATCATAAAGAATGCTAGCTACTTATTAAAAGGAAAAAGGGTAATCAAATTTTTAATTGTTTAATATTTGGTTTTCGAATAATTGAAAATGTTTAATGTTTTATTAGAATGTAAGATACTTTTAAAGATTTTTTTGTTATAAAAATTATAAGAATACCTTGTTATTTTGTTGCGATTCTCTAAAGAATGAGAGATCAATAACGTTACAAAAGGAATAGAGAGTTCTCCAAATAAAGAGAGACATTATTCTATGCAATACATATTATACACTAAGATTTGTTATGTTTTTATTGACTTGATCGTAAGACTATTGTCAACAAGTGGAACTCTCCTCATCTCATTGTGATCTCAAATCGTTCAAAAACTGTGTTTACAAGGAAATCTTCTCATAGATCACCTCCAAGCTTCCGACCTATAGTTTGATGAGAACAACCTATAAATTATCTTTAAAAATAATTATTTTATGATCAAACAAATCATACATTTTTCTTGTTGTGATAAAGATAATTAAGTTACACTAAAAGCTTGTATTCATTCGTTAACATGTTGAAGTGAATAGGAATAAATGAAAATATAAATTACAGATTGAATAGATGAAAGAGATAAAAAAAAAGAGTGGGTTGTCTGTAAAACAAAGAAAAATAGATTTGAATATGTTGTAATTAGTTAAAATTATTTTATTATTGAATAACACATTGTTAGATCTTAATGTTAGGTTCAACTACTAATTATATACTAATTATAATTATGTATCTAAAAAGTTTCAAACATGTGCTTGAACAGGTTAGGAAAAAACTTATAACAGAAAATAACTAATGATTCTCATTACCTGCAACATTTGGTTTGTGGAGACAAATGAGAAGAAGACGTATCTTACGTTATTGATGGATATAATTTTACTCACACTTTAAAGATTTAATAGTAGATTATTGGAATATAATTATGTATAAATATATTATTTTAAATATGATTCATCTAATTGAGTTTATTTTGGTTTAAAGTGTTTTTTTATGCTAATTTTGTGTTTTTGTTTTTAGTTGCAGTAGAAAATATAATATTTCACAAAATAGACCGTCTAACTAGACGATCTAATAAAAGCTTCTAATAGATGACATGGCAAGTGAGTCTAATAAAGTGAAAGTCCAAGTTATTTATTTGAATCAAAACAAAAAGTTGGAAAATAAAATTTGCAATAAAGAAATAGGATTGGAAACAAATCATCTGCACAAATATGAATAAACAAAATCGCGATTAAACTATAAATAAAATTTGAGAATTCTGGAAAGTTAGAAAGTTAGACTTTATGAACAATATATAAGACATAATATATTTTCAAGATCCTTAGAGTATAAAAACTTACAAAAAGATACAATCTTCAAGGAGAAATCATCCCGCTTCACAATATTCAAAGAGTAGAGCATCATAGTTTTCTTATCAATTCTTATTCATTTAGTACAAATGATAAAAGATAAACATCTCACAAATAGACGTTTAGAAATGAGTGAGATATTAAACACATTAATCGACACTTACTTTTTACTGATAAAATTTTGTTGAATTTGATTTATGTTTTCTTTATCATGACAAAGTGTGTGACAATTATAAAAAGTAAAAATCTTAAAATAAATAGTGAAGAATTCACTACGAAATTCACTAGTATCATATTTTTATGTTAATCGTTCCAACACTGTTATTAAAAGATTTCTATATTAAAAGTGAAATATCTTTTAATTTAAATATAAAATGATTATTATGAATTGTCATTTTAAATTTGAGTCAACCCTAATTTCTTGTGTTGGATAAAAGTGTGTTACTTTGCCATAATGTATCCCTCTACCCATGACAAATCATTTAAGTTAGAGGGTGTAATGAAAAGTTAAATAATTGTTTGCTAGTTAAAAAAAAAAACATTTTTTAAAAAAAAAAATATAAATATAAAAAATGTATGACTTTTTGCACAAAAAGTTTTATTCAATTTCTTCTGTTTATCAATTACTGTTAAACACTAAGAGGAGAGTTGACAGAGAATAGTGCAAGTGAGTGTAGGGAATGCAAAAAAGTCCAAAATCCTTACAGCTGTATAATACTTTAATATCTATCTACCTATATAACCTTACTGTACATGCATGTCGCGCGTTGAAAAATATTATTTTATTATACAATGTCTCGTAAAATAAAATAAAAATACCTCACATCAGTTCAAAGTTTAGAATATATCGCACGTTTATTGCAAGATTTTTGTTTTATTTTTTTACGAATTTGAAATTAAAAAGTTTTTCGTGTTTACTTTTTCACAAATTAATGTTTTCAAGAAACAATATTCTTTGGTGTAATATTTCTCGTGAAGAAATATCAGAATATTTGATATTGTGTGTTGTAAAAAATATGGAGAAGAATCCATTGGTCTGTGCATGGTTGAGAGAGTAAGATGAGATTGAGAGTTGATAGCAGTAGTTATGAGAATGATAATAATGAAGTGTTTGTTGTGGAATATTAAGTAAGCATTAAAATATAGTAATGAAAAGAGTGAGTTGAGAAGGAATTGATGGTTTCCATCTACTTTACAGCTGCTTTATGAGAGATGAGATGAGAAAGTTGGGAAGATTGTTTGGAAAATGGCCCACAATTGAATTTGGACTTTATGCCGACAGAGGAGCAAAGAGAGCATGCATGTAACAGTTGAAGTTGTAGGACTAGGCATGCTGTTGCACTGCTTCCTACCTACACTATACTTCTTATTCCAACACTAACCCTTTTGTATCTGCCACATTCACTCACCTAATCAAATGCTTCTGCTACCATTCCATATTCATTTCTGCTCCTCCTGCTTTTGCCGCTTCCCCAACATGCAAACCATCCTCACTTTGCATTAATCACACACCATCATCACCTACATCACACAAAGACCTTTATCCCTTCTTTTTTTCACTCTTTTTCCTCTTCAAAACTACGGCAACAGAGTAAATTGACGTATTAATAAGCCAAATAGTGGATAAGATAAAAAAAACTTTGAAAACAAACGATAAATCACAATTAATCATAATTAAATCAGTTTAATTATAAATAACGATTAAGGCATAAATGGACTTTCGTCTAAATTCAAAAGCATGACCATTAAAGTCCAACACAAAACTATAATTATTAGAGGAGATCCAATTTCAGAGGTAATTTTTTCTGATCCTAACACACCTACAAATTTTTTTCGGACTGACTTGAACATCAGAGCTTCTTTGCATATACTTCACTCCGCTCATCTTGAATGACTAGAAGACACCAAACACATGAAGACGAGAGAACAGAATATTAAGGTCATCATAAGAGAACCTGACTTTATAAAAATAGTTATTTAAAAAAAGTTGATAAAATTAACTTAATTACAATTTTATTTGTGTTATTTTAGTTACTTACTTAATTACTTATATTGTAATACAAGTTAGTTTTTTTTTTTTTTATCGAGATAAGAGTATTTTTTAAGTAAGGTTTACAATTTCAAATACTTAAAGTCATACTTTAAACGTTAAACTATTCTCTTTCTGATAGTTGCTTAAGTTTTTTTAATAAAATTTATTGTAGTTTTAAATGAATGATTTGCTAAATCTTTTGAAAATGTTATTTTCTTCTTCTGTTATTTAAATCTGCATTGATAAAATCAACGGTATAATTAAAAAAAAAAAACAGATAAGAAAATTAAATTTTTGTGGAAACGGTGATTGTTTATTGAAACTTGAAACTTCCATCCGAACAAGATTTACCTTCCCGAGAAAAAAAAATTGACAGGTCTCCTTCGATTTCTTGAAAGTTTTAACAAAGTATCTTTAGGAAAAGGTAAAGAGAGGAATTTAATGAAAGAGAGAGGCAAGTTGCAACAACTTGCAACAGCGTCATGTGGATGCATGATTCCAACACGATTCGTAAGGCAAAACAGTGATAACCGTAAAAAAAGAAGAAGTAAGAGAAGGTTTGGTTGATTAAAAAAGAAACAGGGACCTCATTTTCACCGAAAAATTCATGGCACTAGGCCTACCTATGAAAACAAATGGACCAGATCAAGAGTTTGACTTGCTTCTAACTTACTTACGGCACTTGGTACTTCACCCCTACGTTGTCTAAAAGGTGGGATTTTTTTGTCGTTATGTTCCAAATTAGAGCAAAAGGATGGTACCGGTAACCCAAATGAATATGCATTTTATCACCCCGAAAAATCCATGGGACTGCTCACATCACATCACACCACCACAACTTGATTACAAAATTGTCCACACTCTACATTTCCATACCCTCTATAAATACCATCAATTTCAATTCACTTTTCCATCGCTCCACCACTCCTTGTAATTTCTCTACCAACATGAAGAGGCAGAGAGGTGTGACTGTGAACGCTGTTGTTATGCCCACCAACAATCCCCCCAATGTTGAAGATGTGACGGCATTGGGGAAGAAGAAGGTGAAGAAAGAGGGTGAGCAGAAGGTGGGGAAGAGTGTGCTGGAGGAAGAGGAGAGAAGGGAAAGCTCTAGAGACATGGTGGGTGGGTTCTTGCAGCAGCAGCAGCAGCAACAAGGAGCAAGAGACGGTGGCGTGATGGGTTGGAATTGGGAGGAGAATAATCAGAATATCCCTTGGTTGAGAGGTGTGGTGGATGAGCAAATGTCATGGGGTTCCACCTGGGTCCCTGCTTGGGACATGGACTTCTTGGGGGGTGATGCTTTCACGGAGCTCTACAATGATGTTGTTTGGGATGATGATATCTGGAATCTCAACAATCAAATTCCAATTCCCCTCGATAGAAAGAGGTTTGATTGGGGGTAGAGATTGTAGTACTCTGCAGTGTTTTCGAAGCCTCGTCGTCCTTATGTTTCCCTTAGTTAGGAATGGAATTTCAGTGTTTTCTTTCAATTATATATGTTTAGTTCTCTCTGTTTTCTCAATGCTAATTTGGCTGATCAAGGTTCGTGTCCACCTGCTGCAAATTTGTTAATTTGAGTTTGTAGATATTTTTATTCGCAAAATCTTGTAAGTGGGTGATGGTTTGAAGATAATCAGTTGGAAATGAAAAGTTCCCCAAATCTGATATGAACAGGGGAAAACGTTCACGAATATTGCTACCATCGGTTTCAAACATAAAAAGCGTGATCACCCAGATGTGAAATATCGGAAAGTATGTCAAAATGTTTCTGAAGAATATTTGATATGGCTTTTGTAAAAGTTGGCGTGTATGTGGGATAATAGAAAGTTACAGAAAGCATTAAAATTTGGAAAACGGTTCCTCATCACAGGAGGAATGTGGAAATAGAAAACTCTGGCATTTCTACTAGAGAAAACTTAGCTAGAAGAAGATTGTTTGTTGTTGGTTCAGATTGTCCTGTGTGGCTTCTCAACAAAACCAGTGTCCCATTGCTCTATGTCTCGGTGTTATTTTTACTATTCGGTGGCCATTTTGGTAAAAGCAGCAATGTTCTTTGTTCTAAAGGTGCATACGTCCAAATCCTATGCTGGCTCTTGAAAGAGCATAATACTGTAGCGAAGAATATCTAGCTTTAGCAGTAAACGAATCTCTAGAGAAGTCAAATCCTGGAAATGCTACTGGATGGAGTCAGACAACATGACCCTTGTTTTAGACGTGTAGCAGAAACATAGCTTAGAGACATTATTCCTTATCTTGAAGAATCTTATCTTCAACACACGATCTCATGATTTTATTAAGCAAAAAACTAAGTATAAGGCTCAAAGTCTACTTCTGATTATTTTAGTATCGTTGACGGAAGACCCGTAAGGAAACTCGTTGGAAGTTGGAATAATCCAAATTGCTGGTTTATTTATTGAGTTTTGCTTATTTTGTAGAATGAGTCAAAATTATGCCAGTTTGTCATTTCTATACTCGAGTTATTTCACCGGAGGAAAGAAAAAGTCATTCCCTTCCAAACGAGTTATTTTTTACTCCCAAATTCGTGCTTCATTCATTCATCAATAACATAATAAGCAAGCATGCTAGTGATCACGAATCTAACTTTTCAGAAATAGCCTTTTCTTAGGGTGGAATCCAATGAATGAAACATACATCTAGAAGATAGCTAATGGATTCCACCAAAATGTAAGAGCTAATGAAACGAAAAGCATGGTTGCACAACTTAAGAAACATTTGAAAACATTGACAAAACATTACGGTACTCTGTCTAATTTTCTGTAATTTCAAAAAGTAGTCAAAGTAATACACATATCAGATTCACTAAGCAAGCCATTCAATTTCTTTAGCTAATGGATGATACAGGAAGGGGACAGAGAGGTACACACGTGACAGATGTTAGCAAAAAAAAAACAAGTTTTAGAATTGTATATAGAATAAAAATTTCAAGTTTCTCGATATTCTTCTGCTAATGGTTCAGGACTTCAGTGTGGTCTGTACGAAATTTTCAATGTTTAGTGCCCTGTTTATTTGGCCAGTCTAGTGTGAATGTGAAACATCTGACAATTGATTTCATATTCTGCAGTAGTTATCAATTATTTTAATAATGTAATTTATGATTTGACATAATCATGTTTTGACATAGAAGGTGGAAAACCTGTTACATTTAAAATGTTCCTCTAATGAAATCCAAAATCGTGACTGTCCTCAGTTCCAAATGAAATCATCAAAGGACCATTGCCTTTGCAAGCTGCTGCTCATCGTATAATGTTTGTCTTTTGAGGGTGTGTTAATATGTGATGGAAGGCAGTGAAAGGAGTTTGTAGGCTTATCATCAAGCACTACTCGTAGTACCATACCATGTGGGAAGGGTCATTGTCTTATCTCATGTGTTGGATGGGAACATGAATGCGACTAGAATTGTTGGTTTATTCTTGTGTGTTCTCTGTTCTTGACCCTTCATTCTGAGATGCGGATTATTGGTCGGAAGCCTCGTATTGACAGAAACTCAATTATGAAATAAGCCACCAGTGACGAGACAATGATTGGATCAACCACCCTTCTGTTTGTAGCACGTCATGGGAAAATGATAGGTACAAGAATACAATCACCAAGCTACAATTTGATGGGTTATGTTTTTTGCCTCCAAATCTTTATACCATATCTGGCAAAAGCCAAGCGAACACTTAATACAGAAGCTAAATTCAAGGCCACAATTATTTGTCGGCAGAGATAGCCATGCAAGTAGAGCAACTTCTTTAGGAACTATTTATTCACTCACGCCGTTTTAATAACTAGGCAAGTAGTTGGGTGCGTAAGGTCGACGAAACTTAAATATATGGACTTCGTTTGCACACGTTTCAAAAGGTGTGCACTTTCTCAAGTGTGAAATTTCAAATGGCATAACTACATCTAGAATCTAAGATTAACACGGATCACCCATTATGCTGTGATCACTAGTGGACTTAATCACCACATCATGCACGCCACTTAACACATATTTCTTACTCCATCATGGACAATTTTTATCCAATATACTTTTCTTAAGATTTTTGTTTCTTTCGATGAAAACAAGGTTCATCTTACTAAAGAAAATCTGCCATATGAATAAGAAACAAAATGTGGTCATTGATTACCACTCCATTCGTACTCCTACCTCGGAACAACTTCCCAATCTGTTGCTTTTCTGATCCTAAAAACAGTACCGATTCAAAATTATAACTATATATAACAGTACTCCTCTGACTCAGGCAAACTTCGAAAACCTTTTTTCTTTCTTAGATTTTCACACTTCCCTTCAAATGAAGGCTTGATAAAGATATCAGCTATTTGTTATCAGTTCTACAATAGTTTAGATGAACTTTCACTTTGGACTTTCCTGAGAAATAAATAATTATACACACACATATATATAAGTGTTTTGTTCTTCCTTAGATATTGCTTGATTTTCAAAATTGCAATAGTAGCTTCATAGTCTTGGTCTTTCTTTTACTCCGTTTGCAAATAAACCAATAATTGTCTGACACAAGCTGCTTGATAGCAGTCCTGCAATAGCTATAAATTGTACTTCTGTTGTTGATTATGCTACAACTTCTTGCTTATTTGAACTCTACAAATATTTCAGATCCTAGTGATAAGTAGTATCTATATGTACTTTTCAATATCTTCAATTGGACCTGCGCAATCAGTATCAGAAAATCCATGAAAGTTAATTTCTTGCAATCATTCCTACTTGACTCCATAATTTGCAATGCCTTTGATAATCTCAAACAATCTTTTAGTAGCTTTAAAATTCTCCGCATGAGCACAGTGTTGGTAATTGGTAAGCGCAGAACAGAAGCACCATGAAGAATGTCCACTCTGGTTGTAATATACTAGAAGACGCATCCAATCAAACTTCTATGAAGTGACTCAACAACCTTCTTTGAACCACCATACTTGATTAGCTATTCTTTTATTCATATGGGGGTGGGTGTTGGCCTGTAACCCAAAACCTTTAAAGAATTTCTTCAGCATAGTTCAGTTGACAAACAAAACTTCCTTAATCATGTTGCTTAATTTCCTTTCCAGTAAAGATTCCATCTCACTTCAAAAGATTTTATTATCTTCTTCATTTTGAACTGAGTAACAAGTTCATCGCTGCTGCATGTCACTGAAAAGATCATGACACAACAAGAACATAGGTATCTGATTCCTTCCCATACAATATATATTGGTGTGTTCCCTGTATCTGTGTGTATTATGGTGGTGTCTATATTCCTCTGAGTCAAGCTTCAGAACTTCTCCTCAAAGGCATTCTTGAATAACACTTTAATCTTTTTGACTTTTTCTAGAATACCTTGGATTGTTCAACATCAATTTTTTTCTTATACATATCATTTAAGAAGGCAGCTTTTATTAGGATGCCTTTTCTTACTAAATTACTTAGTGGCACTTTGTCAACTAGTACAAATATTAATTTTAACACAACACGAAATCTAAACTAATATTTTTATTTTTTTAAATAATAAATGATTTTCCTGAGTATATAAATCTTGATTTTAACATATGTGTAAAAAATATATTTTTTTAAAATAACAAGTTAATATGTTTTCTTGGAAGCCTTCCGTTAATCTATCAAGACTATCTTTATGTGTTTTTAAGGAGATTTCACATCAATTAGAAATAAGATGAATTTGTGATATATTAGTGGGATAATTATTATCTTACAAGTTAGTTTTGTGAGGATGAATTAGGTTTAAATTCAATCCTTTAAAATGGTATCAAAGAGTCCATTTTAGTGAGGTTTCATGGACTCATTGTGTAATTTGCTATTGAATTACTATTTGACATCCTACGAAGGCATGCAGGAGATGTATTGAAGATCCTACATCGACTAAATATAAATTCAATCTACAATATATAATGGGGGCAATTATCACCTTACTAGTCAATGTTGTATATCGACTAAAGATAATCAAGTGAATTTACAATATATATATATATATATATATATATATATATATATATATATATATATATTTTGGGGACAGTTCTTATCGGGGCAATTCCCACCTTCTAAGCTAATGTTCTACATCAACTAAAGATAAGGTTATTTTTTAATATATAATGGATCATCCTCATCTTACCCTCTTTTCTCGTTATCTGACCTTGTTATTGGCTTAATTCAATAACAAATGTTGTCTCTTATTTAAGGTTGATTATAAGTCCTTGATTTGTGCCGATACGACATTAATGTCTTTAAATATGAATATTGGTAGGCGATCTGTTCATATGCAATATCGGACTCCACCCATGACGCTAGAGCCTCCTAACCTAAGCCAATGAGACTAAAAGCTAAGTTTATTTTGACAATCTCAAATCGATTCACATATCTCTCAATATCGGATTCCTCATAACTTACACTAAACAATTGTTACCTTGCAAAGTCCACCTTACAAATTCATGTTCTACATCAATTAAAGATAAAGGAAACCTATAATATATAATGAGAGCAGTTTTCATTTTCAAAAAGTCAAATTTGTAAGGGTTGATTACGCAAACTCACTTTTTCTTAGAGTTTCTTTTAAGAATCTGTGAAAAATTTAGTAATTAATTCAGGATGAATTACCTCTTTATTAATTTTATAATGTTACGCCTGAATTTGAATTAAGATATTAGGAAAAAAAAAAAGGAGGTGCGGTGGTACAATACTATCACATATGAACATTATAATCTGAGGCTTTTAGAAAAGTTAATTATTTTGTTGAAGTTGGTATTAAATATATCAACCATTAAATATATCGGATAATAACACTCCTTTTAAAAAAAATAACATGAGGCATGAAACTTTGGAACCTAGTATAAGTTTGTCCAAATTATTTTGAGTTTATTATAATCAATAGATTAATTACAAGCAATTATTTTTTTACTTATATTAATCTATTTTTTTAAAATGAGCAGTAAATTTTTTTTAAAGATATTAAGTTACTATTTAATACAGAAAATTTAAAATTGATTTATTTACAACTGATTATTTTCCTATAAAAAAATTAGGCTCAATTCCCTGTCTAACACTATTTACATCTTTATTTCCCTATCTAGCACCCTTTTGTTTTTATTTCCCTATTTAACACTCTTTTATTTTTTATTTCCCTATCTAGCACCATTTTAAAAATAAATAAATAAATAATAAATTATTATTTTTTTATAATTTTAATTTTGAATGCATTAAAAAATAAATATTTTTAATGTTT
>Ga0123342_1001843_pt1 | contig 35552 bp, 29 predicted proteins | sample Turbeawhitnodule_FD_89960 | JGI IMG/M metagenome (GOLD analysis project Ga0123342, IMG submission 89960) | Root nodule microbial communities of legume samples collected from Mexico - Turtle bean Mexico white nodule | ecosystem: Host-associated > Plants > Roots > Nodule | place: Mexico: Nepantla... | reverse complement strand
GTTGGAGATCCCACATCGACTAGAGATTAGAGCCTTTCATTGTATATAAGTGGGTGCAAACCTCAACCCTATGAGCCGGTTTTATGGGGTTGAGTTAGGCTTAAAGTCCACTTTGTAATAAATACTTTGGTCTGTTTGTCCCATTGTCGTAGATAAAAAACCTGGCTAACATCGTTTGAAAAAATTTCATGTTAAAGTTGACATACAAAACTCTGACTAATGCTGGTCAGGAAATAATCTCAACTAACATTGGTAGAAAAATAACTTTGGTTAGTGTTGGCCCAAAGACAACCCCAACTGAAAAATAACTACAGTTGGCTTCAAGTGGAAAAAATTGTTTAACATGAGCTGAAAGACATTGTTGATATTGATAAAGAAAAGTCTAACAGTCTAACTAACATTTTCTGAAGAATAACCACGATTGACTTTTGCCTGGAAGAAACCCCTACCAACATCAATAGAAGAAACGATGTTGAGTCAAAAATGCTCTGGCAATGACCGAGTTGATCACATTTAAGTTTCAGTGTAACCAAAATTGAACTAATGACGCACGAGCTGAGAAAAGAGTATGAAGAGGAAAGACAAATGTAATAAGAGAGAAAAGAGTACGGAGTTTCAAATTCTTACTTTTTAAAATGTTTAGAATTTCTATTTCTTTCAAAATTTCTTACTCAAACAATATATTTCCTAATAAAATATTTCTAATTCTCTAAAAAAATTACCCTTTCAAAATTCACCATCCGAACACATTGTTTGGAATTTATGAACTAAACGAAAATCCTGGTTTTGGAAATGTGGTTGGACCCAAACCCCACAAATGCCTCCAAAGTGATGTGGGAAAAGTTTGGGAGCAAAAGAAATTGATCTTGGTATGGTTGGTGCTAAGCCAAGTTTGGTGATTTTGGTGTTTTGGCTAGATTTTGTGACTTGGTGGTGTGGGAGGTGAAAAACGAAAATCATGGTTTTGGAAATGTGGCTGGACTCAAACCTCACAAATGCCTCCAAAGTGATGTGGGAAAAGTTTGGGGGCAAAAGGAATTGACCTTGGTATGGTTGGTGCATAGCCAAGTTTGGTGATTTTGATGTTTTGGCTAGATTTTGTGACTTGGTAGTGTGGGAGTGAAAAACGAAAATCATGGTTTTGGAAATGTGGCTGGACTCAAACCTCACAAATGTCACCAAAGTGATGTGAGAAAAGTTTGGGAGCAAAAAGAATTGATCTTGGTATGGTTGGTGCATAGCCAAGTTTGGTGTGACATCAAATTAGAATTCCATCAGTATGTATTTTAATTGGTTCTTCCATGTCAGATTTTGCTTTCAAATTGGTCCTTAATGATATCAAATTAGTCGTTGAAGGACAAAACTAATGGAATTATCATTGAATGACCAGTGTGATGTTTCACCAGTATCGTGTGTGTATGTGTATGGTGGCCTGGAATGAATATTTAGTTGTTAAAAATAAAGTTATTACTTTTCACCTTGTTTTTTCAATTTGTGTTCCTGGTGGGTGAGAAGCTTATGGCTAATAGGTTACTGTTTAGTCAAATTTTACTTACTGGTTGGCTATTTTTCTCTATCAATCTCTGACAATTTCTTACATTTTAGACAACCTTTATGCCGCATAACATTCCTATGTTTAAATATGTTATTGTTTATTTTCTCAGGTCCTGGTTCTTGGCCGAGAGAAAGAAGGTATACCTGTAGATGTAATTCATATTTTGGATGCTTGCATCGAAATTCCTCAATTTGGTGTTGTTAGATCTCTTAATGTTCATGTCAGTGGTGCAATTGCTCTCTGGGAGTATACTCGACAGCAGAGATCTCAATAGCCCGTGACTGAGACTAATTTTGCAAGCCAATTACGTTGTAATACACATATGTAAAATAGGTGAAACTCTAGGAAATTCCTTCTTGTTGTAACAAATGTGTTTTGGTTTTGTTACTTTAGAAACGTGCAAAAGAGTCCTCCAAAATTTTGAAGTTTCACATTACTGCCATTTTGAAAGTAACAGGATAAAAGCACGTCAGATTAATTATAGGAGAGGTTTTTCGAGGTTAGGGTTTCCCCTTTGAAATATTTGTTGTATTCTATACTTACAAGAGTGGTCAAGCGCCACAAGGGGACTATCAACGCAAGTGGTACAGTACGTGGTTTATATTTCCAATAATTTTGTTGATCCTTTAAATTTTGTAAAGTATTTTCACATATGTGAGTATAAGATAAAAAGTAAGGGATATAAATAGATTATTATTAATAACCATATATTATGTGGATATTTTCATTTGGTTTAAAATCACCAAAAACAGAGAAAAGTCGGAATGAAAGAGGTGAATCCCACTTTTCTTAGTCTGTGCTTATACCAGAAAAAGATGTGGAAAGTCTGATTGTATGTGACACGCACTTATGATACGCATTCAAATAAGCAGCAATAATTGAGGGCCATTGCAGTGATTAGCGTGATGGAAGATAAGAAGTTGAATCCAATTAAATGATATGAACTCCTATGAGATTGGTGACATTGTACCTCGAGCAAACTTGCGTCTTGTTGATAATACATTCCGAATGAACCTTTTCCCTCTCCATACCTCAGAAGTTAACATGCTCAAGACCTATAACAGCATATCATTTTCATTCCATTTCCTGAAAAATCTCCACAATTTTGCTTCTTATTCTTCTTATTTTTGGCTTTTGACCATGACCTTAGGAACCTTGGAATCAGTAGTTTCCAGCTGCAGCTTCCAAGCCATGTTGGCCTTTTCATGTTGGAAGGGGTTATCTGCAAGACAAGGTAATGTAATAATAAATTCAGGCACATCCTATACAAAATGGGTCAAAAATTATTTTCAATACATTTTCAAAATCACATCTTTTTGTTTCTTTATTTAAGTGTAACTTCTCCCTAAAACTTCAGATATATTAAGTACGTTTCTTGATAAATTTGAAAACACGAAGGTTGGAATCATATATAAACTCTGATATTAACTAATAATTTAAGGTATGAAACATAAAAACTCTTGATAAATTTTTAGAAGATGATAATGCAATATAGAATGTACTGTACCTGGGTTGGTGGGTGGAGATTGTTGTTTGTAACCCACTTGGAGAATGAAGGTGCTGATAATGCTTCTTTTGCAGACTGACGTAGCAGATGAGAGTAGCTAAGCAACCCTGCTCTTCTTCCACATCCCATACTAATAGGGCCATGAAGCTGATGCTGAATTGAAGATGAGTTCTTCTTTCTTGGCTTCTCAACGTATACCCTCACTACCACCTTTTTATCACTGCAGTAACTTACCTATATATCATATCATATGTCAGAGCTCACACATCACACACCACAAAGCCACTCACATAACACCAACAACTCATTTACCTGTTTCGTTGGCATCTTAGGATGATGAAGGAAGTGAAGGCTTTATGAGAATTGAGTTATATATATATATGCATCATGCAGGCCTAGGACTAGGACATGTTACTAATTAATACCAATGTTTATGTAGAGTTTATAACTGTGTATGTTTCTTTGGGTGGAACGAAATTCCACTTGACGTAATTATCAATTTATTTGTCGTGATCACCTATGATGGGGCCCCAATTATGGTGCGGCGACCACATCAGCTTAAACCTGGGATCTTATGGGCAGCTTGTGCTTTGCTTTGTTTTTCCTCAACAAGATTCATTTGATTGTTACATTCACCCACACCCCACACACCAGCTTCAATACTTACATCTTCAACTAACTTATTGAAACTGCTAAATCATGACTAATATACTTATTTAACTTTAACTCAATCATATAAAACCGATTTTATATATTTATGACAGGTTTGATAGCGAACTGATAGCAGTGTACTAATAAGTCCAACAAACTCATATAGATTCTAAATGACTTTGAACCATCTTAAGAAGTAGATTTTAAGTACAGATGCACACTCCAAAATGTGAAATATTCATCTTCATTGGAGCTTTTTGGTGGTAGTCGTGACCAACAGCCATCAGCTGTCGGTGTGTGTAGGGGTTGTGTTTGTTCGCGATAATGGATTCCTCGTCAAGTAAGTTTGAGGGGTGTGGACACACTTGCGCGAATTCGGGTAACGGCTACAAGGGATAAATCGAAAGGAAACTGTACCCAACCAGGGATGGACGTAAAGTCGTAAGCTACCGAGGGTAGGGATAATCGTCCAGGTCTTATTGTGAAAAAAAGCCGCCCCGCTCATAAGATGATGTTATATACTATAAAATATCTTATTTCTAATAGACGTGAGATTTCCAACAATTTTTGTCTACTTGATCAGTTCATTTTTGTTTACTTTTTCAGTTTATCAATTCTTAGACAAAATACCAAATGAACAAGTGTGTTCCTTATTTGTTATTTGTATTCTTTTTTTTTAATAACATTTTATCTTGTTTTAACATTGTTCAAAAGACTAATAACTTAAAGTTCACATGACAACACTTATTGCACCTCTTTCATAAACATGTGGGTTACTCAATGTAACATATTTATAGGAATACGATTATCATGTTTCCTTCTTACACACAAATCTTTTGTGTACATAAGATAAAATAATAGATAATATAATAATATTTAAATAATTAATCTCAATTCAATTCAATTTGATTTTGTTTCGAAATTTCAAAAATAACATTCAATTTTGAGAAAGAATTAAATCAATCCAAAAAATAATTATTTTAATTAATTATCAATTCTTTTAGATAATTTTTAATTATTTTTTATTAATTTGATTCTGAATACTCTCCTTCCCTTTTTCATCTTCTTTTTAGAGAGTGAGTGTGAAGTGCTTAGAAAGGTTATAGGCCCCTACTGCCCTCTTCAGTTTCTTTTAATGCAAAATAAAATATAATTATTTTTTTGGTTTGGTAGCAGGCATTAGATTTAGACATTAAATGTAACTTAAAAAACTTTCTTTGTCTTCTTTTTATTGATATATAATTATATTGTATATTGAACATATCCAAATATAAAATATAATGTAATTTGAAAATTATATTCAACCTATCCAAATATATAATGTAATTTGAAGATTATGTTGAAGAAACATAAAATATAATGTAATTTGAAGTTATAAATTGTTTTGGATTGGATTCTAAAATTTTTTCTCTATGTATTGGAATTAAGTCTAATACAATTTTATTAAAGTGACTTATTGTAATCATCAACAGAGAATCTCCAATCTATTGAACCTTTTAATTTAAAAGATATGAATATATAGCAATTTTACAACACTGTTATTCCAAAACTTTTGAAGAGACACCTACGAAAACCGTTATTTCGAAATAAATTATTAACAATTTTAGAATTCCAGTTCTGAAAATAATTTTTTAAAAAAAAAATCTATAGTACCTGTTTCAAAAGGTTACGGACACTGTTTTACTACTAATGATTTCAATTTTTTTCACATTTCAATTTATTTTCACAAAGTTGCAATGAAGACAATTTCTCCCTCCACCATATCAATTTCAGCATGCACTCAATCAGCTCTAAAAAATGACAAAAATACCCCTTCTAAATGACGAAAATAACCTTACATAAAAATGGAGAAAATTATTAATTTTTATCTAAAATATTTTGGATTTCAATTTTTGGAACATATTCTGAAATTTTTTATCCATAATGTATTTTTAGTTTTTTGTTCATAATTTTTTTTCAAAATGTATTTTTTTATTTCTCAATTATAATTATTATTTTGGATTTTTTAATTTGGAATAAAGGTAGTTTTGAAAATTTAAAAAATTGATATGGTGGAGGGTGGAGGTTAAAATTGATATGGTGCAGGAGGGTAATTTTGGAAATTTAAAAAATTAATATGGTGAAGGTTAAAATTGATATGGTGCAGGAAGAATTTGCCTGCAATGAATAAGGAATAGTGAAGCAAGTATCACATGAAGTGCACATGCTTTTAGGTATTCAAGAAATAATGCATATAGTTTAGTTTATTTGTAACAAATTTTACTTTATCCTAAAGTTAAAGGTTAAATTTATTATAAATTCTATAACTTAATTTTTTTTAAATTAAAAATAAGATTAATATAAAACAAATCATTTATCATGTAAGAAGGATACAATTAATATTTAATTTTTTTAATTTTATAAAAAAATGGGTGAAGTGAATTAAAACTTTCATAGAAACTGCATCCAGGATTTGTTCAGTTACCTTGAACTATGGTGATAACTGAAATTTTGTAATGTTCAAACAAGAATTTAAATTTCAATACTTATATTAATAAGACTATGTGATATCAATATTTGATAAATGTTTTTATTAACTTCACTCCTGTTAATTCATGTTAATTATTATTGACACTACCAATCTAATAAACCAAATATATTATTACAATTATATTAATAAATTTCATCATACATATTTTAAAATAAAAAATATAACATAAAATAAACAAGCATCAATACAAGATATTCTAATATATATATATATATTTAATTAAAGAAATATTCTACTAATTTTTATTATTTATAAAATTTTATAAATTAATATTTAATATTAATTAATAAGTTTTTAACTATTATTTTTTAATTAAATTAATAATGATTATGAAGATAACAGAGTGTAGCTTTGAATCATTAATCACTATTCTTTAGAAAGAAAGAAGAAATCACTACAAGAAAGGGTCAGAAGTAGTTAGAACAAGGTTGCTAAATAGTTGTATTTGAAAACATGTAATTATCATGATCTATTCAGAGTGTACAGACATAATCTTTTAGTCTAAATAATTAATTAAATGTTTAATTTATTTGCACTTTAACTGTAAAAGTCAAGCTCCTAAATTTTCTGATCTCACACCAACTATTAAATATTATACAAAAGAGTGGAAGTCGGTTCAAGTAAAATATCATATAAGACTATTTTAGAAAAAAAAAAAAAGTATTTGTGTGGATCCTAGGAGGTGTTGGTTGTATTTAGCAGTTGTGGACCTTACTCAAAAACACTGAAAAAGTCTTGTTCTATTAATAAGATTTAATTGAAAAGATACTTTTTCTATTATATTAAGGTTTAATTGAAAAGATACAAAATATCCGTAACTCAGTATTATCAGTGTACCAAATTACATTCTTCCTATGTATAAATTTACATCGTATGATACTTTATACATATTTAAAATATATAATACGTATCTGAAACCATGAATGTCGGATACGTTGTGGACACTACTACGCTGACCGGATGAGCGTATCGGTGCATGATCAGTCTGCTGCCCAATATATGTTGAATGCAAACACACTGCCCAACATGTTCGCACACCCTTCAAAGTTTTCAAATGCATTCGAATCACACATTTTTTCATTATCACTCTCTCTCAGAATAATTGGTCCTTTCCAATTCTTACTTCCACAAAAGTTCGGTTGGATAAGGCTAAACTAGTTAAGTATGTTTATAAAGTAGTTTAGTTCTAAAAAAATATTCAAAAGTTTTATTAGTAAATATAGTTCCACCATGTTACTAACACTTCATTCATTAACATTGGAAAAAATGGCCTTAATTTATCACTTTTGGAAATTGTGTGAAAGTTGATGAATTTTTATTTTATAAAAAAAAAATTATTATTTTAAAAAGAAAGGTCTTATATGTATACCCTTAATGCAAGATTCATTTTAACCATCAAAACAATCATGTTCTATATGTTCACCTTATATTGCATTATAATTTGGTAAAAAATTAGATTGTATCAATACTTAAAAATGAATAAAATTTATTAAATAATATAAATCTTTTATAGTTAATAATTAATAAAAAATATTTAATTTAGTAAATTAAGTTCAAAAAATAATGTTTAAAAATATATAAAAAAAATAATTAATTAAGTTGACATAAATTTTTAATAAAAATTAAATATTAAAATTATTTTGCTCAAAATAAGAAATCATATTTGCATAAAAAATTAATGTCAAAAACAAAAAAATTAGGAGAATAACCATACCTTTATTTTTTTTTAATATACCGGAATAATAATTGTAATTACAGTATTAATAATACAATTATTAAATATAACTGCATAAATTTTTTCTTAAATTAATGTTGATAGTTATAAATTATAATTAAGGGAGAATTTGGCATAGTTACTGACATACACAAATTTATATTATAAATATTTACAGTCATGTATATTTATGTATAATATTAAATGTATTATAAGATAATATCTCATATATTTAATATAAAAATAAATATCAACATTGAATGTACATTAGTATTTAATATTTAATGTATACTAATATTTAGTATAAAAATAAATGTTAACAACTAAATTAATAATAAAAATTAAACTACTAAATATAGTTGTCCAAATTATTTATATGTTAATAATTAATGTGTTAAGTTTTTTAATTTTATATTATTACTAAAAAAAGTATGTTTGACTGTTCATGATAGGATTATATATAGAGTTCATTTTTGTTCTGGTCAATATAAATATTTAATATCAACTAATTAGTTTAATTTTTTTATTATATATATTAGTTAATTTACCCCTCCATGATAATTTATATGTGAATAACAAATCTTACATTTGTAAAATCATTATGTATATTAGCATAATAATTGAATTTAAATAGACACTATAAGCTATTTTCAATTTCCATTTAATTATCTATACAATAAGATTATTAGTTTATAAAAAATATTTTAAAAATATATTATAAGAGTTAGGAATGTAAAAAATAAAGTAGTTGTAGATAAGAATGATACTAAAATCATCATTTCATAGATAAGAATGACATGGAAGAAGGGAAGAGGGTGTGATTTAGATAAAATATATCAATGCCTAATTAATGAGATAATAAAATAGTGAAAATAGAAATATATCATGATGACATGTATAGTTCAGTTTGAGTGTTTTGAAAAAAAAAAAAAAGTAATGAATTCCTGATTTCTCTCTCTTCTCATGCTATATAGATACACAGCTATTGCTGCGTAACCATATCAGAGCATTTCCTTGACTCTTTCAGTCACTCACCTCTCTCTTGCATCTTCTCCTTTGCAACTATGAATGCTCTAGCTGCTACCAACCGCAACTTTCAACGTGCAGCTCGCATTCTCGGCTTGGATTCCAAGCTTGAGAAGAGTCTCCTCATACCCTTCAGAGAAATCAAGGTATTCAACCTTCAGATGATCCCTTTTATAGATTTCAATATGTTTCACTCCTTTTGTTTGCATGGCTTGTTTTTCTCAGTCACCCTGATAAAAAAAGTGATTATCTTTTCATTTTATTGTTTCTGGGATGTATCCAAAAGGATTTATATGTTGTTTGTGTCTGATCTTCGCAGGTTGAATGCACCATCCCGAAAGATGATGGAACTCTGGTTTCATACGTGGGATTCAGGATCCAACATGACAATGCGCGTGGTCCTATGAAAGGAGGAATTCGTTATCATCCAGAGGTTGTTGTTTGTGTTTTATTTTGTTGTTCTTTGTCAGTAATCCTTTTATTTATTTTCTTTTCTCATCGGTAAGGTGGATTTTGAATTTGATTTTTGATTTTGTTAAACCGAACTCTTTCATATTGTGATATTATGATTTAGCTTTCAAGTGTGCAATTTTGCGAGAAGTATTTCATTTGAGTATATAATGGTGTCAACATGTAAAAATGTAAAATTTGTGCTGAACTGCTCAGTTTTATTATAATTAATATTTTGTGAAAGTGATGATATAAAATTGTGAACTGTTGTTATTTTCTCTAAAATTTGGTTGAGAATTTTATGATGTTTCCATTGTTTATTGTTGATGGTTTACTTGATGCATAAATAATAACTTTTGTAACCTTATCTATCTTCTGTTGTGGTAACTTTGTAATGAAATCCCAAAAATAAATGTTACCTTCCTTCCACTTAACAGAATCATGAGATCTACGCCGAATACAATCATAAGATACAGGCAGCAAATTGAGTTTTAAATGTTACCTTTTCATGTAGATCTGCTGAATCCACAAGATACATGCTGCATTTCTCAACCTAACTGAACCACAATATATAGCAATTACAGTTTAAAACCTTGACCTTTTACTTTTTGTAATGCAGTGATTTTGTCTGTGTGCTGATATTATGTTCCTAGATCTGCATGTTTCTTCAGATGTCCTTGTCTCATAATGAAATTGCATGAATGCCTCTCAAATTTTACCTTCCTATCTGATCTTCTGGATTCAATCATGAGATGCATGTTGCATCTTTTATTCATTTTGTTACTTACTTGAGTAATGTAAATGTAGTTTGATATTATAGTTGTATTTGAGATTATTTTCCTCCATCACAGCACAACAAAATTTAGGAATGCTAAATAAATCCGGTTACAAACCATGCTAGCTATGTTGGTTTATAGTGCTTCAACTTTGATTTGGTTAACTGCATCATAGTTCTGATATATCCTTTGCTTGCCTAAAAGAGATTGTTGATTTACACAGTTCTTTTGACAGTCATTTTTGCATGTTGATGCCAGGTTGACCCTGATGAAGTGAATGCTCTAGCTCAGCTGATGACATGGAAGACAGCTGTAACAGACATTCCCTATGGAGGAGCAAAGGGTGGGATTGGCTGCAACCCAAGGGATCTGAGCATTAGTGAGTTAGAACGTCTAACTCGGGTTTTCACTCAAAAGATTCATGATCTCATTGGTGTTCAAAGGGATGTTCCTGCCCCAGATATGGGAACTAATGCCCAGGTACTGATAATAGCATTTTTTTATTAATGATTGTACTTTATGGTTTCATATATTTCTTATCATTTCACTGAAACAGACCATGGCATGGATTCTTGACGAGTATTCTAAGTTTCACGGTCATTCACCTGCAGTTGTGACCGGGAAGCCTATTGTAAGTCTCAAATGCACATACCTTAGGAACTGTTAATAAATTTGAGTTTGGGTTATTAGAAAATTTGTTTTGAATGTTCATGTCTCTTTCCTATAGGATCTTGGAGGGTCATTGGGAAGGGAGGCTGCCACAGGTCTTGGAGTAGTTTTTGCAACTGAAGCTTTGTTTGCTGAATATGGAAAGTCCATTTCTGATCACACATTTGTTATCCAGGTAATAATTTCCACTTCCATGGTAGGGTGATATAGTGTTTACATATCAATCCCAGTTTTAACATCTATTTGATTTTAATCACACCAGGGCTTTGGAAATGTGGGCACATGGGCTGCCAAGTCTATTTATGAGAGGGGGGGAAAGGTGATTGCTATCAGTGATATCAGTGGTGCTATCAAAAACTTAAATGGAATCGACATTCCTGCTCTTCTGAAACACAAGGATGATGGCAATCAAACCCTGAAGGACTTTCCAGGTGCAGAAGTGATGGATCCAAATGAGTTGCTTGTTCATGAATGTGATGTGCTTATCCCTTGTGCATTGGGTGGAGTTCTAAATAGGTATGAATTTCTATGTTTGTTTGCTTGCATTTGTCAATTAAAATACAAATTATCAGTATTGAAGAACATTAACATATTGAAGAGTGTGTTTGGTTTCCAATTCCCACTTTCGAATGCACGACTATCTGTTGATCCTGCTGACTAAAATCCTCTTATTTAGTTCTTTCTTTACTATTGTTTTTAACAAGAACTTAACTTTAGTATATTATTTTTTAAGGGAAAATGCTTCTGACGTGAAGGCAAAATTTATAATAGAAGCAGCAAATCATCCCACTGACCCTGAAGCGGATGAGGTAAGTTGATTGCCCTCAGACTATATATATATATGCCATAATGTAAAGATATAATGAGTGATTTTTTTTTTCTTTTGTAGATTTTGTCTAAGAAAGGAGTCATCATATTACCTGACATCTATGCCAATGCTGGTGGAGTGACTGTGAGCTACTTTGAATGGGTTCAGGTAGATAGAACCAACCAAGTTTATTTTGACAGTGTTGACTATGTATGTATCAGTTTTAATGCTAAACTTCTGGTTCTATGGTGCAGAATATTCAAGGTTTCATGTGGGATGAAGAAAAGGTGAATCATGAGTTGAAGAAATACATGACCAGAGCTTTCCGAGACATCAAGACAATGTGTAAGATTCATAACTGTGACTTGCGAATGGGAGCCTTTACTCTTGGAGTAAACCGTGTTGCTCGTGCTACCCTTCTCAGAGGTTGGGAAGCTTAGGTCCTGTCACCGCAATAGTTGGATTTTATATGGCTGTGATTTCTTTATGTTAGATCTAGTGTTAGTGAGTCAAGAAAAAGGCATTAGAGACTTGCCAATAAAACATTATTCTCGTCCTTTGGTCTGTAGAATAGGACTGTAGAATGCGATTAGAGTATGGTTTTTCTCATTTGGTTACAGCCATATTTGTTTTAAATGTTCTAGTTTTAAATGTTCTAGTTTTAAATGTTATGAGGATTGCAGTTTTTGAGGCCATTGCTTTTTTATTTTGAAATCTTACTCGTTTCCTCACCTTCCCTTATCAGAAAATAATCTTCATTAAAAAAAAACTAATAAACAATCACCACAAGACCAAGGAGGGTACAGTGGGAAAAGTACCAAACATTGCTTCCTAGTCATCGTTCATAAAATGATAAAATGACAAAGCTAAACTATTAGCATAGTAGATTTCTTAGAATTGAGAACAGAGGTTATAGTTGCATCTATAGTTGTTCGTCTTCCTTGTAAGCTACCACAACTTTCTTGTCAAGACAGTCTTGTATCTGTGAAGTCATATCACACAATACTCTGTACGGAATTATGGAGGAAGCTTTGGAAATTTTTATTTAAATGTGAGTTGTACAAATAAGTTGCTAAACTTAGAAGAAATTTACTTATAAATCAAATTTGTTTATTTTAAAAACTCTTTTCAATTTTGGCAACTCATGTGTAAGATCTACATTAAGTAATATTTTTATTTTAAAACAAATCCAATTAGAGATGTTCATTCTCATCCCCAATGAAAATGACATCCATTAAAGGAAGATCACCTCTAGGAGGACCACTCTCGTGTTAAAAAACAATGATACATTGGTCTCTATCTCGAGTTTCAATTCATTGAATTATGGCAAGTTTAGTTCAGTGATGGAACAATCTTTTTTGAGGCGGAAATGAAGAGCAATCAACACTTGCTTTCCATTTTAGATGTTTGGCAATGCGTAATTCTTCTATTGCAATCATCATCCCCTTGAAAGAGCTGATGCCATTGATGGCAATCAATTCAAAGGTGTCAACCACGTATCACTACTTGAGAATGATGGGCTTTGCAAGTTCGTTTTAGGGAAATTCTTCCATCATCTTCATAGTTTTTCTTCTTTTCTTCTTCCACTCTCTTATTTTATAAATACCAAAATTGATCATTTCAAATTTTACAATTTAAAATTTAAACTTTGTATTCCAAAATTTACAATCTAAAATACAAAATTTCACATTCAGGAGTGTAGAATCTGAAATATTGTATCCCGAATTCTAGAATCCAGAATTCATTAAATTCATTCCTTCTGTATTTGTCGTTCCGTAAAACATTTTTGTGTGCTTAAACGATTAAGGTGAGTTGTTATGGCGGTGAAAGTTGAAGGTGGGAGTTGATGTGACTGAAAAGGGAAGGTGAGGAGTTTTTATGGCGGTGAAAGTTGAAGATGGGAGTTGATGTGACTGAAAAGGGGGAGAGGGAGAATCATTGTTCTCATATTAGTTATCACAATGGAGACTGCAACAAAAATGAAACTGAAAAAATGATAAGAACAAAAAATAGAATTGCTACAAAGGTGTATTAATTTTGGAAGTTGAGGGGATCTTAAAATAAGAAAAAGACAATTCCCGCACTGCAAACAAACACAAACTATCTAGGTCATTTGGAGCTAGGACGAGAGAAGGAATGGAAATACAATGTCTAATTCATATCCATGTCTTTCTTTGTACTAGAAATATTAATAGAGAACTGTATTAAGAGACAGATAGAGGGAGAACTACAGAACAGCAAATCCACTACTCTTTCTTGGAAGTGCTTGAATTTTCGTCCTGCCAAGTTGCTTGCCATTGCTTGTCATATAATGTAGTCTCATCCAATAGCTTCTTAAGGTTTTCAAGGTCTTCATTCTTTCGGATCAGAAGAACTCCAACCACTGCTACGAACAGCAGAGTTTTGCAAAAGAAGTTTCCCATTTGATCAACTAGGCCTACTCCCGTCAAGCTATCAACCAGATATGCCATAAAGAATCCAACCATGGCGGCACGACCTGCAAGATACTCAAAACAAGAAAAACATTAGCAATGAAGGTTTTCCAAAAATTTTATTTGTCTCTAGTAACATAAGAAATTATTCTTTAATTTCATTCTGGAATGCAAATCAAAACTGACCATTGAGTAGTTCAGCTTCAGGGAGATGGAACCTTTTCATCCATGCCCACCAGGGTATAATGGAGGTGTCAAACACTACAGGATTTTCATTACTGGATGATTCCGGGTTATCCTCAAGCCATTTCCTCCTTCTAGCCTCTGAAAACAATTACATCCTGGGATGAAGTAAAGGTTGATGTAGTTTTAAAGGGCAAAAAAATGAAACCAACAAGATATGCATCTAATACAACACCAACTGTGTTTTACCCCTCCATCAAATAAACACAAAATGAACCCATGCTCTGTCAACATGACATTGGCAGCACACCCATTTACTTCACTTTATTACCAAACTGGTTTCTTTTGGGATATAGAAATGGCACAAACTTCAAACCACATTTAAGGCATAGAAGAGGTCAACAAATGAACGGAGCACATTTATGTGATCACAAGTTACATAATAATGGAACACATCTAAAATCTAAGATCCGCCGAAAGGCACATCTTTTTCTTGTCAACAAGAGGATATGTGTCAAGAGAAAGCCCTATGCCAAATATCACGAAATCACAATCTACATTAATACAGTTTGTAGCAATGAGGAACCATTGTTGTGCAAAATGGTTACTTTAACTTACATAAGAGGGGAAATTTTAGACAGCCCCGGAAGAAGAAACAGCCATGTATGAATCTATAAAGGCTACAGGCACCAGCCAAAACTTAATTTAAAAGAAATAAAAAAAGTTCCCAACTTCAATTTTCAGCCGAAGTTAAAGAAAACGAAATGACCGATTTCAAATAAAAATTAAAAACTTAAGAAAGAGATACAGCACAGCGAGGAAGGGATAACATTACCAGCATCAATAACAGTATCCCAATCGGTGGTGCCATTTTTCTGAAACTGCTTCAAGTCCCATGTTCCGGAAACCCACCTCGGATCCACGAAACCACTTTGAACTTTCACCTCCTCACTCTGAACCGCAGCAGCAGCAGAAGCAGCAGCCCCATTGGTCCCAACAGAAGTGTTCTCGAGCGGCGGGGGAGAAGTCTCCGGCGGCGGCTCGACGGCAGTCCCGACGCCGTTCTCAGCAGCCGTCTTCAATGGAGAGAGAGCAAGGGCCCTGGACCTGAGAGAGAATAAAAAGTTGGTCTTGGGGAAGAGACGGGGTTTGGAGTGTGAGGAAGGAGTTGCTGAGAAATGGGTGGGAGGGGAAAAGGAAGCCATGGTGGTTGACATGCTTTGCATCTGCACTGATTTGGTTGGTATGTGAGAGTTAATTTGTGTGTGTGGTGGAGGAAATATCAGAACATGGTGGTTGAGTAATTTGATGAGTGGGTAAGTTTGAGTTTCTATTTCCGGCTGGGGCTATCCTAAGCCTTAGAAAGTATGGGCACAATAGAACACACAAGTCACAAGGGGGAAGTAGTGAAGTAGTGAAGTGAAAAAGGAAAAAGGAAAAGGGAAAAAGCTCAAGTCTGCAAGCCTCGCAACTCGTTTGTCCTTTCTCCACTCTCATCAATTCCTTATCCAATCACCTCCTACTATGCAAAATCTATGGATTACACCATCTCCAAACTTACAAAATGGCCCATCAACTGCTTCTTTTCTTGAGTCCATCTACACTATCTATGCCATTGGAATGCTCCTCTCTCATTTGTTTCTAATTAACCTATGTTTTGTCAAAACTATATTCAGCTTGGATTTGAGAAGAGTAAATATTATAAGGTGAGTAAATATTCATAGATTTTGAGTGAGTATGTTTAGATTTTTATGAAAGAATCTTATTGAAGCTTCTTCAGAAATTTTTTTTTATGGAAAATAGTAGACTTACCTAGATTGAGTTGAGTTGAAAATTGATTAGTTATAAAGTTTAAGTTGATTTAGTCAGTTTATTGGTAAATCTGATAAAAATAATAAGAATGTGACTATCTCGAGTTTGTATAATAATTTAAAGATTGTTTTAATATTGGAATAAAGAGATAAAGTCCCTAAGTTTCCATATTTTAGCTTCTTTTATCTATCTTTACATTTTAGTCTTTTTTTTGTTAAAGTGTACCATTTAACTTCTTTTAATTTTGTTTATATATTTACCTTTGCTTTACTTTCAAATCCAACTTTTTTGGAAATTCAATCGATTTTAACACTAAACACTTTTAAAGGAACTTAAAATTCTTTAAGAGAGAAACAAAATTTCTTGTTTTGCAAAACCATTTCATCAACAGGGTAATTATATTTATGGTGCGATGAAAAGTTTGCCAAAAGTGTGAGTAATTTGAAATACTTATTATCCATAATAAAAAAAAATATTAATTATCAAACTTTATAGAATAGTAGTTACATATTTAATTTCACATTGTTTCAACCTCAACTCTATTGAAATAATATTATTAGGATCAATCACCCAATTCAAAGCATTATTTTAAAATGCACATTGAAGGGTTAAAAAAAGAAAGTATATTTAAATTATCCTTAAATTCGTCTATGATGTTGGATTATAGGACGTACTAAAACAAACTCATCAGTCGATGACTAAGGGTAATTAGGGTTTTACTTTAGAACCATGTTCTCATTCCCACATACGATGTCAATGTTGTTCCGACATCAAATCTATTGAGATAACATTGTTAGGGTTAATAATTGCATGAGGTATTGTTTGTTTTGGAGTTCAAAGTTGTGTCTTAAAAGGCGTGATAGAAGAGTAAGGGGATAATATGTATTTAAATTGACTTCGGGCTCAACTCCTAAGTGATATAAATCTATTAAGTGTATCAGAACAAATACTCAAAAATGTTTGACAATAAAACACTACTACTTATGACAATAAATTTACAAGCACTAATTACATATGAGTAGATAAATAAGGTCAATTTTAATTGTGATTAACTCATTCATTGAATAATAAATTTATACAAGTATTAATGAATTGTGTATGTTTTGTTAAGATATTAATGTTTGATATCTTACTGTCATTAAATAATAAAATTATACAAATATTAATGACATAATATCTAGTTAAAACAGTAAGGTGTAATATATCATTATCAGCATAACATGAAAGCTTTTTATTAAAATAAAAAAATTATATCACTATCAACATATTATTTGCAAGTGTTCAATAGAGTATATGCATTAAGTTTGAATATTCATGTAATTACCAAAATGTTATAAAAAAGATTCCTTTAGAATTAGAATTAGAATTATCATGGCATTAGCAGCTCATTGTGACCTTGAGTTGTATTAGATTGATGTTTGGCCTTTTTGAATGAGAATTTAGAAGAGAATATTTATATGGAATGACCAGTGAAGTTTATTGAAGAAGGAAATTAACACATGGTGTGTAGAATTAAGAAATCAATATATGGACTTAAATAAGCTTTCAGACAACAATATCTTAAGTTCAATGATATTATTATTATTATTTGGATTTAAGGAAAATATGATTGATCGTGTATATATATCTAGAGGTCAATGGGAGCAAATTTATATTTATGGTTTTGTATATTAATATGTTGCTTGCAACTAATGATCTTATTAAGTGAGAGTAAGAAGTTTCTCTCTAACAATTTTGAAATGAAGGAAATGGGTGAGACATACTTTGTGATAGGAATATAAATATTTCGTGATAGATCACAAAGATTGATAGGTTTGTCTCAAAAAGCATATATTAATAAATTTTGATAGATTCAAAATGGGTAAATGTTAAACATCTTTGGTTCCAATAGGGAAAGGAAGCAATTTAGTTTCATGCAATGTATAAAGGATGATTTAGAACAAAAACAGATGGAGAATATCCCCTATGCATATGTTGTTGGGAGTTTGATGTATGCTCATGCATGTACAAGGCCATATATTACTTTTGTAATTACTATGCTTGGTCGATATAAGAGTAATCCATAATTGGATTATAGGAAAACGGTAAAGAAAGTCTTAAGACACTTACAAATGACAAAGAATAATGTGCTTGCTTATAGGGGATCTTATCATCTTGAGGTGATTGGGTATAGAAATTCAAATTTTGTTGGTTTTATGTACAAAAAAGTCTACATTTGGTTACGTGGTGTATCATTTAGACGGATGAGCAATTTCATGGAAAAGTGTGAAGCAGTGAGTCATTGTTGCATCAACGGTAGAAACTGAATTTGTGGCATGCTTTGATAATTGGTAACAAAATTTTATCTCATATTGGAGTAATTAACAGTATTGCCAAATTGCTAAGAATTTATTGTGATAATTATGAAGTTGTTTTCTTGTTTAAGAACAACAAATATTTCAAAGGTGCTAAACATATGGAATTGAAATACTTTTTCATCAAGAAAGAAGTTCATAAACATAGAGTGTTAATAAAACATACTAATATAAAATAGAGTGTTAATCAAACATACTAATATAAATATAGAGTGTTAATAAAACATATTAATATAAATATAGAGTGTCGATAAAACATTTTAACACTTATATTACGACTATAGACCCTTGAACGAAAAGGTTATCGTCCAAAATATTTACTAGTCATGTTGAGAATATGGGCCTAGTGTATGTTAAATGTTGTTATTAATGATGATTTGACACTCTGAACTCATTGATATACATATTTTTGAAATTTATGTTTTTCACTCTATGTATATATGCATGCAGAAATTATGATGTGGAAAACAAATTATGTTATTGTTGATGAAAATGACATTATGATTTATGTAATTACTAAACCATGAAATATTATAGATCCACGTGAATCAAGTGAGGGAATGTTAGAAAAATATGTAAATTAATTTTATAATGTGACTTATGTGAAATAGATTTTGGGTCTTGAGTCTAAATATAATTTAATAATATAAAAAAGCTCATTGGTTAATGTTGGAGGTTATATATATAAGACCTGATGAAAACCTAATGGAGACCGTAAAACATTAAGAAATCATCTCTGATAAGTCATTAAGGAAAAGTATGAGAAGAAAAGAGTTGCAAGAGAGATTGAAAAAATGTGATTAAAGAAACTACTAGTATATATTTTCATGAATCAAGATAAAGAACCTATCTCTATTATAAATAAAAAAAATATAATATATAAAAATTATATATTGTAAAATCTGTATGATGTGGATTATAGACTTAAAAATTCATCTTATTGATTCATTAAATCATTTATTCTAGCATACAAAGAATGATTGAATTTGCAGAACAAATCTTTGCTTTTGGAATTCATAATTTGTAATGTGGAAAATTCAAACTTAATACAATTTTAAAATGATCATTCCATATACTACACCTTCGTAGACGAATTTTGGAAGAATTCGTTACCACGGTTCCAACCGTTTCTAACAAATATTTCAAGGCCGCTATAAGTCATCGCAGCAGCATCACCGTAACGTTCAACCAACAAGGACAAGGGAGGTGTAGCCTTAGCTTCCAATAAAGTCCCCAAGGACAATGACGGCGTTATAAAATATATAGGTGTGTAGATTGAAAACATGGGGTGCAGGAAGAAATTGCCCACGTATACCCAATAAAACAGGCCGAAAACCAGTAAGCTCAGTCCAAGGACATCCATTTAAAAGCCACGACTTTCTTGAATTTCTATTATTTTCTTCTCTCACGCAGTGGCTCACTCACACTCACCATGGAGGTTGCCACAACTGCTTCTTGTTTCGCACTCAACAAGCCAATAATGGCATTGCCGTCTTCGTCTCGAACCGTAACCCCTATCAGGGCCACGAGCTCCTCCACCTCCTCCGTCAGGACCTCTCTATCCACCAATTTCGTTGCTCCTTGTTCCGGAATCAGCAGCGCCTCTAGCCATTTCTCCGGCCACAAGCTCCGACCCTCCTCCCTCAACCCGGCGTCATTTGGTGGCTCCAACGCCAAACGAGGCGTCGTTGCTATGGTACCATTTCCCCACTTTTTTCCATCCGCTCTTCACATTCGCGTTTCCAATGTTGGTTTCGAATTGGATAAGAGATTTGCGATTTGAAGTGAACGCTTAAATAATTTGTATTCTGATTTGGCGCGAATACTCACCGTTTGTCTGTGCGTACTGTGATAATTTCGAGTATGAATTTATAGGTTTAGTTTCTAATCAGCGTATGAGGTCGTAGGGTTTATGGTTTGGGTTTTGCTTAAACAAAAGCGGTTGCAGCTTGAAGAATTTATACAATTTGTTGAGTTGGGTATAGAGGTGTGGAATTTGACTTTGGCGGAGATTGACAAGAAGTAGTACGGTTTTATGATGGCTAAGGTCGTTCTAGAACAGATTTTTGAGGTAACAAATCAGGGATTTGAAATACATCAATGAGTCCTTGTGGTCATCACTATCACAATCACAAACACCCAACAAAACAAAGTTGTTGGCAGAGAAGTCTCACTTTGTTAAAAATAGCCTTCTCTCGGAATTAGAAGAAAATATTTATCGACGTAGCCAATCATTTTTTAACCACATGTTCTGTTTCATTTTTGAAACCAAATGTAGAATAGAACTCATATGTTATGTTCTATCTTGTTCTAGCCTGTTTACAAAGATGCTGCCTTAATCCCTGAAGCTACTGAAGTCCATAAAAGCCCAACGCACCTTACCGAAGAAAATTGTTAAGATTATAAAAGTAAAACAGTAAGATATTTGACTTTTATCCATCGACTTTCTATATAAATAAACTACTCATTCTGCAAGCACATTGTTCATATTACAAGTCAGATGATTTTCAATTTTCAAGAATGGAAAACCCTAAGCTACTCGATGCTATGAATCCCAAAGATTTGACAACCAGTAATTCTTTTTCACTTTCTGCCTAGTTTTCCCCCATTTATCACAGTAGGTAACATGTTAGATGGATGGACTATTGGAGAATTTTTCGGCCTGAACTAAAAAAGGCATTCCTAAGTTGCGAAGAGGCACTGATCTCTTCTAACATCTTGCATTGCATGCCATTTTAAGATTTCTTTGGCACTTTCTCCTTATACTGATCTACTTGATAAGGGATAGGATTCTTTTGTTAGTCCGTGGACAGTTTCTTCAGAGTCTTTTTGATAGGTATGTGGAGAGGACAGGGAGCTCTATTTTATTATTTTATTTAGAGCTGTCACTGTTTTTGTTGTGTTGAAAAGAGACTCATATATGGTCATTGCTGTGCAGTGTCTGAAACAAACATTCCTTAACTCATACAGTTCCTTAAAGTGTAAAATTGTTTGTGTGATTTATGTATCATGTGAATAAATAGTATAACTTGTAATGTACAATACTTTATAGCACATTGCGGCACAAGATATGCTATCTTTATGTAGGTTTCTTGTTCTCTTTTTTTCTTTGGATAGGTTATTCCATATTCAAGGGGAAGTGCATGGGAACAACCTCCACCGGACTTGGCTTCTTACTTGTACAAAAACCGAATTGTTTATTTGGGCATGTCTCTTGTTCCATCTGTCACTGAGTTGATTCTAGCAGAATTTCTTTACCTCCAATATGAAGCTGATGATAAGCCTATTTACCTATACATCAACTCCACTGGGACAACTAAGGTAGGTGATATTTCTCTATTTTGTATTCAGCCTGTTTTGTCCTTGAGATCATAGCCTGATGTGTGTTGATATCTGATTCGTTTAATTTTAAAGCATTTTCCTTATTACTAAGGTGCATATGTATAGCAGGGCTTGCTTGATTTAGAGTCACATGTTGTAAGAGGGGTTGATACGGGGAGGGAGGGGACTAGGGACGTGTGCATTGGAGGAGTGATAGTGAGGTAGATGAACCAGATCAAATTATGCAACTTCATTACAAATATAATTGGGTTCATTGTGTAAATGTAATAATTTATTAGAAACTATTATGGATATTATTAGCTGGTGTTGCACACCTGGATAAAAGTTATGCTTTTGGGGGTTTCCCTTTTCAAGTTATACCTACTCGTGCCATTGGCTCAAATGTTATGTTTGCTTATTAATCTGAAACACACCAATGTAAATTTTGATAAGCACAATGTTGATGGCAATTGCTTTACTAGCAATTATGGTGAATAGAGGTGTTGATAACTGTGTAGTCCATCTTCTCACTGGATTGTAGATATAGTGCACGGAAAATGTAGCTCTAGAGCTAAGTCCAAACTAGCCTAACCAGGTTGCAATCATTGGGATGGAGTGGGGGTTCTGGGTTGGGTTAAGTCTAGGCCCAATCCTGTGAGGATGGAGGATATCTAAAGCTTACTGATCTACAGAGCATTTTTATGCACCATGGCTTAAGGGTCTTTTATGACAATAAAAAGTGTTGGAGCCAGGAATTTGAGTAAAGGGGACCAATATTGAATCGCTAACATGTTGAAACTATCATCTTGATACATGTTTAAAAGAGAGAAGAGGAAAGACTGAATTGTTCTGTTGTCTAAAATGTAGAAAATCGATCCAAATATATAGATCCTAATGAGGTACCCTAATTATAGAAATAAGGAAGCAAATCACCAATTAAAACTGTACACAATCAATCCCTAATTACTGTAATTGGAGTCACTATCCTACTCAATAAGCATATCTAATCTTATCATATAAGGTGAGGCCATGCCTACACTTGTCAATCTAGTTTTCATAGAAATTATAGAATAATAAGGATGAGTTTTGAAACTTTGAGAAACTATTACTAATCATTATATTTTTTGGGTTTAGTTTAATGCTTTTATGGAGATGCCTAGATGCTTGAAATCTACCTAAGACATAGATAATTTAATAATTATTGTATGCGGCTTAGCTAATAAAATTAATAAAATCAATAAATTTTATTTCTTTCTGTACAGTTAGCAGGGAGTTGCTCAGTTTTATGAGAATATCATATACTACACCAAGAACGTAGTCTTATCCCACTAGGAGGAGGCTGCATGAATCTATCTGAACTGTTGAATGCTTTCATTTCTGACTACTAAACAACTGCAACTGATTTTCATAACATTCTAGAATATGGTGCCACAATCTCCATGAAAATATTCATTTTCTTAATAGAATTTTATTTTGTTCTTTCAGGGAGGTGAGAAGTTGGGTTATGAGACTGAGGCCTTTGCAATTTATGACGTGATGAGGTTATTATCACTATGGTTTCTGTGATCATGTTATTTATTTTCCTCATCTGACGTATTTTAGGCTCTTATCTTAACTATGTACTACAAAGGTGTCATTAAATGGGAAAAAAAATTAACTGCTGTCTTTCTTCATTTTCTCTGCTCCACCTTGCATTGCTAGTTGTGGGTTGTAAGGTGAAGTCCTTTAGTTGGTAGTGCATATGTATATAGGTACTGTGTTCAGATTTTAATAATTAGGAATCCATGAGTCCCTCTGTGGGTAGTAATCTGAGTGGCAATAATACCTACAATAAGCATCCTTACATAAGAGTTTTTCCATGGAAGGTATTTCTCTATAAATTGTATCAAGGTTTTCAATTGACTCTTTTCCTAATCTGTGCTTTTCTTGTGGGCTCACTGCTCATTGGTGCAGTACATATTTTAGAAATCATGTTTGTTGTCTAGTTTCTGTTTGTTTTCCTTCATTTTTTGTGCCACTGTTTACGTTCACTGCTGCCATCACCGTTCACCGCTGACATTATTGTTTACTGGTGATGACATTCTAGAGAGCTTTTTCCTACTGGTGTTACTGTTCACTGTTGATGATTTTCTGGCAAGCATTTTTTGGCCAACTATACCATTATCACCTAAGTTTTTTCCTATGAGTAGTTTTTATTACTGCCGTTGTTTTTTGATGAGTACTATTTATGGTAGACTTTTTTTGGTGAGTGCTGTTTACCTTAACGTTTTCCGGCCAGTACTATTTATCGTTGACTTTTTCTGGCAATTATTGTTGACATTTTTCTGCCGAGTAATGCTTGTCAATGTTTTTCCGGCAGGTATTGTTTACCGTCTGGTTTATTTTTTCTTTTGTTGAGATTTTTCATGCCAGTGACTGCCTCCACCACCAGCATTAGCTTGTTGTGTGATGACCATTTTTGCTTTATGTCCTCTGAGCATTCTTGGTTCTCAATTTTGTTGAACTCTCTGAATATTTTTGCTTTCCGACAACTACCATGTCCTTTTGATTATTTTTTGCTTTCTGACAACCCTTGTGCCCTTAGAGCATTTATTTTCTTTCTGAGAGCTGTCATGTCCTCTACCCAGTTTTGCTCTCCGACAGCTCGTGCCCTTTGTCCATTTTAACAAACTTGACTCGTGTGATACATATGTTCCACCTTGAGGGAAATTCCTATGTAATGCTCTATATATGTATATGTTCCTCAACTGTGGTAATTGAAATGCAAGAGGATTATATTGCATAAATGTATACCATTTCCCTCTTCGGTATTTGAAAGGACGAAATATATTGAAGATTGATGGTCATCTTGACAGAGAGAAAGCCATGTCTGGGGAATATCTACTAGCTTTGTTATTATTTACTTTGTCAGCTTTGGCAACCTACTTGCTGACATGTTTACTTAGTCTCTCAAGGGATCTTATGTTGATGACATTTGTAACAAGTTTATTTTGAGGAGGAATGTTGCAGATATGATTTGATTATATTGAATAGGAAGACATGATATGATTTAATAAGGAAATATTTTTCATTATTAGATATTGATTTTGTTTCTTATTATTCTATCTCTTCATTTTAAAAAAGGATATTCATGTGTGTACCCAAAACATGAAATTTATTGTATTCTTAGTTTCAGAGCAACACCATCTCTAGTGACCTGTTTTGTCACTAATCCTTTCGAGATGAATAAATATTTTTACTTCTCCTATACAGCTCTACCTGAAGAGGAGACATATTTCTTTTTATTCTATAGCTTTTTTCCCAATTTGAAGAATTCCCCATATAATGTTTGTGTTTATATTTATAAATCTAGCTTAGTTGTTGTGCTACAGGTATGTCAAGCCTCCTATTTTCACTCTTTGTGTTGGTAATGCTTGGGGAGAAGCAGCATTGCTTTTGGCTTCAGGTGCTAAGGGAAACCGCTCTGCTTTGCCATCATCAACAATAATGATAAGACAGGTTTGTAGTCGACCATTTGTTACTATTACAAATGAAGAGACTGTTTGGTTTAAGAAAACATTTCCTTTTCTTGTTTTCTGTTTTTACTGTTGCCTATTTTCAGAAGTTATAATATCATGTTGGAAACTGTTGAAACAGAAAACAATAAATAGTTGTTTTTCACTTTCCTCTGTTTCAATACCAAAGATTTGAAAACAGGAAATAAACTTAAAATAAGGTGGTGTTTAGTAATTAAAAGTGAAATTAAAAATGAAAATATAACATTTTCTTAAAGAAACAACCGTTAACTATCCCCAAAGCGTAAGTTGTTGGTGTGGTCACTTTAGTTACTTAGGGGATCTTTTATCCTAACATCTGAACTGTATGCCTTTTCAATTTGCAGCCAATTGCAAGGTTTCAAGGTCAAGCAACAGATGTTAACCTTGCAAGAAGAGAAGTAAATAGTGTGAAGGCAGAATTGGTATGTACTTCAATCTAATTTTATATAGCTAAGTTTTTAGTCGTCATTGAAAATTACTATCTGTGAAGGTTTTTGGACCAGTGCATAATTTTGTATTTTCAGTCCCTTTAAAATACTGAAATGTCAGTTTGTTTACCAGTAGCCAAACATTTGTTGGTTCCCTTCAACCACAGAGCATCAGATTATGAACTGTGTTGTATTTGGGCATTTCAATGGACTTTTGCATGATTTTGATTTAATATGGACTCCTAAGATGTATGCTTTACTGATCTTTAAAGAAAGGCTGACTGAGATTATTTTGACAATTCGTGCATGATGTTTGATTTTTTAAAGGTTAAATTGTATGCAAAGCATATGGAAAAATCACCTGAGCAGATTGAAGCTGATATTCAGCGTCCAAAGTATTTTAGTCCTAGTGAAGCTGTTGAGTATGGTATCATAGACAAGGTAGTTGCCATTAGAAATTTTGGTTTTTGTCATTTATTTTACTTGAAAATAAAATTAACTGTCTTTTTTGCAGGTTATATACAATGATAGGGGGTCTGAGGATCGTGGAGTTGTTTCTGATCTTAAAAGGGCACGACTTATTTGACAGTTGGGATTTAAATTGCTATTTTCTTGGAGTTCAGGTAAAGCACATTTCAAGTCATTGTATTAAACAGTTGTTGCTACTTCAGAATTGATTTAATTCAATGTTATCTTAGAAGAAGATAACTGCACCCTTTTTAGCAACAACTCTTTCTTAAATCTTATGGTTCTTTGCTATTATTTTGCTGGGTTGTTTGTGATGCTCAGAAATTAAATGCTCGTAAATCTTGCATTGATAAATTGAGCAATCACCCATGATTATAATATTTTCCGTTAACGCTTGGCTTTAAGCTTCCGGTGTTTGCCACTGTAAAACAGGTAATGGTCTAGCGATGTCTAATGATTGCACCGACCAGAGTTAGTGTTTCATGTTTTGTGTAGAAAGGAGCCCCAAAGCCCTTTGTTTGAACCCTTTTTGGGAATATAATGCCCTCAATTAGCTTTTCACTTTTAACGAGCTAAATATAAGCTTTTATTGACAGCGACATCCACAACCTCTAGTTTCTATTCTATTCTATTCCACTACTAAGTGCAAGCATAAAATTTAGTGAGCGATTACTTTTTCATGTCTATACTACGCCTGTCCAAAATGTTTTCCCCACTTCCTACCCCCAAATTATAAAGAGAAATATATTGGAAGGGATGAAGATCCTCTGCATTAAAAGAATAACTGAATAAATATAAGCCATCAAAATGCTTTATTTTACAACGGATAAAAAAATATGTAACATTAGATATGATTTGTCGGATTTGAACTGCATGATGGTGCAGTTACTTCTGAACTTTAGAGAATCCTAATCCTAGGAGAAGGGACATGTATATGGTCATGCTAAAGTTTCTGCTTGGGCTGTTTGGTATACGTGTTTACATCGTGTATTTGCATTACAACAAATATTTCATGAATTGCCTTTAGAATCAAGATTCAATACTATAATTGAATTGGTGAGGCACTTTTGTATTTGGCCGGATTTAGTTTCATCTTGTTAGTTAGCTTGCTTCACAGCACGCGTTGAATACATATGTTAGGGAGACATAGGAATACGCCACTCGCACATTTGCTGGTCCGTTAATCTCTTAGTTATGTATTTTTTTGCATTATCTAATTGAAGTGGCCTGTCCCTTTGATGGAGTGTGTTGTCAACATTGATTGCCATTATAGAGATTCTACTTTTATGCTTTTTAAAACATGATTCCATCTGTTTCCTTTTTCGGCATTATTTTTTAAGGGGCAAAAAGTAAATATAGTACTTTACTATGTAGCAAAAATGGTGATTGTTTTCCTTTTATTCCAATCAAGACAATTTCTGCATGATCTGATATATTTCTGATGAAACTTTCCTGACTACACGAATTTGTGTTTGGAATTGGTATAGTTATTGTAGATTCTTTATTTTCTTGCATATGATGCTTTGTATACTTAATAAATTATTTCATGTAATAGAAGTAGATCAGCTGAAATGGAAGAATATCTGTGGTGAAATTGGGCAACCGTGCCAAGCAAGTAGCGGATGTTGTAGTCTCAATTGTTAATACCAAGACCGTATTTCCCTTCTCCAACAATAGGCTGAAGGATCGATCTACCACTAGTTTTCTAGTAGGTTGTACACATGATTGTATTCTGGTTCATTCTAATTCAAAATGTTTTTGCTTGTCAGTACCAGCAGAACGAAACTAGAATATTACAGTTAATGGCAATATCTACCAAATTTGAAGAACGGTTCACAAATTTTAAATTGTTTAAGAAATTTGCTATACTTGCGGGAAGACGGGGTAGTGAAGCTTTTAAAGATTTATTTATTTCCGTCGGTATATTAAGTATCAATTTATTTTAATGAATTATTTAAATTTAGCTAATAGAACTATATATGAGAAGACAAATTGAAAGTGGAATGATTTGGTAAGAAAAGTATACATAATAATGTAACTAACATATGAGAAACATTGAGTGATAAATATTTCTTTTTCTAATGTGATTAATTCAATTTCTAAAATAATATAATTGAAATTTTAAGAGATACAAATAATTATTACTTATATTCATTAATAATTATAAAACATCGATATACTATAAATTGTAGAATAATAGTATCGATGTCTCATTATTTAACCTTTTTTTCTCAATTCATGATTTTTCGTATCCCTTTTTCTTTTACTATTCTCCAAGTTTTTCTATTACTTTTTGAAATTTTTATTTTTATTTTATCCCATTCCCATCTTTATCCCTCTCATCTCTACTCTCTTCTTCCTCACGAGGTACTTCTTTTATCTGGCTCTTTAAATTACATGTAAAGTGTGATTTAAATGATAGTTTTAACATATATTTAGATATTAAAATGGCAGCAAATGGTTAAATTTATTATAACATTTAAATAATTTCTAGATTTCATTGAATTAAAAAATTAAAATGAAAAAAATAAAAAAAGTATAGACAAAATTTCAAAGAAAGAAAGAAAGTTATATTATTGAAAGAATTGGTGTAAGAAAGGAGAGGTTGAATTATTGAAAGCACTATAAGAGAAGTTGATGTTCAGATTGGAAGGTTCGTGTAAGAAGGAAGGAGTGACCAGATGGATGGCTAGAGTTGAGAAGCACCAACTCCTCCATTTACATCTATGCTTTCTTCCATTCATAATTTCCCTTTTCTACAAAATTATCTCCTCACCACTCAACAAAACACTATAAATCAGAACTTCTTTTTTCTTACATTTTGTTTTTGTTAAATCAATTTTATATTAAAGATAAACCTATCATCTAACATTTTATTTTTTTGTTAGCATGCATAATTTTTTTAATAATAGCTTTTAGCACCTATGCCGAAGTTGTATTAGTATTCATTATTTCTTTCACTTTAATTTTCAAAACAATGACTCTCATCGTCACTAATAAACAAAAATATTTTTTTTGTAACGTTTATAAATAAAATCAATTGAGTTTTTTATTTGAACTAATAATATCATATTTTTAGTTTGAACGTGTGACAAATTAAAATTAAAATCTTAAATTGTATTCAATCCAAACGTTAATAATTAGTATTTAAATTTTTACTTTTTTAAAAGTGACTATGAAATTTTAACAAGTACGAAAACATATATAAGAAACTTTGAGCAATCTTTTATCATATAAAGTATTTCAACTTAAACTAAGAAGAGAATTAGAAGTTTAAAAAATGGAAAACTTACAATTTTGGTGAAACTTTTTGAAACAAAAACTAGAATAAACAAATTATAAAATTGGACAAGTAGTGAAACAACCCATCTAAAGAAATTGCTTCACAAACTTAATTTTAACTTTTTATTTTTCACAACAAAGAAGTTATGTTTGAAATACACAACTTCATTTTATATAATTTTTTTTATTGAAGTTATGTTTATTAAACACAACTTATGTGTATTAAAGTTGTATTTGTTAAGTAAGAGTTTTTTTTTTTTACTAAAGTTGTGTTTGATAACTTCAGAAATAAATTAGAAATTATGTTTATGAAACACAATTTCAATAAAATTAAACAGTACAAATAGAAGTTATGTTTAATAAACACAACTTTATTCAAGAAATTACAATTACAACATAGTGGCAAATTTTCCTTAAAAATAAAACTAATGTACTTAATGTTTGGCATGCAATCTTGGAGAATTTACAGGAGACTAACATATTCAAAAATAGTGTTGAAAGGATAAATATAGAATGTGTAAGTAAATATTTGTATAATTTAAGTTGAGGAGAGGGCCAACTCAGATTAACACTACTGCTCTCTCTCTATATGGAAGCATCTTTCGCAGTTCTTCTTCTACTTGGCACCAATACACTCACTAATAACTTGGCGGCAGACACAAAAGAAGGCACCTATTATTATTACCATTGTTAACCATTTTAGGTTATTTGTTTTGACCTAAACGAGTCCCTAGTAATAGGATTAGAACAAGTGATAGCAAGTGCGTTACAACCAACGGGCCGCTACACATTTAAGTGGGTGTGGAATACTCTTTCTTATCAATTTTTCTATCTATCAATTAATTATATGATAATAATATAAGTAATTTGATTGCTTCTTCTGCTCTTTTTATTAGGATAAACATAAAATGAGTTTCATGTCTGTTATTCAACCCTATGTATATTTTTAATTATATATTTTTCATAATTATAAATTTATATTTTCAATTTTTTATACTTTTAATTTTTTTATAAATTAAATTTTAAATAATATTCGTGAAAAAATGTATTCTTTATTATAATAAAATATATGATCAAATAATTAATATATTAATAAACAAATGTATCATTAAGTCTATAATGTAAAATATAACATATATATAATAATAAAAAACCGGTTGAACATTAAGATTATTTATTATTATTTAAAAAAAATAAAAAAATACCAATTTTATTTGGATATATTGTTTTGAAATGCTAATACGAATATCTTACTAAAATAAAGTAAAAACAGTTACAAACCTATTTTGCTAAATGCAAAGGGAATAATTTTATCAAAATGTAATTTACAACCCAGATGAAGTGATTATAAATTATTATATATGAAAAGAATATTTATAACAATCACTTTAAAAATTATGAGGTGTTTTAAATTTAATTAATTTTTTTTTTATGCAGAAAGAACTCATATATAAAACGATTTCTATTTTAATTGACAGGTGTAAACTTTTATCTAGATATTTAAATAATTATTTCCATTAACATGTAGTGAAATGACTAGTAGTGAAAGTTGTTAAGAAGAACTGTAGATAAAAAAGATGTGAGCACTCATATTTTTCCATTAAATTATAAAATATGAGGGTGTGACGGGTATAAATAAATGGTTTTAAGTTGATTATGGTTTTGATTACTCTACTAGCATTAGCCACATGGTGTCTAACAAGATAAACATCAAAATCAGTCTATATTTTTCCAAACCCCAAGATTTTATGGACAAAATTAGATCCAATTAAAAACATGTCTTTATTTTTAAATCTTCATTTTTGTCGATTGAAAAAACAAGGATAAATGTTATTTTATCTCAGAATTTATATACGTTATCAAATAATACAAATTGGTGCGTGCATTTACTTCTCAAAGTGTCTTTATGTTTTATTATTTTTCAGTGTCCGTTTTAAGAAAAAAAAAGAAAAATGAAAAGAGATTTAGAAATTTGATAAATATAATATATATATATATATATATATATATATAAGAAGATAAAAGAAAAAGGTATATAACATAAAAGTACATATATAGTTAATTAAGAGTTTTAACTATCTTATTTATATCATAGGATGTTTATATCACAAAAAAAATTATGAAATAAAAATTAAAAAAAATTAAAAATAATTAGTTACTAATGACTAAATTAGAAATATTTTAAAAATTAAAAAAAAATTTGATTTCTAAATTAGTTTATATTATTATTAAATAGTTTTTAAATTGGTGTCTAATTAGACACCAAGATTTTTCTAAGCTATGTAGATAATTTTATGCATAAATTAATGTACAAAAGTTATTTTTTTTCTCGACTATAACTTTTAGGTTAAAGTTTGAGAGTTTCTAAGTCTTAAATGAAGAAGTTAATAATAATAAGTTAAATGAAACATAATTAAATAAAAACCTTATAAAGGTTGATAATCAATTATAATTAAAAAAAATATTTTTTTAAAATAAAATAACTTTTAAAATTGTATTGGTCAGATTATGGTTTGTAACCTGGTGCCTTTTAATTTGTATATGTCAACATAATATTTTAATTATGAAAAATTAATTGTGAAAGTGAGACTTTCCTTCTTTATTAATATAAATTCTTAAAGCCAAATTATGGTTTATCGAAGAGATAGCGCCTTAGATAATACTTTTGTCCTGTTTGGAAATTTGGAGTGGAGCTGGAAGTGCATGGATCTTCCCAGATGAATCAAGTTTGGCATTTCAGCATTGTAACATGTATCAATAAATTAGTTTCAATATATTCTCATCCCAATCCATAGTCCTCAAGTGGGACAAAAAAAATGGACTACCACCACCCCTACTCTCTCTACACCTTACTTAGGCCATTACTATAAATATCATCCCATATCTTTCCTTCCTACACCATCATTTCTTTTCTCTTATCCTCTTCATTTCTCATTTCGATATGGAACTTAGTTTTAAGCACCAACTTCCCCTTCTTTCTCTCATACTATTTCTACCTGCACTCTGTACGTCACAGGACACTTTTACCTGCTCCAGAGCAACATATTATGGTAGCCCTGATTGCTATGGGAATCCAAGTATGACCTTCTTCCAGTTACCTACCTACTACATAACCACATTTCTTTGCATCTTTCAATTATCATCTTCAAACTTTTCAAACCAAATTTCAATGCTCCCTTGCCTTGGGATGCTCTTTAGAAGTAAAATATTGTGCACTGTGGTAGTGTCACGTTACACTATAGCTCTCGTTATTTCAACATTATATTTTTCATCTAATATTTAATTAGTTTATATGCATACATATATATACAAATGTTTAATTTCTTGATTTCTCCAAACCAACACCACGACATTTAAAGATGATCACGGGACTCTGTGTTTCAAGAACACTTCTATGGAAGTTGGAAGAAAATCATTAATTGGTCATTATTTACAGAGGGAGCTTGTGGCTTTGGCGAATATGGAAGAACGGTGAATGATGGAAGTGTGGCAGGAGTGTCTAGGCTGTGGAGGAATGGAAGCGGCTGTGGAGCATGCTATCAGGTAATTTTCTTTCCCTTTCAACAATCTTAATAGTCTTTTAGTAATAAAAACAGCTTCTTTATTTGTGCTAATGTAAACAATGATGATTCAGGCAAGGTGCAAGATACCCCAATATTGCGATGAAAATGGAGCATTCGTGGTGGTAACAGATTATGGCGAGGGAGACAGAACAGACTTCATCATGAGCCCACGCGCCTTCTCGAGATTGGGACGCAACGCAGATGCATCTGCAGAGTTGTTCAAATATGGTGTAGTGGATATTGAATACAGAAGGGTCCCGTGTAGTTATTCTGGCTACAATGTCGTGTTTAAGGTCCATGAACACAGCAGAAACCCTGACTACTTTGCTGTCGTAGTTCTCTATGTAGGTGGAACATACGATGTCACTGCTGTTGAGTTGTTTCAGGTATAAATATGCCTATATTTTGATCAGTTCCACTTACATGCACACACTTAATTCTAAGTACAACAATTTCTAAATATATACTTTGACATGCCAAATTGCCTGATTTTTGTGGTACTAAAAAGTGGTAAAAGGAAGAATCATGATTCATTTACACCCTTCTTTTATACATTCACCCAACTGTATTATTTCATTGTGTTCTTAATGAACATTGGTGTCAAAGATATATTTTTAATGAGATGATGTTAATTTTGCAGCAAGACTGCCAGGAATGGAAGCCGTTGCGCAGGGCCTCTGGGGCAATGTTTGACTATAGCAACCCACCAAGTGGTAAAATCTACTTGAGGTTCCAAGTTAGTGACAGTGCAGGAATTTATTGGGTTCAGTCCAGGAATGCTGTCTCTAGTGATTGGACGGCCGGAGCAACATATGACACCATGGTGCAGCTTAATTAGGAAGAAAAAAACACTTGTTGATCCCAGGAACAGATTAAAATTAGATAGGCTCTAGTATTCAATTTGTTTCTGTTTAGTTATTGTCATCACTCTAAGAATGCTTGTGTGTACTGTTGTACGTGTCTCTGTTCTTGGGGACTAAAATAATGGGAATTCATGTACTTTCCCTCTTATATCACATGAATTTGGATAAATAAATGTAGCACTCTTTCTCCTTTATTGCTATCTGGCTGCCGTTACCAAAAGAATTGCCTTGGTATTCTTAAATTGTGTTCATCCAGCCAAGTGAATCCGTCATTATTTAGTTAATTCCTAATAACTCCGACAAGGAACCTTACAGCAATGTTACAGAGATTATGCTACAGAATGAAGGTCTTTAATTTTCTCCATCTCATCTCTGGTCTTTAATTTTCATTAGTATCTCTTTTGATTTTGCTCCGTTGAAACCCCAGAAAGAGAAATGAAACAAGTGGGAGAAGTATAGTATAGTAACTAGAATGGAAAAGGAGAAACTCTGCACTTGTTTTGTTGAGAATGGTTAGCAGGCTTACGTTCCATTATGGCTGCATGTAGTGGAGTTTGCAGAGAAGAAGATCAAGAATATAGTGGAAATCTATCTCACACTTAATTGTTCAATTCAAATCATGGACCATAGACACTTTTTCTTCATCTTTTCCGTCACTTTATTTGACATGTCTACTGTTTTTGCGACAAAATGACCTTCAAATACATAACAGTTCTTAAACCAACAGGCAACAACATGGAATACAGTATCGCCTCTATTCCATGATTCACCTACCATAAGCAATTTCAGAGTAACACTTAGTTGAATTTGAAGTATAATTCAATTTTATATAATCTATTAGATAAAGTTAAAGTTTGTATAATTGTATATTATAAAATTTTCTTATCTAACCTATCAAAATGATTTTTTTATAAGTGAAATATTGATTGGGACTTATTTGTGGGTAATGATTGCTTATTTACTTTGTGAATAACTTGTACATGCTTATTTGGACACGTCTCTTGCTACTTTATTTTGGATAGAATGTAGCACTACAAGAACAAAGTCAAATACTAACGAATAGTCAATTGATTTGTGCCCACAGCCATAAACTTTTTTTACTCAAATTTAACTACGCCTATAAACATTCCTAATTATAATATAATCTCATGGGTTTTCGAATACATACATGTATCAACATATAATATTTTACAAATTTATAATTATCTAAATTATATAAAAATATATAGATATATGTTACGAATTCTAATAAAAGTCTTATATGGGAGGATATACTATTTACAAATCCAATATCAGTAAAAGGTGTTTGAATAAAATGAGTTATTTATAAGTTAAAATTGTTAGGGGAAATTCTTTGCACGTTTATATATTTTTTTAAAATTTAATAAAACAAATTAATCTCATTCCTCCTTTACGGTTTAATGACATAATAATATAAACTTTGTAAATAATAATATATTTTTTGACATATAAGTATTACACTAAATGAAGATGAATATTTCTTGTCTGATGTGATGCTTTAATGTAGCGTAAGTAATCGCACGTAATCGTAATGAAGAAAGAGAGGTTTTGATGAACCCTAATTGTAGAGAAAAATAAATATAAAAGAAACTTTTATTCACTT
>Ga0123342_1001842_pt1 | contig 35555 bp, 20 predicted proteins | sample Turbeawhitnodule_FD_89960 | JGI IMG/M metagenome (GOLD analysis project Ga0123342, IMG submission 89960) | Root nodule microbial communities of legume samples collected from Mexico - Turtle bean Mexico white nodule | ecosystem: Host-associated > Plants > Roots > Nodule | place: Mexico: Nepantla... | reverse complement strand
AATCCAGAAAGTAATCATGCATCTGAAAAAAGACTTCCGGATTATATAATCCGGAAGCTAATTACAAATTTGAAAAATGACTTCCGGATTATGTAATCCGGAATATTACAGAGGGGCATTTTTTGAAATATGAAAATCTATGGAGGTGAGAGAAGAAGGTATAGAGGTGCAGGAAGAAACAGCCTTATTAAGGGTACCTTTGTCATGCCATACAAACTTCACAAGTTTAATGATGAGTTTTGGGCTCAACATCTTGATGATGGAAAACATTTCAAAGAAAGTTGGATTCTCATATCAACGTAACTTTGGACTTCGGTTGTTCTGATTTAGTCAAGGAAATCACTTTTTGTACTTCCATGATTTCTTCCTGCACCTTTATAGGATGTGAGAATGTCTAAACTGTTCATATGCCTTAGATTATGAAATACCAAAACATATTCTAAATTACACATTCTAAAATATATTTTTAGATTTAAAAATACACTCTAAACTCTCTAATCCAAAATTTTATTTAAATTATGTAATCCATAATATTTTTTTAGTTTTTAGATTATGTAATTTAGAGATGTATTATAGATAGTGTAATCCAATATATATTAGCAAATCTTCAGATTACGAATTCTTGTATAATACAAAATACATTTTTCAAATTTCTGAATTTTTAAATTATGTAATTTAAAAGTGTATTAGGGTTTAGATTTTATAATGATTTTTAAACTCTAAATCCTAAATAATTTTTACTTTTTTCTACGAGGTAAAAAAAATCCATTAGTCTATAATTCAATATTGTCTTTAGACTCTAATTTCATTACCCTTCCAATCCTTTCTCTTAATTTTCTATTAAATATATTTAAATTTGTCTTAAATTTTATCCCATTACAATTTCATTAAATTTAGATGTTCTTACAATATAGTTGTATTAAATTCTATATCTTGTGCCAAAAATGATTATATAGTTAGTTATTGTTGTCATTTAACAAAATATCTTTAGAGAAGTTATGGGATAGATTGATTATTAATTGAATAGTAATAATTAATGGAGAAAGATGGTGAAAACCAATATTATTGAAGAAGGAAAGAGAATTAAGGTTAATGAAGTACTTTAAAAATACAAAACAAGGAAAAGATAGTGGAAGTTAGCAATTAGGGAGAGTATAAATAGCAAAAGCCTTATAAAACCCATCAATGTGGGTCATATTATGTTATGTTGGTGGTCTTTATTTTCAAAAGGAAAAATATTAAAAATTTGGTGAAAATAAATGTTTTAGGGCATTTTAGTTTTATTTATGAAACTGATATTTAATTTTCAATATTTTTTGTGTTAAAATTTTTATACACAAATATGTAAGAAAATAAAAAGAACAATCAATTAAAACAGTATTTAAAAAGGAATCAAAATAAGAAAAATAAATAATTTTAGAATTTAAAAATAAAAACAGTAAAAGAAAAAACACTACCAAAGCTGTGTTACTTGACTTTCTTACAGTTTGACACCCCAAGAAAAAAAAAATGTAGCTCAAAAAAGAGAAAAAATAGTTATGTCTCTATTTTACCCCTTCTCTTCAAGCAGTGCCTCACAGTGACAATGAACAATATTAAATAGGAAAATCTTAGAAAAGAAGAACACTGAATACAGAATTTGAATTGCAGTAAATGACCCATTTCATGATGGGTGGCCATACATGTTCATTCAACTATAACTACTCACAAAATCCATTCCTCTAGTAGTAAAGTTTCGCACATATTTCAACACTAACTAAAATTGTTTACATTGGTTGGAACTTTCATTTTTTGAATAAAGTTAGGTTAAAAACAAAATTTACTTCTAATTCCAATCACCTTAAAAGTCACCATGAATCAGTTGCCTAATTCTTTCAAGCAAAGCACACTTTTTATCTAACTAAAATTTGTGACTATAAACTTTGAAATCATCATTAACTTTGCAACATAGAAATGATTCTAAAACAAGTATGTGAATGTTCAATCAAACATGCACTGAAATTGAATACACAATTTTGGAAGGTTGCATAAAAAGTTTAGAAAGTTTGTACTGTGGAAGTGTGATGAGAAGAATAGAAAGGGTGGAAGGTAAAAATGGTATTAATTACAGGTGCAGCTAAGTTTGGATAAGCAGATCCAGTCAGCTAGATCACATTTTGGATTTTCCATTTATTACTCTGGTCAAAAGTATATCTAACATCAAGGTCCATTTTAATTTTTTTTTCCTAACTTACTGAACAGTCATTGGAAAGGTATTTAAACGATTCCAACAACTTTTATAAATTACCCCATAAGAGATGTTGATGCCATCTCTTTGAATGTGAGATTTTTGGAGTAGATAAAAGAGGAAATGATAGTAATATTTTAAGGCCATTTGTAACTGTCAGCTACACTCTGAGGCTTAAAATGATACTACAACCTATGGTTTCTTATTGAATGTTTGATGCAGACTCTAATAAATGAGATTATCCATTATTGGAAATATGCATATACTACTTCATAGTAAATGTGCAATTCAAGCTAAAAATTAACCAGTCCCAAAATGAGTTTTTTACCATCAGATTAACTTTACATTATACATTGTTCTTAAAATGATAGGCACACTAAATTAAAGCTTACAATGGTGAAGGAAAAGAAAACAGCATTGGTTCAGCTCTTTTTGGAAGACTTTAAATCAACAATGAACATGCTATCCATGTTGAATTACGTAATTAAGTATAGAATAACGCGGAAAGTAACATTTGACTTTTATTATAGAACGAAAATATGTGTATTTTTTATTAAATGAATTTTAAATTTGATTCAGATGAGATTTATATTTAATTATATATTATAAAATGTTTTTATTTTTAATTAATTTCAAGAGGTAGCTGTAATAAGGAGACCTGTGTTACTAATTGATGTGCTTGAAAGGTTGGTGTACCCAGGTGACAAATTGTGCAGCTTATGGTAGAATTCAAATTAAAGGAGAGCTCATACTATTATGCTCTAGTATATTTTTCTGCTACACAAATATAAATATGTACGGGGAATTTTTGGATCCTAATGTGTTCTTATTGAAAATGTATAAACCTCCATACCAAATCAATGGTAGATAAATATTGTAGAAAAAGAATATAGATGAACAAAATCGAACAAATATAAATAAAAAAAATTAAAAAAATTATTTTCTATGAGTCGGAGAATATATATAAAAATAATATATTTATTTTAAATAAGTTTAATTAAAAAAAATAATGTAAAATAAATATTTATTAATTATAATTAAAAAAATAAATAAAGACTAAACATATACCTAGAGTAAAACAACTAAAAATTATATTAATTTATTTTTAAAAAATCTTCTATTCATATCTTTGATAATAATTTTTTTTATGTTATATCACTAAATTACAGAAAAAGAAATATAGAAGGTTTAACAATTATATATGACATTGTACATGATCATTTATTATTTTATTTTATTTATAATCAATAGAATAAAATGAAACACTTTAAGAGTGTCTAAACCCTTATACATAAGATACTCCTAGTTTAAGCAATCAACAAAACAAAGTTTGATTAAGTGACACATTACTTAACTAAAGAATCTTAAACTATTTAAAGAGTCCCTACCCAAACAGAACTGGTTTTATAAAAATCAGCAAACCAAAAACTTGATGGCTATCTAGCCACTAGAATTTTAACAATCTAAAAACTTGAAGTCTAGCTAGCTCCCTACCCATTGCAGAAATACCAAACCTACAACCTTGTGCACTACATTTTATAAAGTGAGGCACGACCTCTGCTGCTTGTCTACTTCCAAAAGCTACAAAAATCTCCACACATCCTCATCTTTTAAGCTCCAAGAGTTGGTCAACAAACCACACAAAACATGCATCTACCAAAACTGCAAAATGTTGACCAACATTTGGACATGGGATTACAGGTCAGATTTTTGCCTAGCAGACCACTCAACAAACCTTTGTCCTGCTTGCTGCTGCAATAAATAACTCAGAACCCTTTTCTGCTTAATAAATCACTTATATACCATCATCTTCCTTGTCCCTTCCTCAGCGCCCTTCTTGTATATATGACTCCACCACAAAGAGAATCACTGTCCCTGCATCTTACCATAATACTTTTTCAACCAATAGACATAGATATACAATTCTGACCAATAGCTAATGCACAGAACAAGTAATCCAGATACATATGAAGATAACGAAAAAACAAAGGATCCCATCTAGCACCTAACCCCACCCTAATAATATCCTTTTAATTTCAAACATATAACATGATAAAGAATTCAATCAGGGAATCCAACATGAAAAACATTCATCAAATCTTTCAACCATAACCAAGCTTTGAATCGCCTTTTCCGTGACTTCAGTTGGACCTGCAAACAACTAACAACTAGCTCTCTAAGAGCATTAGTAACACTAATCTCAGAAACATCACGACAACAAAATTAAAAGTAGTTTACAACTGTAATTTACACACTTTTTCCTATTAAAACAAACTCCTCCTTCTTCATCATCTCTTCCGGATAGATTTCAGACATTCCGTAGGATTTATGCACCAGTGGGCGTATGTAAATTCAACTAGATTCTCTTTACTGGTAAGCCACGTCCACGCCTTTAGTTGAGCTAAAGTGAAGATTTCAGAGCTGTCTGCTCGACCATCCTTAAAAATGATTTGGTTTCTTTGTTTCCAAATTTCTCCGACCACTGCAATCCAAACACACCTTCAAGATCTGTTTATCTCTTCTGTAGCTCAATTCATATTAAACTATAGGAAATGGGATTTGCCTTCCCTATGAACCACTGTTTGTTCCCCCACCCATTCACTACAAAGGCACCATACTCTCCAGGTTACTCTACATTCGAAGAATACATGACTTCCACTTTCCTCATCTTCCCCACACATAGCACACCTATTGGTTTCCAGGATTAACCCTCTTCTCTCCAAATTAGCACGCGTCGGAAGCCTGTCATTCAAAACTCTCCAGGCAGTTGTTAATGCTGAAGGTAACGCCTTGATGCTCCAAAGAGCCTCATACAATGTACTATTAGCTCCTTCGTCCCTTGTTCTTAAACAATTATAAGTCGAGTTAACCGTATAACATAGTTTTTCAGCCGCCTTCCATATCCACTGATCCTGCCCTTTTAATAAGGTTTTGTTATCTAACAACGATGTGAGTTGATTTTTCTCACCGATTTCCCACTCAAAAGATTACGTCTCCATGCTACTTTCCAACACCATGTGTCATTATTCCAAAAACCTACTTGTGAAAGGCTAGCAGATCTTTCATTGACAATGGAAAATAGCCTCGAAAATTTTACTCTTAAGATCTCATTGTCCAACTACTTGTCTTCCCGAAACCTTATATCTTTGCCATCCCCCAACTTCCACGAAATTTCACCTTCGAAGCAATTCCTCAATTCTTCCGACAACTACACTTAGAAGTACGAAAAGTGATACTTAGAAGAGTTTGTATTTAATAAATAACTATAAAGAATTTTTTATCAATATTTTAAAAAAGTTGTAAAAAAACTAAAGTAAATTACACTTTTTAAATATACAAGAATTCTTTTTTTTTTGTACAGATAAATGTTTCCAAATGACTTTTTCTTGTCTGTAAAAAATAATATTAACAAAGAAAAGGCAAGTGTGTATTAATGCACCTTTATTATCACATATGTAAGAAGTCTGATTCCATCTTTATAGAACTTCAATCCTCTTACTATTCAGATATTAGTTGATAGTCTCTTAATTAACAGGCTAATCCTTAAATTAAACTTTAAAAACAAACTAAGCACTTTTGTCCTGATATTAATCATGTCCTGTGTCTGACTATTGTTATTTTCTGCTTATTTTTTCATGTTAATATTTTCATTCTATTTCCTAATATTTTATTTAGTTATATAATCTTAGTTTGTATATTAATTTAATAATCAATATTTGATAAAAATATTTGCTTGACACTATAATAAAGTGTAACCAATGTTCAAATATTAAATTAATTTGAAAAAAAAATTATAATGGAGATTATAAAACAGTTTTTTTTTATTTACATATAAATATAAGTAACTCACCTTTTTAAAAAAAAACAAAATTATATAAATATAGCATACTCATACTTTTTTTTAACCTTCCAGTCCGAATATACATTATCTTTCACATATTTCGAGAAATTCAAAAATATTGGATAGAACATTTTGTTTATACTCACTCGGCATTCAGCGCCACTTGTTAATGTTAATTCATATTTACTATGCACAGCACCATTGATTAATGGACTTTGGGACATGTGAACAAAAAATTACACTACTAATGCATAGATATTATGAAATTGTTTTTGACTTGGTTATTACTTGTTGAATAATGCAGTTTGGTTATATATTATTTATGCATTTGAATTACATTGGGAAATGAGAATCACAAATTGAAAACTGCTTTGACAGAGACTAGTAATGAAACTGGTTGGTAATAGTGTATTAGTGATTAATTAAGAGGACCTGTAATTTATTATTAACTTGTTGTTTTGTAATCTTTGTTCATAGCATTCTGTTGTGTAATTTTCAATCATTCCCACATCATTTGCATCCTCTTTTTTCTTCTTCAAGTGTTGACTGCAGTCAAACTGTTCGTGGTTGCTTTCTTCCGTAAAGTGCACCTTAATACCTAACGGTTCAATACTATATATACACACACATACTTCACCTAACTTCTTCACTTTATTCAGAAAAAAAAGTATCAACATTATAAAATATCATATCCATTAATATTTTTAAATTAACGTAAATCATTATATTATATGTACTGTAACAGGAATATAAGAAGTTGTATTGTATCACAGTTTATAAATAAATTCTCACAGAAAATTAGGTATTTGTTCCGTGTTTTTTTAAACTGCTTTAACTAATTTAAAAATAGAATTGTAGATATGTAATAAAGCAGGAAAATACCTTCCTTTATGAAAAATTTAAAGAAGATAGAAAAATGGTTATGTGATGTAATAATTTAATAATAGCAATAAGAGTGAAAAGAAAGGTGGTGAATTGGTGACAGGGCCCATTTGACTTTTATGAATATGACAGTGTAGTGTGTTTGTGTGCATATGGGTGCGGTTAATTTGAAAGAAGGTTCTCTTTGTTTTGTGGCTCAAGGCATGCACACAGTAGTAAGCAACTAATTCCCCATTTTTTCCATGTCTGTCATCCACCTACCTCTTTAATTTCACGTCAAAAATAGCTATGAATTGCTTCTGCTAATACACCACCCAACTTCACTTACATCACCAAACAGAACCTAAACACACAAAAGCCCTTAAAATCAAATTGAATTAACCGTTACAGAGGTGAAGGAGACTTCTTTTCAGTCAAAGAATGGCTGACCTGAGCCAAAGTGTCTCACCTCACGTGATCGGTGTGCCTTCTGTCCTCCCACGTGTTCTTTTATTATTTGCCTTATTTCTGCCACATTTCCTATGTATATCTACCATTACCTCACCAAAGGTTAAAGCCAAAAAACATTAACATAAATTGCATTGATTCATACAATTAAAATAAATGCCATTTAAACCCTGTACAAGTGTAACCGATAGGTCTGTTGGAACCTACTGTAAATTTTAGGTTTCATGTAACAAAAAACCAGTACTTTTCTTAGATTTTCTTCCATTTCACCTCTTTTACCCTTTCCCATTAACATAAGCAATGGTTTGCTAGAGAGCACAATTCATCTTATTGTGTTTGCAGCAGTTATATTTTTCACTTTTCCTTTTTCTGTCATACATATACAGTGTTAAAATTAAACATCTTTAGCGGAAAAATGTACACTTTTTCTTCGTCCCAGAGGGTGCATGTGGTGGGTGCTGGGTTCTAAGCTACAACATTTCTTCTTACATCTCTTTTGTTCCACGCTGGTGCGAGCAGTGATGCACGCTGTTATTCTCTCCTTTTAAACGTAACTTTCGTTGAACCTTCTCGTTCTTTAATAACTTTAGAAACACTATTTAACCCATATTGACGCTACGTTTCTGATTTCTCTCCCTTTTAAGCTTCTCTCTGACGTGTTATCTCTTTCCTTTCCCCTTCTTTATTTATATTCTCCCACCCCTTCCCGCTCGTGTCCACTCTCTCCATTCTCCAAGGAATCTCACTCACATTCTCTCTCTTCTTCTTCCTCTCTCTCTCTTTCTTTCTCTTTTTCCTTTCACTTCAATAACCCCTCTCTACGGTGACCCTTCAATGCTGTTATGGCTTCATCTACCATCAAGCAAACAGAACACCTCAACCGCACCAAACTCCTCGTCGAAGAAGACGCCCTTTTGAAGAGCCATCACCATCCCAAACTCGTGCGAATACGCGTCACCGACGCCGACGCCACGGACTCCTCCAGCGACGACGAGGACCAGCCTTCCGTGTCCTCCACACGCCGCCGAGTCAAAAGCTTCGTCAACGAGATTACCATCCACGGCGCCGCCGGCGTTAAAGTTGTTTCCAGGAAAAGAAAGGTGAAGTCTGCCAACGCTCAGGCGCTCCGGCGGCGGACGGAGGCGAGGAAGTTCCGCGGAGTGAGGCAGCGGCCGTGGGGGAAGTGGGCGGCGGAGATTAGGGACCCGTCGCGCCGCGTTCGGCTGTGGCTGGGCACCTACGACACTGCCGAGGAAGCCGCCATTGTGTACGACAACGCGGCCATTCAGCTGCGTGGCGCCGACGCGCTCACTAATTTCATAACGCCTCCGGCGGAGGAGGGCATAAAAAGCGGTTACTGCTCCGGCGAGGAGGAGTTGCGCTCCCCCACTTCGGTTCTTCGGTGCTGTTGGGCGTCGGAGGAAGTTGAATCGGTAACAGCAAACGACGTGGTTGGTCCCGCTAGCGAGTGCGAACACTCATGTTTTTCGGAGGATAGTAAGTCGAAAGATGAGACAGTGTTTGGTATTCCTGATGATGTGGCATTCGGTTTTGAGAGCACTTTGGGTATGTTTGACGAGTGCGTTAACAACGTTGCACAGAGCAGTGGTATATTCTTGGACGATGAATTTGATTTAAGTGGATGTTTTGTTAGTGAAAAAGAGAATTTAGATTTGGGTTTTGGTTTTGGGTCTACGAGTTGGCAAAGAGAGTGCGATAATTTCCAAGACATTGGGGATTTGTTTGTTTGGGATCCTCTTGTCGCTCTTTGATTCAGACCCCATTCTCCTCTTCTAATTCTATTGCCAACAACCAAAATGGGCAACTTTTGTATCAGCCGGTTGCTATCAGTTTTGTTTTTATATGTTTTTTCTTATTTTCCTTTTCATGGGTGATAGTATTTTTGTAAGGAGAGACATTTTCTATTTTCTTATTTTCTAAATTTTCTATTCCACCATATGTTTATTAACACTACATGTAAAACCGTGCGTCCCACGGACCTACCTCTGTTCTTTTTCTTATATATATATATATAAATTATATAAAAAAAATTCTGTCTTATAACTTACCTCTTTTGTTTTATTTATTTATTTTTACCAGCAAACGGTGTGATTTATCTTGGTACACGAGTTTGCAGGTAAAAACAAACCGCCATTGCTCATGCATCCATTTGCGGGTCTACACCGTCCAATTTTGTCTTTACCTTCATTTTTATAACATTATTCATTTACAAAGGATTAACACTTTATAGCATGTAATAGATTATAGATTTTTTAATATTATGATAAAACCAATAAATAAATAAAATGTAGAGTGCAAGCCCATCAAATTTACCCCTAATCTTTAAATTTTCTTAAAGCAACCATGTTTATCAGAGAAAGTAACGAACGAAAATAGGAGAAATTCATCAATAAGAAAACTAAACTCAATGTCTTCAAATTTTATTTGAGTTATTTTTTGAGTCAGTAACATATATTTTATTATTTTTATCCTTGACATTTTAATTAAAATTCTCTTTTATGACATCTTACCAATTAAAATTCCCTCCTTATACGAATGAATATGGCAAGTAACGCCGACACCTAACATAAACTGTGCATCGTAAACTATAGTACATGTGCTCAGAAATTTTTTTACTGTTTTTTTAGTGTTTGCCTGAGTGAAATTAATGCCATCACCTACACACTTCACCGGATATTCAAACCCTGCAAACCACTTTCTTACCAGAAAAATTTGCTACGGATATTTTCATTCATAACTTCAGAAATCAAGGCATAACGTATTTTTGGTTAGTTTGTGCAGATATGGGCCATTCACATAGCAGAAGAGGATTAAAACATACTATTTCATATATTACATTTTTTTTCTACATTGTAGTTTCTCAAATTCTGAAAGTGAACTCTTTATTTTTTTTTTTTCTTCCCATGCTAAAAGCAATCAAAAGAAAAAGACCGGTTCTTTTGCCACTCTCTAACTAAAAGCCAAATCAACAACACTGTTCAACTTCTTTTCCGTTTTATTTTCCGGTTTTGCCGAATTAAGAAGGCTCGTTACCCAGCTTCCCAAGAAAAGCAAAAGAAAAGAAAATAAAATCAGATGGTATCTTCAAGATTACATGTGAAATGGGAAGATGAAAAGGTAGAAAATCATTTCTTCTATCTTGATAATTTTATACACTTTATAAATTTGACATGTTTTGAATTAAAATTTAATCCTAGTGTGAAATTAAAGAAATATTTAGAGTTTTTGAAAGAGTTTCGGTGACATGGAAATGCGGTTTGGGGTCTGAGTGAGGAAACCGATCAGGTGCAGTTGTGTGTTTTTTTTTAAATTCTGACAGAAACAGAGAGGAGCAAGTGGGAAGATGCTGAATACTTTTTTTTGATGACAGTGCTATTAACCGCATGAAAAGCAGAAAGGGATATAAGCTAAGCCTGGTCGTGGACAAAATTGTAGATAATCTTCACTTTTCAAATTGTTTTCTTTCTACACAAAATTATACTTTTACAGCATAAAACCCAGCTCTGTTTCACTCCAATCGAGACATGCCGGTCCTATAGCCTTTCCCTTTCCTCTGTTTTTAGCTTTTACTTTTTTTTAAAAATAAATGGCCGAAGAAAACATTTATATTTGCTCATAATATTACCCATGATCATAAAGCTTGCTAGTTTTGAATGCTGTTTCAATAAGTGAGATATAGAAAATGGTTTTTGGTTATGTGAGTGAGTGTGTGTATGGTAAGAGTGGGGTAATGAGAAATAAAGATGAGATTGAAGGATGTGGAATTGCAATGCATGCGTGTATTGCGTGAAGGAGTTGGTTTATAGGGCACAGAAAAGTGAGTGTCGGGTAGATGAAGAGTTGCATTGGAGATTTGAAAAGGGCCTGGCCCACTGGCCCACAATCTGGCAGAGAGTGGGATATTAGGGAAGCCCAGTAGGGTTTTGGGTCACAGTAGTGTACATTTATAGCCGTAGCAATTAGGTATGTGCCTTGGCGTTCTGCATGTTTGCATTTATCACCATCATCGTATCATACACCTACCATTAATGCTATACTCTTTCCAACCATACTTCCTTTAACACACCCAAACCACAAAACTTCATTTATTTGCCTTTCGGAAAATGCCAAAATATCTTCCACCTAACACTTTTTCATACTGATTCAATTTAAACAAAAAAAAACTTTTCTGTTTCATCATAACTACAACAAATCGGAAGTAAGACCAGGGAAATTCAAAACAAAATTGCTTTCATCTTTAAACATGCAATCCTTTTAACTTTTATTTAATATATATATATATATATATATATATATTTGTTACATTTTTAAATCAGCATTTTATTTGATGGAATATTTTGGAAAAGTAATCTAACTAACTTTAAGGAGATAATAGATGAGTATATGATGAGTAAATTCCATAATCATTTTAAATTTTTTGGAGGTTCATCTAAAAAAAGTGAAAAAAATAGACCTTTCGCTCATAAATTTAAAAGTAAATGGAAAATTTCAATGAAAAAGATTAATCTAAATTTGTAGATTTTTACATTTTACATTGTGTTTGGATCTTCTGTTGAAGCGCATGCGCAAGCGTTTAAGTTACATATTTGTATCACATCATTTGAAGAGAGTGTAGACGGATGAGCGGGTACACAATGATTTTCTTACCCTCTCAATTGTGCTGATTTGCGAAGATGTAGGCTTAGATATAAATAATTTACTCAAATATCTTTTTACTCCTTCCAGCCTCTTTTTACTCCTTCCAGCCTTTTTCATTTGATATTAAGGTCTTGTGAGAGTTGTGCTCGTGAGGTGTTGTGGAAGTTGTAGTAATGAGGTTTTCGTTGTTTTGTTCTTGAAGTTGTTTATGTGCTTGAGGAAGAGAAATCATTTTTAAAAAATGAAAATTTGATTTTGCATGTAATGTGTAGAGAAAGAAAAATAAAATGTTCAATTTTTTTTTGGAGATTTTGTACTAAAAGGATAATCGATTATTGTTTAGGTGTTGATGAAAATCAATTTTTGGAGACTTTGTACTCAAGAGATAATCGATTCTTGTTTAGCTTTTAGTCATGAAAATCAATTTTAGAGACTTTGTATTCAAAGGATAACCGATTCTTATTTAATTATTGGTCATGAATATTGATTTTTGAGACTTTGTATTTAAGGGATAATCGATTCTTGTTTAGTTGTTAGTAATGAAACATCATTTTAAGGTGATATTACTTGTATCTTAAACTTAAACCCATGTTTTACTTTTCAATTTATAATTCAAAAGAATATAGTAGTACCATTCAACGACAGAACCATAAATAAATACTAAAATTACACATATGATTATTTATCATCAACGCAACATTTTTCATCAAATTATAAAAATCGAATATACAAATAAAAGTTGTTTAAGTTGTGAGTTAAATGGAGCCAGGTAAAAAGTTCTTAATTGAAGCATATTCAGATTTTGAAGAGCTGTGTAGTGTAGAATGGGAGCTTTTACTAATGTCCCAGTACATAAGCAGGGTTAAAGCTTAAAATAATCTAAAGTAACAAATCCTTTACATGAATAATATGCAGAAGGTGAAAAAAGTAGCATTGAAGGAGATATACATAAAGAAATGGTAACAGTAATATGAATGAATTAACTAAGTTTGAAGTAAATTATTGTGAAAGCGATGAATGAAGTTAATTAGAGGATTTGGGTTGATCAGCAACAACGATATGAAGCTTTACACCATTTTCGCAATGCTTGCCAATAGAAGAGAAGAAATAATTGTCACCAGGCTTATCCAGAACAACAGGGGAATTGCCGTTGATGAAGGAGCGGATAATTCTCATGGTTGCGCAATTCTCATAATCTTCCTTATCTACCATAACCACCGTGTTCAAACCTGGATGGTACTGGAAAACTGCATTTCATAATATTTTCAATTTTCAGTTATAACTAACTTTTTTCTGTTATAACTAACTTTCACAGATAAATACTTTACTTACGAAGTTCATCACCAACGACGAAGGTTTTGTTCTTGGCCCAATCATCGAAGAAGCCTGTTTGGCTGGGGATGTTCCAACCCAATTTGTCTCCAACAACATAAACATTTTTGCAGCTCACAGATACCAATAGCATCGACCCAATGGTCCCAAACATCAACAAACTAAGCTGCATTTTCACGCTCATTTTCTTTTCCAATTTCTGTGATGATGATATTTTATCAAATTCTCCACCTCCTCAACTTATTATGGAGCTCTTTTTTCTTGACCAAGTCAAAATTATTGAAAAAAAATAACGACTCGTTTTTTCTACTCTACAAACAAGGGTGCTACCCTCCAATTAAAGGGATGGGAGTGTTTTCAGTGTTACCCAAACACACAACAACCGCTATATTATATTATCAGATATTTTCACCACACTTTTTGTTATTTATAAATCACTTCCATTTTTTACTAATTTTAGTTCAGAAAATAAATTCAATCATTTAAATAAAGTGAGCGAAATTGCAATGCTTATATAAATTTATAATTATTTGCAATAGTTTAACCGGGTGAACCACACTCACGTTTTATATTTCGTTTATGTAAATATTTAGTGTAATAATTTATTTTAATGTTTTTAGCCGTCAGATAACGAATCTACGTTTTATTATAAATGGATTAGAGATATCAAATTATAATATGAAGTAGACTTAAAGTTTATTTTTTTTATATGTTGCACTTGATTTAAAGGTTATTTTACAAAATAGTATCATTACTTATTTTAACATTTTTTGGATTGATGAATTCTATCATTTTTATACTTAAAAGTTTCACAAAGTGCATATTAAAATACAACAATTTACAATTGTAATTTGGTTAATATTGTTGGAGATCTCACATCAACTAAAGCCTTTCATTGTATATAAATGGGTGCAAACTTCACCCCATGAACCGGTTTTATGGGGTTGAGTTAAGTTTAAAGTCTACTTCGTAATAAATATACGTACTTTTATAGATAAAATGGACTTAATAGTACATGAAATTGGTTGTATAAATGTTGAGGTGTCGATTGTTTGATTACTTCTTTGTTCTTTAATATTCTAAGACTATTTTATTGATTTGTTGGCGTTTAGTTAGAGTTGACTTGTAAAAGGTATTCCGACCATCAAGTAAGTCTTAAGTATTCAAAGAATTTATTTATAGTGTTTAATCATGCGCGTTATGATGATGGATTGAATCTATTAAATTTCACTGTTAAATTATTTCTATGGAGGTTCTCTGATTTCTTAGAATGTTACTTAAATTTGGTGGGATATACTCCTCAGAAAGTCTCTTCAACTGGTGCTATTTAATATAGTTGCTTTTAAATGTCTATTCAACCATTCAGTCGGTCACCAAAACCAAGTGACATAACTGACTCATCGGTACAATACAATTTTAAATTTATTCTATTTTAACAAAATATTATTATTTTTTTCAATTATAATTTAGCACTCTAAAAACTATTCAAATATTCGATTGTATTATACACTTTGCTGTATAACTTATTTAAAGGGATATATACTTTTTCCCCCTTAAAATATGTCATATTTTAATTCATTTTAAAATATATTTCTTAATAACATTGAATAACTACTAAAGTTCTTCCAATCTCTTCAACTTTTTATATCATACACACCTAATTTTTAATATTTCATCCTTCAAGTTTTACTTAAAATGACTGTTTCAATCTTCAAAGATCACATATTAAATAATAAATATTTAAAACTAGTCACCAATCATGATGAGAAAAACCGTAGTTAGATTATTTTGATATAAGAGAGGCTAAAAGTAATTTCAGCATCTATAATTATCTAGGAAGGAAAAATGTACTGTGCCATTAAATTTTTAATTAAAATTGTAAAGCAATACTTTCTTCTTAATTACAGATTCTACTTTCTTTCCACGTTTTATTTCAAAATTTTGTACCTATAAAAAAACAAAAACAAAAACAAATTGTTTTTATTTTATTAAAAACCTTTGAAAACAGAAATAGAAAGAACATTATTTTCAGAAACTAAGAGTGGTAAGAAACCGCCGGAGCACACAGGAGCATTATTCACATAGCCGTGGTTTGTTAAAAATACCAATTGCCGCCTTAGAAAAACGTTGCCTTTTCCATTACCAAGAAAACAACATTTCTCGCGAACAAGAACTAGGGTTTTACTTTCACATTCACTTTTCCCTAAAACCCTAATTGAAAACCGAAGATGGAAGAAAGCGGAGCGAAACCGGTGTGTGCAGAGGAAGCTCTCTCTCTTCTCAATTGCGTCACTCAATCTCCCTACGATGAAAGCAAATGCCTTCGCCTTTTGCATTCCTTGCGCGACTGCGTCCTCGCCAAGGTACTCTTTCTCAATCAAATAGCTAACTGTTTAACTAATGAATCCAATTTCCTCTAATCGTTCTTTTATATCCATTCTTTCCATGATATCTGAACGAATTATTGATTATGGCCATGGAAGTAAATTGTACTCGTTTGGCATTTATACGAGAATTTTTCAAGGATTTGCTGAATTTTGTGTTTTTTAATCATTTTTCTCGTTTGAATTTTAATTCTTCTTCTTTGGTAAACCCTGTAATTGTCAATTTGCGGGTTTTATTTTTTCATTAGTGGAAAAATTAAGAGTTAATGTTTGTTTGGTACACATACATAACCAATCATGGATGTGATGAAATATCAACAAATAATTTTCTTATTAATAACTGAAACTACTTATTTTACTCTTCCATTAGAATGTGAAGTAAGTTCTTATGACATTTTTATTGGAGTTGCACTTGATGAGAATATGTATTCTGTGGATTCAGCATAATTACTCTCTTCGGAGTTGTCTCTTTATGACACTGCCTTTATGTTCCAAACTCGATTGCTGGATATATTTGAATTTATGTTTGCAGACGTTTAAATATAATTCTGCTTTTTAAATGGTTTTTGTTTTCTGCCTCCACAGAAAGTGAAGAACTTTTCCCTAGCTGGACAAGAAAAACAGAAAACGGAACCCAGTAGCAAGAAGGCTTGATTATACATTGGTATCATCATATCATTGCTTCACATGTGTTTTCTAATTCATATATTCATGTACCAGAAGCCATTTAGTTTCAAATTTGAATTTCAAATATCCACAAATAATTTTGAGTTAGACAGTTTTTTGGTTTCAAGTGTAAGTTGAATGGGAGGTGAAGTAAGTTGCTTGCATTGCATCTCTCATCATCGGATGTTCTGCAAGTTTTTCCCAAACTGACCACCTTAATCGTAATTGTGGCCCGGGGTTAATATAGCTAAACACTGAACCCTTTTTTGCAAGATGGGATGGAATGTATGTGTTTCTAGTTTAACTGCGAATACAAATATAGCATTTTAATGGATGGGTTTTCTGGCTTTATAAGAGAACTGTGATCCTTATATGAAAAGAAAAATATTTTGTATTTGATTGATGCGTTTCTAGTTGATTGTTTTTAGTCATTTTTTATTTCCAGAATTACAGAATTGTAAATCCATTGCTGATTATTTGTTATTAATCAATTCTCATTAAGCTAAAAGCAAGATAGCCATTATATTACCAAGAGAAAAGCATTGACAAGAATAGCCAAGTCTGAAACCTGGTACCGACCACAACCACTAGGCACTAAATGGCCCAACAGGAATAAACAAAACACCTACTCTTCTAATCCACACCAGTATTACATTTTCCACTTCTTTCCTTACAACTTACAAACTTGTTAATCATAACGAACACAACACAGCTTTCTGCTCCTAATTCAGAAGTTGGAGGAAATTTGGGCCGAGTGGATGATGTATGTGAGTACCAGAGCCAGCAACATCAACGTATATGCTATCCCTTGATCAAGAGACGACCCTGAATTACATAAAGAATCATTAGATTAAACTTACTTTTTAGTATATTATAATAGATATGGTCAATTAATTCAGAAATTAAAAATAAAACAATTCAAATCCTATGCACTGTTGTTCTTAATTAGAATGTGTTCTGACATAATTTTTAAATGTAACAACAGCATAAATTTCGATAACAGATTAGAAAATATAGCAAGTTACATTGTCGCTGATATTTTTCAGTCATCATATTTTTCATGGTGAATACAATAATTCTTTGTTTCAATGTTTGAAATAGCTTGAAAAACAGATTGCTAAAAGCATTTTGAAAAAAAAATAATAATTTAGCTGTCATAATAGTATTAAGATGGAGGATTTAGGATGTGGTAGAAGGAAACTAGTGGAGATCTGGGAATGAAAGACAGGAAAAGCTAATAATAAATAAGAAAAGCACCGTCGCTGGTAGGGGCGAGTGCAGGGGCTGCAGTTTGAGCCTGAACAGCAGCAGGCATGAAAAGAGCAAGAATGAGAACGGCAACCATGGCCACAACTCCCATCGAGTGCTTGCTAACACCTGCCATCTCCAAATTACAGTTGCTTCTCTTTCTATCTCTCTCCACTATTTGGTGCGGAAGAGAGAGAAAAGAAAAGAAAAGAAAAGAAAAGAAGGAGGAAGGTGAGAGAGCAAGAGGAAGAGGGTGAGATATGCGTTGGGTTAAGGTAATGTGGAATGTGTGGGAAGAGGGTGTTGCGTTTAAAAAGGTGGTTAGAGTTGGTTTGTGGGGGAGAGACAAAACAGGAAAAAACCACTCTCTTGTGGGCCGTATGTTTCGGAAACCACCCATCTTATGTTTGCCGATTCCAATCTCTCATTCATTCTATTCTGTGCCAAAATACTATTATTATTTTAACCTTCTTATTTCTTACGAATCTATTCCACTGTTTTGAAGCCAAACGAATCAAACTTTCTGTTAACTTTTACAAAAATTACATACCTACAACAATTTCAAGGATCATAGGATGATTCATCTCAATACCACACCATGACAAGTATCCATACAAGTTGAAACTTACACAAAAGAATAATATTTACCATTTCTCTACATTAAGTGCTCACTTTACATACGCCTTTGAAGAAACATTCAAACATGTCATGCTCTGATATCAATGCCTTGACATTCTAAAATATCACATGACGCTTAATTATTGTATTGAAAATTGAAAAATGATACTTTTATATGGAGTTATACACAGTGATAGGTTTAAAAATAAATATATATAATAAAAATAAATTTGTAATTAAATGATATGAAAAAAATATTAAAATAATAATATTGAAAGTTATAATGTGATTATATAAAAAATTGGAGTTTTAGTAATAGAAACTCAAGTTATAACATTTAGATTTTATGGATCCAATTATGTTACTAACTTTACATAGTACTTGAGTTATCTTATGAGAGCATCTTTATGGAAGGAGTGTCATTGAAATAGGCTTACATAATTTAAAAATTTATTAATTTTTTTTCCTAAAATACATGAAAACCAATACTTTTTAATTTTACTTTAAATACATATATATGTATAATGTAATTTAGATACTAAACTAGTGAAAACTGAAAATAAATTTTAAAAGGCAGCCGTAAAATATATTTACTTAGATTTATATCCATCTCGTAATAAATTTTAGGTATTAGCCTCAAAATTTACCAATTGCAAAATTACAAAATTAAAGCAACCAAATGTCATTATCTATATCATTTAACTGCTTTTATCTATAACATTATATTATTAAAAAACTTCACAATATTTTTAACTGTTTTTAGTGTCTAGATAATCTTACCCTCGATTATCATAAAAAGAGTCAATACACAAGCATATAGACGCTCATGTTTTCACTAGTTAATAATAATAATAATAATAATAATATAAGTATTATTTAATTTATTATATTTTTTAAAACTCAAAATGTATATTTATAAATTATTAAATCCTTTAAATGTTAATATAATCTATTTTAAAAAATTATAATGAAAATATTTTGAAATTATACATTTTAGCAAAAAAATAAATAAAAACTTGGAACTCAACCTAATCTAACATAATTAATAAAAAAAAGGATTAGACTACATAAATTCTAGTAAAAATATATGGAACAACACGACCCAAGCTTCATTTTGTTGGATTAAGTGATGAATTTGGCCGCAATAGATCCAAACAGTCTTACATCCCTAACAAAATACCGGGGGAAATTGAAGGATGTTTTTCCTTTGAAAACTGTCAGTGTTGCTAAAGCTGTTTTTAAGCTACAGACATTTCATGACATGAGTGCAATTAGTAGTTCAAACATACACTTCACACTTCATGCAGAGATACTGAGTTTAAGCTTGAACCTAAAAGTTGGTAGAAACTCCTGCCATGTCCACTCTGAACTCTTAATCTTATACACAATGAATCTGCATCCAGTTTTTAGATTGATCCTCCTTGAGTCTTTTTGTATAACAAGACTTTTCCACAAATGCCAGACTGAAATCTTGGTTAAAGCCCAACCTTCAAATTAAAACATCTGCCTAATATTGTGACTGCTTCTCTCCATAATTATGCCTGAACTACGAGAAATCGTGATGTCAAAAGAATTTTAGATGAACTACGAGAAAGTTGATGGGATTGACTTGAGTGACCAGGTTGAAACACTAAAACTATATGTAGAACTGTACAGACAGTAAGGGTGCCCTTAATCAAGGGCAAGTTTCCCCTCAAATCATCTGTAGAACTTTTATAGATCCACTTGTATTGGCTGCAATAAGCATGTCCGATTTCCCTCTCCAGCAGACACTTGAAACAAATTGACCATTGTTATCATCAATCTCTTTACCAGAAACAGGATCAATGGACCCAAACTTGTGTGAAATGACTGGCATGGGAAAAGATTTATAGTAGGCATAGACCTGCAAGATCATACATAGGTATCACTGCAAAATTTGTGCATATACAAGTTACGGAATAGGATGTGTGTACTCTCATTTCAGAGAGATTAGTGAATGTTGAATAGTTGATATACAACTTAAATGATTAAAAATCCTAAATGGATAATAATAGTATAACATTTTTTTGTATTAGGCAACTTAAAAGGCTGTATTACAAATTTATAATGGAAAATAATACATACCTCATTTGTTTCTGAACCACATGTTATATATCCATCAGCAACTGATAAACCCACAAAATTCTGTAATAGCAAGAGGTGTACTTAACTCAGTCGTTCTGACGTCAATCCATAGGAGTAGTTAACCAGAGTGGCTCACCAGAGTAGTTAAGAAAATAATATTTTGGCAGGTAAATTTGAATATTGTAAATTTGTTTTTAACTACTCAGTCACATCATCGCAATGCTTCATCTAACACCCTAAAAAAGTGATTTTCTTTTCTTTTTCTAAATCAAATTTTGGAGGGGCGTGACAAACAGACCCTTGGCCACGGAGATAATTTACAATCAGTGCTACAAAATATAAAATCAAACCTTCTCATTAGTATGTCCTGTCAGAGTTAAGCTGCAAGCACTAGTTGATCGACCCACAGGAGAGGTTTTGTTGAGATCCCAGATCTTCAAGGTGTTATCGGTTGATGCAGAAACTAGTGTTTCAGCGTCCAAGAATTTGACAAAACTTACAGATTTACGATGGCCACCCAACACACACCAAGGGGTTCTAAGAAAGCGCAGATCATAGCAATAAACCGAATTATCCGCGGATCCAAAGGCCAGCATATGGGATGAATGAGCAGAGAACTGAACACAACAGACATTAGCAACATTCCTTATTGTGCCTAAACTGTTTTTCTGCAAAATAATTTTACATTTTATTAGCTCCGGATCAATTGTAGGGAGAAATTATCAAGTTATTTGTTGCCGTGGCTTTAACTAAGTTCAGATTCACAAATGCCATAACAACTTGAAATAAAACAACAATCAATACTGACCCCAGTTTCCCTAATTACCGTTTTTCAGTCAAGCAAATTCTCACACTTTAAGCAGATTTGACTTTACCTGTGTATGCCGGTTAAAGAGATTATGCGTACCTCATTGATGCTCCACAGTTTCAAAGAACAGTCATCACTCCCACTGGCAAATTTAGTAGGGCATACCAGAGAGAAGTCAACAGACCAGGCCCTCTTTTCATGTTCGGTGAATCGTGAAAACCCCTGACCTGTATTGGCATCCCATAGCTGAAAATGCATCCATTTAGGCAATGCAATTAGTAGTGCTGAAAATAAGAACATATCACTCATCAAGAAATGGTAACATTTTTCATACTGCATGAAAAAATATCCAACTTTTGTTTTATTCTGATGGGGGAGGAAGTATTGATGTCATTCTAGTTTATCAGACAAACTTTGCGTAATAGGACCTGCACTCTAAGATACTACATTAAAGAAGTTAAAAAGCAATTCATCTTTGAATTAAAATAAAGCCAGCCATTGGACATGATCATTTTTAAAACTTGAGGTCAATAAGTAATCTTACAGGCCAATTTAATAATCATCTAATTAAAACTTGGATGCCAATCTGGAGAAAACTATATTTTTGTTCTCCACTCACCCCTTTAGGGTTAGTTCGACATATCTTAAAAATGGGAATGGAAAATTAAATGATGAATTTTCCATACAAAATTTTCACTTAAATTTCATCCACAAGGTTTGGGTGCCATCTTTAAAGGTATCATTACATGTTGGTTCGAGACTGCATATGCCAAAATGAACTCATGGATACAGCAAAGAATGTACGCCAATGATGTTAGCAAAAATTCAAATGGTATCAAATCTAATGAGCAAGCCGAACAAACCTGAACTACACCATCATAGTCTGTGGAGGCAAGATAGTTCTGGACGTAGCTATTCCAGCAAACACAACTGAGCCTTGATCTGTTTACCATCTCAACTACAGGATAATGGATGTCGACAGAGTTATTGAAAATTGCATCGAACTGGAAAATTTTTATTTTCTTTGATATCCCAGCAGCAGCAAAGTACTCTCCATCTCTATCAAAACTCAGAGAACATATTACATTTACAGGATTTTTAAAGTCAGCAGTTCTTAGTATGCCTCGCACTTCAAAATCGTGATAACGCGCATACTTGCACAAACCGTCAAAGAAAGCTCCTAAAGTATCTGTATGCTTTTCCATGTCTTTTTGAGCTACACATAAGTTGTCAGAATTTCTCAGTACATCTTTATCTGGGCGGATTGCTGTTTCTGTTCCAGGAAGCTTAATTGTAGATCTCTTAGAAAAGTAAGCATTTTCAAGTAGGCACATATTTTTCATCAGTCTCAGTTCATTTGCTTTAGAAATTGTGTATACTGGTGGTAATATTTCTGCACTTTTAGATTCTTTGAGAAGAGATACATTCTCTATTCGACAAGATGAGTTGTTCTCCAAGCTAGTGGGAGACAAGGATAGTCTCAAATCATGTCTCCTCTCCACCTCTTCTATATCTGATTCCATGCATCTGATTTCTTCAGCCAATTTGTGGGCATCCACGTGTTTCTGCTCTTTTACTGAGATAAGGAAATGCAATAGCAATTCTGATTCTGCATCATATTTGTTAAGACTTGATAATAATTCCTCACAGTTCACCTCTCGTGTTCCATTTATCACTTCAGATTGTAAGATCTCCCTGTTATGCAAAATTAGTTATTACTTCAGGATATCATAGTTGTCTTTGGTAGATATAGAACTTAAAGAAAATGGAACCTCCTTACGAAACCCATAAATTGATCTAGAACAAGATCGGAAAAGAAGCCCTCTCAGAAAATTGAGCCCAAGGTAAACCTTCTATTAGTCCTCCATTCTCTCTCCGCACATTCTATCCCGTTAAATAGCATGTTTTACACATGAACACGTGCCAACATTTGTATGCTAGCTATGAATTTAAATTTGGGATTTCCTTGATTTGCTTTAGTATTTATGACTGTACCCAAATGTCTTACTGAAAATAACACACATGTCTCTATTATATCTTTGGCATACAAGATTCATAAACCTTTTATCTACATCACCTACTACTTGCATGCGTTCAGGATCTTCTTATCTGCCTCTCCACTCTCAGGCTTCCCAACAGACCAATTCATTTCTTCCCCTTCCCTCCTTAACTGCCTGTTCTTTTGGCAAGACCTCTGAATTCTGATAACTATGATACACAAGATTTCAGATAACTTACTACACAAGATTTCAGCCTTACCTTATTGTTGGACGTGATGATGGTTCAGGATGCAGCATCCAATGGCAAAATCCAGCTTCCTTAGGATACTCTGATAGGAAAGCTGAAGGAAGAATCCTACCACGAAGAGCAGACATTGCAGCAGTATGTGCTCTTTCTGAATCAAAATGATTAAATAACTGAAAGAAAGACCGAAAATATAATCAGTCCTTAACTTTATGTGAACTCCTGTTGCACTGTTTCAGTAAAAATTGACTAAGAATTAGTATTTAATAAAAAAAAAGGCCTGTCAAAACTATTTACGGATTAAATTTATTACAAGAAGTAATTGATTGCAAAGGTTTGAGGTAAACACCGGCACTATCATTTTCATCAATCCAGAATGAGATAGCAATGCTCAAAGCAGACAACAATATACAAACAAAAATCAATTAATGATAACCAGGCAAATGCGACAAATATATAGGTCGGGATGATTTGATAAATAGTAAGCAAGAAATAATCATGGTCTTCAAGACAACCATTAACAGAATGAAAAGATAAATATGGCTTAAGATGTCATTAAATGATGTTCCTTTGGGTGTACATCGTGCCATCTTTGTTTTCTGGACCGGATGAAAGTACGAAGATCGTGTTTTTTTTCATTATGACATCAACTGATCAAAAAGTAAAAAAAAAAACAAAACTAATTCATCCAATAATTTTGGGATCAAATCATTGTCCTAAAGTAACTAGGAAAACTAATACAATAAATCAGCTGATAATCAGGACTAATAATAAGGAAATAATTATAAACAACAATAAAATGTACACAGTAAATTTTACGGCATAACTTCTTCTAAAGAGGCAGTAACATCCTATCTAGCTAAGATTCAGCGTCCAGTTCAAATCATAATAAAACATTATAAAGATAACTGATGCAAACGAGAGGGCAAGACTAATGTATGACTGAGAAATGGACAGTATAAATAAGGAATAAAAAGGCATCAAAATAAAGACCTCGTATTTCAGTTGCTTGAAGTGCAAACAAGCAGCATTAGCACGAAGTTAGCACAAAACAAACAGTAAATTACAGGTCGATTGTCTCATTATTCATTTAATGTTAATGAATTCAAATATATTTACAGGTGGCACTGAACAAGCATAAGTAATCTCTTCAGTAAGTTATATAAGCTAGAATTGTATCTAGGTTCTTATAAAGGGTATAGAGTACCAATGTCCAGTAGGAACAATGTTTGCAAGCAAAACTTCAAAAGAAGGAAGATATACCCCCCACCTGCCCCCCAAATACAGACAAAACATGTTTCCTACGTGTACTTTGAGAAACCCGTCAATTTTAAGAAGTGAAGAATATAACAGAGAAAGTGAACATTGAATTAACTTAATAAAGAGGGCATCCACCATGTAGACTATGCACCTCAAAAAAAAGGACTCCCAGACAGTAGATATTTGATAATATTGTGCAACCACCCTCGGGACTTGTATACCATTCTTCTTCCAATCTTTCATTTAAAGATGTCGATTGCAATTGACCTGCATTAGATGTGTGAGGTATGCGAGACATTCTCTGAATATTATGATTAGAAAATTGGATATCTTCCTTGTATTCATTGCAATAATCTTGTGATGCCACTGCATTGACTTTAATATCAATGAATTTCTGTTTCTTCATCCGCAAATTAAGAGAGGGAGATTTTACCTTCTCCCACAGTCTTTTTCTATTAAGAGAATTCTCTAGCTGAAGAACTTCAGAATTCACAACACAGTCTAATTTCTGTTTCTGAGTTGGCAACCCAAGGTACATAACATGGTTGGATGGTAGCAATTTAATATAAGAAGGGTGCAGATTCTGCATTGCAACTCCCTGAGAGTGAGAACCACCAACCAAGTCTACAATTTTTCTAAATATACTTAAATGCTCTGTTTTGCTTCCTTTGTGGTGCCTAGATTTCAACCATTCTCTCAAAGTCACACCATCAGTGTCAGACCCACCAAATCCTGGCACTGTAGCATTATAAGGAGACTCTGCAATCTTTAAACCGGAGCTCAGAAATGCATTAGAATCCATCTGAATATCAATGCCAGACTTCATCAGGTTCTGATCTCTGGGCTCGACATATAAACCATTAGAAGATGGACCTTTACATACAATACCCTTTCCCTTCAATGTACTTCTACGAAAATACTCTGCAAATCCTGAATTGTGTACAGTTTTTGTTTGCATTCCTTCGCGAGCATCACCTTCATCCTCTTTTTGTTCAGCTGTATGCTCATCAGCGGACAAGTGCTGCACGACATTGCCATGATCATAATTGACTGATTTTCTAGCTAATATCTCTCGGGAAGACATGGACCCAAAATCCTCCCAAGCACTAGATGTAGCTTGAACACTCTTTCTAGCTAGAATACAGTCCCTTCCCGCACGCGAATCAGCAAACGGCTGATAAATATGCCGCCATGGACTCCGGTTATTATGCAAAGACCCTGGATTGTTCAAAGTACCGATATCTAGGGTAGAACCATTGCAACTTTTCACCATTAATTCTTCAACCATGACACCACCACCATCAGAAAATAGACCTGGATGCAGATGTTCCCTTGCTTCAACCACATTCTTATCTTGTGAAATTTCATCATATTCTTGGGGTTTTAATATTTCGGGGAGTTCAGGGTTCAGTGAGTAGCCAGCATCTTTATTTTGATGTTGCACTTGCACACCCTCACCAATCTCCAATTCTTCGTCCATGCTGTCAAAAATTATCACTCCACACGCCCCTCACCACGTGACATGAAATTATCTTTCAGACCGATTCAAGTTCTGCCAAAGGTACTTAAATAATTAGCAATTGCAGACACACCGTTACACAAACATGCTTCTCGAATGCTTCCTAAACGAAAATGCAAGTAACAAAATCAAAGAACATACACGAGATATGTCAACTAATCAAAATTCAATAACAATTCGAGCAATTCACTAACCCGAGGGAGGGAAAGAACGAAACGGAAGCAGATGAAGCGGAACCCGAAAAGCTCATTGCAGAATCAGAAATACTTGTTTGGGAAGAAATGCGATTTTCTGAGCCGGTTATGAAACAGAAAGGTTCGAAATGAAACTGCAGAAACCAAACGCTGAAAAGGGTTTTATTATTGTGAGTGGGTTTTTCTTCCACCGCTCACCTGATAAATAAAGGCTTTGTTTGGCCCTTCAGAAGTTGGTAGAATTAGAAGACGTTACGCTCAAATTTAAGGCTTCTTTCTTTCGTACAAATCGTCGTGATTCACATGATGCTCCATTCCAAGTCAACTTTTGCTTCTTACCCCCCAAACACGTTTTAAACCGAACTTTCAGCTTCTTAAGTTTGTTAACTTTATAACAGTTACCTCTAAAATTACCCAGCATAATTTTTAATTGAGTTTTAAACCAATTTACTATGACCATTTATGAAAATGAAACTATTTATTGTAATAAAAATAAGTAAATAACCCACACAAAAACCGTCTTTTCTGCTTACCTTTTCTTTCTTTTATTTACCAAATTAATTTCTTCCCTTAAGATATAATAATATTATCTGATCGAAACACGTCATTTTAACACTTTTGTCCAAATATAACGGTGAGGGACACGAAAAGTTTAAGGGTATAAAGAATTATTCGACAACAAAAAAAAAAGAGTTAAATTATGTGTTTATATTAAAAATATAATTTGATTTTTTTAAGGCAATTTGAATTGTTTTATATTAAGAACTGGCAGTGAATGATCCACGTTGATGTGTTATGGAACAGTGCACATGCAAAATTGGAGGGCACAATTATCGTTTCACGTCCACTAATTCCTGATATTTGCTTCTTTATTTCCTATTTTGGTCAAAACAAAATTATTCGTACTTGATCGTTGTTTACTCTTTGTCTGTGGTTCTCACACTGCCACGTCCCAATTGGGCCCCATTAAACCTGCTATGCGCCGCAGTTGATTTTTTTTTCTTTTTTATGCAATCTCATAAAACAAAATATTTCAAATCCATTAACTAATATTTTGTTTCGTTTAAACTATACAATCTTTTAACAAAATTGTAAATATGCTTTGAAAAAAAATTAATTTTTCATTGAGTTATTTATTAAAATCAAAACTAAAAATATGGATGACCGAAACATGATAGGCAACAAAATGTTTCAGTTTTTAAGGCATTAATTAACCCACCATTTCGTGGTTGTGTATAAAAAAGAAAAATATTTCATTTCTAAAGTAGATGATTAATTATTATAATTTTTTATTTGATAAATAATACACTTTGTGCATTTTAGAAAGTTTCTAATTCATTTGCTTCCAAGTTTTTCAACTTCTTCCCCTTTAAATTTCATTTGTGGTTCTTTTAAATTAATGAATTTATTAATATAAACCCTCAAAAATAGTTTAATTCAACGTTTGCAACTCAATTTGAATCTCACATAATTAGAAATAAATAAAGATATTTTTATAATATATAAATAACTACAAACTTCACTTATAAATAAAACTTAAACTTAAAATCTATTTATTATTTATTAAGTTTTATGGGGTTATACATGTTATGGAGGAAGCTCAAAAGATGGGGCTTACTAATGGCTAGCTGTAATGTGATTCTGCTTTGTTTGTGCTACGTTTACTGCTAGGACAAATGTTCCTTGGATGCTTTGTAATTGATGGAATGTTTGTCTTAATTACTGTAGGAAAATTAGGTTTACGGTTACTCATATTTTTCGTAAAGGAAATGTGTGTGCTGATAAGTTGCCTAATTTAGGATTTTTTCATAAAGAATCATTTCTTTGGTATAATAGGCTTCCACCTTGTTTGTTCTTAAAATTCTTTATGAATAAGTATAGTCTACCTATGTATCGTTTTTGTTAACATATGGGTTTTGGTCTAGTTCTCCGTATTTTTGTATTTTTTGTTTTGTTTAATAATACTTTTTTCATGTGATCGTAAATGATTGTTGTTACTTGAGGTGTCAGCCTAGCTGAGATCTTAAGTGGCATAGTGATGCCTAACATAAAAACTTCTAAAATATATCATAATAAAAGTTCGTTAGTCTGATTGTTTATTTTAGAGTTGCCAGAAAAAAAAAAGTATTATAATCAAAACATAAAAAATAAGAGATAATATAAATAATTTACCGTGATTAGCTATAATAATGTTTAAACCTATAAATAAATAGAAAGAAAAAAAAATTACTACAAATGTTTCATAATAATGTTTTGAGTAGTAGTGGAATGATTCCTTCTCTTCCACCGCAATTTATTCTCTCCTCCCACCCTAGTGGCTTTGTGAATTATAAAGCATCATTTTGTAAACTATGTCTCATAATTTGAGTGATGAAAACAAATAGTACAAGAAGAAATCATGAAAGAAGCATAAAAACATTACTCTCCATCAAAAAGATAACAACCTACTCAAATGTCTTCATTCAAAAATCACTTCTCACAGACAAACTAGGTAATTAAACACTAATGTCGTTTGATGTTTTTTCTCTCGTATTCATTTAGATTCATCCGAACTTACCCGTAACACGATAATTAAACACTATTGTCTACATTTTAGTTCACATAATTTTCTATTACAAATCAATAAAATATAAAAGCCACAGAATACTAATATGTTATCAATAAAAAAATTAAGAAAAATGTCAATAAAATATTTGAAAGCAATTGTGTTCGGTATATTTGACAGTAATTTAATATGAAAGTGAATTAACATTTTTGTAAATGGGACATTTTTTTATGCATTTCACTGAAAACATTAACTTTTTAGCTAGTGTCTTTGGAACAACAATTAACAATTTTTCTTTAAATTAGTGGAAGAAAAAAACTTAAAAATGTTTAAAACAATTGCAGTACTCCTTTTTCTTTCTGAATTTTCTCTTTCTTCCACGTTCCTCCCTCTTACCTCCTTTCAAAGGTACCAATAAGACAATTTTGTATTGCACCTTTTTTTAGATCTTGTTAATCATGCGTGAAACATTCAAGGGATTTTGAATCGTAATAATTTGAATCCTTAAAGGGCATTTTATTCCAAACAAAACCCAATATTACTTTATCACCCTCACCAGACAACACAATAACAGCTGCTTATTCATTTCGACTCATCAAAGAAATGCCAAAAGTATTCCTTCAAATTTCTTCTTTTTCTGTTCTTCCTTATACTCTTTTACTTTTTATCTTCTGCTTTTCTCTTAACCAATTCCATCTCTGCATGTCAACTTCAAATCCCAGGTATTTTTCTCAAATCTCTATCGCGCATAAACATAAATCTTATTAGATCTGTTCTTGTTCATTTCCTTCATTCACATTTGTTCAACAAAATGCGTCCTTTGATTTGTGGCACAATCTTTCCCTCAGAATGATTCTGTTTCTCATTTTAACATCTGATTATATCATGTTAATTATGAAGGGATTTGAGCGATTATTGGAATTTGTCATACATGGATCCATGATAAACACATTTTTGGTTTCAAAAGGTGTTAGCATATTCCATCTCCACAACTTGACCTGCTAGTGATATAATATATGTTTTTGTGGCATTTATATCGAAGGATAACAACATATGTTAATCACCTAAAATAATCCAAAGAATGTTTTAGCTAGCATAAATTGGATAATTATAACCTAAGCTTTTCTTACAATTGTGATATGCATACACAATTTCGAATTGTCATCATCATATCTATCTTCATTTCTTTATTTCAGGGTTCCTAGTGATTTGTGAAGGCAAAGAAAAGTTCCTTTATTTGAAGATATAATATTTGCTCATGGTTCCATAGAAAAGATGGCAAATCGTCACTCAAGAAAATCAATCAAGCTTTTTGGACGTCTAATCGGTGCTGAAAATGTTGAGGACCTCCAAAGAACCAAATCAGGTTTGCACATACTCGTTATGAAAATTGGAATAAGATTAGAAAATATCGAATCATCCTCATTAGAAAATAAACAAAACAATTTCTTACAAAAACTTAGTTTTATATCTACCAACAAGATTGTTACTAATATTGTTGCACCCTATAGCACCAAAACTTTTAAAATATGAGTGATGAAAAAACATAACCATTAGTGAAAAGAGATATATAAAAACATAACCATTAGTAGTTCTTATAGGATTTTAGCTCAAGTTCACATTTATGGAAGATTAAATACAAGTAGTGACATAAAGTTAATTATTGTATGAGAATTAGTTTTCCTTTTTGAATATTAGATTTTTAATATGCAGAATAATATAGAAGAGGTGTTTGCTATTATAACATAAAGAATAAATTATTATTATTACAATAAATTAGAAGATGAAAAAGTATTTCAATGATACAATATAAAAATAACTTGTTTTTTAATGTTGTTATAAATCAAGAGACGAAGAGGTAGTAGTTGTAACATGTTTTTAAAGGTTATATAATTGATTCAATAAAATTATCAAATAGATTGTGAGTTATATATATTTTTTATTATTCATTTCAAGTAGTATCAAAGTTCTCATTAGACTTAAGAGAAGAAAGTGCAATACAAAATTGAGTGATGAAATGATTTCAACTCAAAATATCTTATTTTTTATCGTTTTTATTATGATCATTAGAGTGATTTAGTGGAAGTCTTCTCGTGTGAAGGGTTTATCAAACTTGATTGAAACTAGTTTCAAGGGATCTATCAAGAAAATGTTGTATCGATTAATGGAGAGATGCAACAATTGGAAAATACTAAAACAAATGATAATAAGACCAAATATTCTTTATTTTGGGTCATTAACATATCAATTTTTAAACAATTATTGGATTACATATAAGATTGTTTAGGATTCCCTAAAAGGAAAATTTGGGGACACTAATCATATGAAAAATTTGAAACCATTACTACATATTTTACTAGATAAAGGGTATTGACCAACAAAATGAAGAACGATGGAGAGGGTATATATGACTTGAAGGTGGTGGAGAAATTTCTTTAAACATTGACAAAGAGATTAACCTATGTTATAGTTTCGATTGAGGAGTTAAAGGACACAAAAGAAACTTTTTATTGAAGACCTTCAAAGTTCTTTGGTGCTTTATAAACAAAATTTTAAAAGAAGTAGTAGAGAGTCTACGCAAACACTTAAGGTGGAAAATAATAGAGAAAGGGGAAGAACATAGTGGGGTCAAGGATGGAAATAAGGGAGACAATCTTTCTCAAAGGTCACTATGGAGTGTTTTAAGTGTCACAGTTTAAGAAATTTCCAATATGAATGTTCTAAATGGAACAAAGAGTCAAATTACATAAAATTGGGTGAAGAAGAAGAGCTTCTTTTGATGGATTTGGTAGAAGAAAATAAAATCAAAAGGAATGATGCATGGTTCTTGGACTCAAGATGTTCTAATTATATTCATGGAGACAAAGAAATGTTCTCTAATGTGGTAAAAGAACATAATCATTATGTTAAGTATGGAAATAAATCTCGAATGTTTGTAGTTGAAAAAGATAATGTAAGATTGGTGATTAATGATACTACTTTTCTTATTTAAGATGTATATCATGTGCTTGAGCTTCAAAACAACTTGTTGGGTATGGAGGTAGTCGTAGGGAAAAGGTCTTATCATTCTCATAAAAAATGGGATTTGCAATATATATCATCCAAACAAAGGATTGATTGCACATAGGAAGATGAGTATCAATCTTATATTTATTCTTCTTAATGGAAGATCTAACATCAATGTCCTTATTGAAGAATGTTTACGTGTTTCGTCGTATCTATCATACATTTGGCATCAAAGGTATGGACACATAAGCTACAAGAAATTGAAGACACAACAAATAATGAAAATGGTGAGCGGACTACCTAAACTAGAAATGTCAAATGTTTATTGTGAGAATTGTTTTTTCGGTGAGCAACACTATATCTTATTCCTAATAAGAGTGAATGACGTGCTAGTTAGATATTGGAACTCGTACATGCAAACATTTACGGACCAATGGAGCTTATAACACATAGTGAAAAGAAGCATCTCTTGTGCTCTTTTAATGATTACAATTGTAAAGGTTCAATCTATTTTCTTTTTGAAAACTCCGAAGTAATGGAGTATTTCAAAACTTATAAGCTAAATGTATTATTAATTATTCTTTTCAAATATAACATTCAAAATTTGAAATTTTATCACCTCTAAAATAAAAAAGTTACTCAAATTATTAGATCTAATATGATAACAAGACCTGTTAAAAGTAAGTTAAGAAGAAAAAAAATAGTAAATTATCATATATCAAAATTGATGTGATAGAAAGAAAAGGAGAAAAACATTTGAAAAATTTAAAGTAAAAAATTGTATAAATAGAATTTGTATAAAATCTTTTTGTTTAATTGTGTTTGTAGTTTAATGTTAACATATTTGAATTTCTTAATTGAAATATATATTTGTTTCTCTCTTCTTCTTCTTTTTTTGCAGATATTGAGAATAATATTTCTGAGATATTGAAATTTGTTAAGAATGAAAGTCGTATAGAAGATGGAAACCTCAAACATTCTACAAACTGGACAGAATTTATGGGGTTGATAGAGAACTTATACAAGAATCATCAATCAATGTATGCATTATATGATAATATTACCGAAGAGTTTGAGAAATCTGTTTCTCGCAAAAGAAACAAAAAAAACTTAGTGTCCTCTGACTCTGAATCTGAATACTTTTCCTCAGAAGAAGTAGATGGTAATAGAAGAAGGTCAGGGAAAGAAGCATATTATGTATCTGATTTTAACACCCCTAGGGAGGAATTTGATAGAGGTGATGGTACAAACGAGGTTACTCATGCTGAAGCAACAAAGTTTGAGGAACAATTAACTTTGCTAATGAAAGAGGTTGAGAGTTTGGACAAGCAGAAAAGGGATCTTGAATTGGAGGTTGAAAAGCAAACACATGAAGCTAAACATCTAACCTCGAAGAGCATTGAGTTGAATGATGAAATATTAAAACTTGAGTTGTTGAAAGAGGAAAATGGTAAGATGTTTGATTTGCAGGCTCAATTCAATAACAATGAGAATGAAGAAAAACCCAATATTACAGATTTGATGACAAAGATTAGTGAGTTGGAACAGGAGACCAAGTCCTTGCAGACACAGAAAAACGAAATGGAAGAAAAAATAAAATGTGACCAAAATGAATCATCAAGTCAAAGAGAAAATTTGATGGATCAACTTAACGTGGTGCAACAGAGGTTGGATTTCATAGAAAGTTTAAACAAAGAACTTGAAGCCAAGATGGAAAACCAAAGGGAACAAATTTCTCAAGATTTTTTTGAGATAAACAATCTAAAGGACGATTTAGCTAATATGAGATTGGTTGAGAAACATATGGAACAAGAGAAAAAAAGGTTTCTTTATAGGCTAAAGGATCTAGAACTAAATTTGGAAAGTCAAATGAGCCAGAAAAATGAATTAGAAGAAAAGTTACGAGAGAAGAGTTATGAGATTAAAGAACTTACAGAAGAAAATAAGGTTTTTAAAGAAAGGAACCATGAACTGAGAACAACAATGACACAAAAAGGGGAAGAGATCTCTAATTTTGTGAGAGAACATGAAAACCATAAAAATGGAGCTTCCATGGAAGTTATGTCTTTAAAAGCAACACTTAACAAAATGAGACTTGAGTTGGACACTATGCACGAACAAAAAAACAAGTTGGAGCAACATAATGAACGAAGCCAAAATGAATATGTTGAAGGCCTAACAAAGATGGAAAATTTGAATGCCAAGTTAACAACCCAAATAAGTGATCAAGAGAAAACAATTGAACAACTTAGTGAGGAGAACAAACAAGCTAAAATTGTGTTCAGTAAATTGAAGTCTGTTCAGATAATTGTGGAAAGGAAAATTAATGAATTGGCAGAAGAGTTTCGAAGAAAAATGGAAGATAATATCAAGTTGTTGCATCAGAGGATCCACGTCGCAGAACAGCTAAACAACGAAAATAAGTACAGTTGCAAGATAACAAAACAAAGGTACGAGGAAGAGAACAAAAGTATGGGAAAGAAAATTGCTAGTTATAAAGAGAAATCAACTACATGTATTCCAAATGGGTTTGAATTTATTGCAGTAAATGGATTAGATTTGGCTATTGAAAATGTGAAAGATTATGCAAGTCGTGTGACTAAGATGATGTGTGAGGTTCAGTTTGTGAAGGATTGGATGAGGGAAAAGAATGAGGAGGTGAAAGACCTTAGAGACAATGTGGATTACCTAAAGGAGTTGTTGAATAAAAAGGAGGAAGAAGAATTATTATTAAGGGAAAATTTGTGGAAATTGGAGGCAGAGGTGAGCAAGGAAGGAGGGGATAAATTGAACCTAAGGAAAGAAGTGAGCCAACTTGAGAAGAAAGTGGGAAAATTGGAAAAGAGTGTGACAAAGAAAGATGAAGAGCTACTTAACCTTGGAGAGAAAAAACGGGAAGCAATAAGACAACTTTGTTTTATGATTGAGTTTCATAGAGATCGTTGTAACTATCTAAGGGATATGAGCACAAAAAAATAGGATCAATGACATGACATGAACTTATATTGTATATGGTGTATGGAACACATTGATCATTCACATTAATAAACAAATTAACATGACTTGCATATTGAATTTTATAACTTTTCTTGTTTCATACAAATTTAACTATAAATTGATAAAATTATATCTATAATTTGTAATATTCTTTTATTCAAGAACAATTACAAATTATATAACTGTTTAGTAGACAGTGGTTTTTTTTTTCTTAATACGTATCATTAAAAATAATAGGATAAGTAAGAGAAAATGCTATGATTTTGTTTGTTGGATAAAATTATCAAAAGAACTTAAACATAGAAAAATGGATAATTTTATTAATTTTTTTTAGATAATAAATGAAATAATAAATATGAGGATAAAATTCACTAATCTAAAAGAAAAACAAAGCAGAAGAATATTTATTTAGATGAACAAAAACTAGAGTATTATATTTAGCGATGAAGTAAAAATAAATGTATGCATTGGTTTAAGAAAACTATATATATATATAAATATATATATATATATATATATATATATATATATATATATATTAATATAAAAAATAAAATAATTAATTATTTGTT
>Ga0123342_1001841_pt1 | contig 35586 bp, 15 predicted proteins | sample Turbeawhitnodule_FD_89960 | JGI IMG/M metagenome (GOLD analysis project Ga0123342, IMG submission 89960) | Root nodule microbial communities of legume samples collected from Mexico - Turtle bean Mexico white nodule | ecosystem: Host-associated > Plants > Roots > Nodule | place: Mexico: Nepantla... | reverse complement strand
CTTAAGCCACTTGCAAACAAACAAGTGATGGAAACCCAACCTTTGTGATTGGAGATCCCATGAATAAGGTTCATATGGGTAAAAATAAGTCACTTGTTAGTTCTGCTAGCACTAATATTGATTCAAAATCAATTTTGTCCATTCCTATGGTGTGTGTGAAAGTGCTAGATACTGCATGATAGAGAGGATAAACTTTGTGGTTAAAATCTTGAGGTAAGAGTTTTAACAATTTACAAAGTTTTTAATGATTTTTGTATCCCTTATGGGTGGTGTATGATTTGCAGCATACACTTGATGAAATCACCTACATGAGTGTCAAATGGGGTCGCTTGCATGAGATATTGGTAAGATCTCTATAACACTCATGAATATCGGGCACGCGCATGGCCTAGTAGTGCAACACAGCGATAACAACAAGTAATGTGGGGGTGTATTGTGATTGATAAACCTCTAACACATACTAAGTGTCTTGGTTCATATAGCTTGCTATACCAACTACACTATGTGTTAAGTTCATCAATCTAAGATTGGTTCATATAGCTTGCTATACCAGATCTGATGCATTACATATTAAATGAACCAAGAATCTCCTTCTTCTTCCTATCACTTTTCCACTTTTTCTCTTTCTCTCTCATCATTTAATATTACTTTATTATAAGATTTCTGGGTTTATTGGATTATTACTCTTTTAAGAGTAACTTGTTAGTTTTGATCGATGGAAATCTTTGGAAAGTTCATGTTGTATCCTGGGAGACTTGCGCAATACACCGTGAATAAGTTCTTACCGACAGCAATTACTCACGCCTCAAGAAATCAATTTTGTTCGTTTTAAAACATAATTTATTACAATAGAAAGTAATTGTTTTTTCTCTTTAATATCATATTAAAACTATTAATAGTAATAGTTTAATTAATCCAAAATCTATCGGGTCAAAAACATGAAGTAAAAGAAAAATTTGAAGATGTCTTTTCATAAAGAGAATTGACTTTATGATATTTAATGAGTGACGCTTAATTAAGTTTTAATTTGTGGTAAATTTAGGTATTGTAATTTCTTTATTAATTTTTATAGATTAAATATTAAAAAAATTACATTTTTCAATTGAGTTTATGTTGTTTAACTTTTTTATTATTTGGACGATATGATTATTATATTATCTTCTTACCTTGTTTAGTTGTTTCAATATGTTATGTTGTATTAATATTAAACGACATATTTTTTGTCGTGTGACTTTAATAGTTAAATGAGGGTAATAAAAAATAAAAAGGAAAAAAAACATAAATACAGTGTTTGGAGAGTATTGAAAAAGTATTAATTTGATGAAATTGCTTTTAGCTTTTAATCTCAGTTAGTGTTTGGTGATCGAGCAACTTCACTTTTCTACATCATATTATACCCTATTTTTTAAAGAACAAATCCAAATTAGATATCTCACTAAGAGCAACAAAACAAAATGATAAGGGTACTTGATTCTGTGATCCTATAAGATGTCATACAAAACTCAAATATGCAAATTCGGAAACTTATTAGTATATCTAACACCACCTTGAAGGAAAAACTAGTGCTCAAGTATCTACAATAACTCATCAACCTACCTCTTAACCACATGATTCGATAACTAACAACATTGAAATTTAGAAAGAATCAAAATCACAATGGTTCAGTTAAAATCCAAAACCACAATTATACAAGTAACATGCAACACAATGTAATTTGAGGGAACATGACCAAAATAAAATAAAAAATTCAAAACTAGGTGTCATATAACGCTTGTTCTACAGTATTCCAACACTATTTAAGTTTTTGTTTTTGTTTTTTTTTTATCTTTTCGTTTACCCTCATCCAATAATAAAAGTGACATGTTAGGTTAATCACAAAACTACGTTAATATATTTGAAGATAAATAAGTAAGGTGACAAGATAAGATAACATAAACGTTACTCACCTAACAAAAAATATAAAACATTTCGGTATTCAATATACCGAGCAAATTTAATAGGGATTCAATTAAAGATATCCAAATTTATTAGGGAATTGAAACTTAATAATTTATTTATTTACATTAAAGAATGTTTTATTTTTTATTTTTTGCACTTGTGATATCATAGGTCGGATCCAAGTAGTTTTTAAACTCTCGCGAATAAAAATAAAATCAATCTGAATATAATCTTAAATAATAATAAACCTTCAATATAACAATCTTATTATTTTCTTCTCATATTATTATAATAGTTAAAATAACGAAAATTGGTCACAGAAAATTAAACATTTAACATTGAAAAGATTGCAAATAGGACCACATATATAAAGATAGAGAGAATGAATAAAGCATATAAAAGACACATATGATTGAAAGAATGAGAACACCTAAATTGAAAACCAATGTTTTTGACTAAATTGAATGTTGTAGTTGTAAGACATTCTTCTTTACTAAAATATTACTACATTTGATTTTTTTAGGCAATATTAACATCTAGAAAGAATAGTGTTTTATACAGCAACTGATAATTAAGTTAGAGTCGTAGAGATTATCAAAGAAAATAATAAAATGTTGATATTTACAATGTACCAAAATTAAATAAGAATTTACTCTCTTTTTTCATACAAAGTACTTGTTTAGCTCCTTTAGTTGCATGCAATGAACCTTGTAAACTAAAACTATTAACACTGATAGTTCAACTTATTAATTTAAAATGTATGGGGTCGGAGTAAAAGACAAAGTTTTGTAATGACGACTCCTTCTCGCTTTTGAAGTTATCTATTCAAATTGCATCAACACATTGACGTTCTGGTATTCAATGACAACGACTGAATATTTCTTGCACTGTACATATGTTTTAATATAAATTTATAAATGTTTAATATAAAATGAAGGTATTTACTTTTATATGTAAATTAGAATTATCTAGAGAATAAGATTGTAAAGAGAATCTCACTCTCTTAAATAAGTATTCTCTGTGTATTCTCTCTTCTCTTTTAGATGAGAACAGGCAATTAAATTTTAAGAATGATTAAATAACATGTTTTAATACTTTCACATATAGAATCTCAATTGGTTTATAAAAAGTGTCCCTTAAGTAAGTGATCTAAGATTAAGATCATGGTTAAAAAGTATATATAGGATATCTCTATTATTAATTTTAAGTTTGACTATATTTAAATAAATGCATAATGAATCAATAAATCTTAATTAGAAGATATTGAAACTTGTTTCACTTAAGTAGTCTATTGTATTTCAGTTTGATGGATAAATAACCATGATTAGATATGTATAGTTAGATGACAAATGGTTCATAATATATTGGTATCCAATACTGATCGACTAACATAAGTTTGAACATATTAATTAAAATGTGTATTAATCGTAATTAAACACGATACGAAATTAGGTAATACCAACGTCAACATGTGTCTTAAATCTAGACCTAATAATAAAGAGACCATAAGATACTATAAATAGGCGCAACAAACCAGACAAATATATGTTATTATTACTACGTTAACGTAACTACACGAATATTGAATGCTTACTTACTTAAGTGGCAGATAACTTTTCTAACAATCAAAAAGTCAAACTCCTCTTACAAAATAGCCCAATAATACACAAGTCTTTAATTGATTTAAAATGAAATGTAGAGTAACGATTACGAAGAGTTGACGGAGGCCAACGCCAAACGCAATAAAACAAAGAGAGATTGGGACAAAGTTCAAAGTTGCCTCCACCGGCCATTTCCTCACAGCTTAAAGTCTTGCAACTTGCATGGTCCTACCAACTAACCCTAACCCATCCCTCTTCAAATCTCTCTCCTAACTACACTCCAGATACATTCATTCACAAACACTGCTAATGGGAGCAGAACCTTAATTATTACATCACATAATTATATCTCACATTATCATGCATTCAGCAAATAAATTCTTCATCCAATTGGTATTCATGATCCCAACCTGTTAGCAACACTAATCATTCTGATAGTATTCTGTTCGATATTTTTTAGAGAAGACACAATTGTGAATGTTTCTTCTATATATTACTTTTTTCATATATTTTTACCTAAGATGAATTCAAAATTTATATTTGCTTAAATTGACATTATTCTTATCATGTATGAACATTGTGTTGATGGTAATATTTGGTCCAGATAAATGTACCTGTCACCTTCGCATATGTGTTGCATACAGGTACTACCATTTTCTCTTTTCTCCTTTTCAATGTTTCAATTTCTTCACACAAATAAAGAATCTCTATTAATGCGTCTTATATTTGTGTAAGTAGCTTTTGTGTCACTGGTCATCGTAGTTATCCAAAGCGTGATTCACATCCATCCACCACTTGCTTTTACCTATCTGGATGTTATAAAAGTTATAAAGGGGTCCCTTTCAATTCTTGTATCTTAGAAACATAATTAGAAGGCAGAGGAAAATTTTCATTATTATTATGCCTCCAAATAAAGCCTTCAACCTGCCTCTGTTCTCTAAACTGTTCATGCATGTCTTTATTTCAATTCATAATTCACCTTTTGGGTTGCAGTATTCACTGCAACTTGTTTGTATACACACTATTTTGACAGTGAAAACACATAACTTTATTTAATCATTTTTTGCTTTATTTTGTTGTCTTTTCTAATAATGACAACATGTGGTTTATTTTGTTATGCAGTTTTGGATTATTTTCAAAGTACAGATCATGAATATATGCATTTTGACAGCACATGTATTCTCATCACTGTATTTTGTTACTATTAGTCTTTTTGGTGATTCTTGCATATTGAAGCTGCCCACAAGTGGAATAGATCTATTCGCGTTTTTCTTTTCCTTTTGGTAACTGCATTTTTGTACTTTTATTTTTGGCTTATACGGAGATACCTACTTATACAGATCTCTTAACATTAATCCGTTTCATTTTAGGGCTTAATTTAGCATTAGATAAATTTCTCTTCCTCAATTATTCATGAATATCCACATCTTTCTCCACTGTGCACAAAGCAGTAAGCTTACTGCTAAATTTCTGCTATATTTGTGTGTCTGTCAACGAAATTAGATACATCTAACTAGAGGTAGTAATGAACATATATTAATCTAGAAACCGTGACAATAATAAGGTGACATTAATGGCTATGATAAAGTGGTAAAATGTGAACAGCAAGAGTGATGAAAAAAGAATAGTGATTACAATAGAAATAGTGAAAGAGACAATACACAATATGAAGGTGATGTTAAGGTTTGTAATTTAGAAAATATGAATTGGAAATTTAGCAGAAACGAAGATAAGAATTAGAGTTGTGGATAAAGTTATTGAATTCTAACCTGGGAATTTAAACCCCTTTGTTTGAAAAGGACCTATTGCATGGTTTCTCATATGGCATTATGAATAGTTAGATAATTGATGGGTTGATTACTATTCAGCACTTTGTACCTCTTTTGGTTTTGTATGTAATGGTGGTGTGAATTGGGTTTGGCCGTTTTGGGGCAGGTTATATCTGGACCATTCTTACAATACGTAAAATATGGATTAGGTTCAGATATTATTGATTCGGTTCCGTCTATGCGACCCCTCTATTTAAGTTGCTTTGTTGCCCTAAATTCTTTTTTTACTTAATTTTAATAATTGCCAATTCAATTCCATATACTCATCTATATTTTAAAGTTTCATGTAAAAGTATTAGTGCATGTAAAAGAGTATTACTAATTTTGGGTTAAATATCTATTTGTCACGTATTTTTTTTGAAAATAACTGATTCTAATAGTTTATTTATTATAAATATTTAAAATATTTAAAATTTAATTTAAGAATGAAAATAAAATAAATTACAGAAAAGAAAAATATCTTTGATCTCGATCTTTATTTTGATTAGGCATGTTACTTTTCTTGAAATCTGTTCATTTTTATATTTGTACTTTTGTTCTATTTTATTCATTAAATCTACTATTGAAAAATCTTGATGAGAAATGGAGCTTATATGACACTTTTGTTATACATTGGTGATGGCATTGGCACGTGATAGGAAACGTGGAGTATTGAACGGTCAACGCACACGTGTGAAAGGAGGGCTGGAGTGTGGTCAATGGTGGTGTGCCTCGGATTGGAGTGTGTGGGGTTCATGGATTTTTCTTTTTGACCCAAACCAAAGCAAGGGTCAAGGCCATAATAGAGCCATTGCAGTCCCTCTTCCAGACCCTATTGCTTCCACCATTCTCAGTCAAATTCAACGCCACGTCTCCTTTCACCTTTTCTTTCCACACCTTCCTCCTTGCCTCCCACATTAATTACTCTATACCAATATTTCATACCTTTTACCACCACCTACACCTATTCTTCCAACTACATTTAACCTAAAATCTTTTTTAAATACTTGTAAGAAAATTTTCTGTACAAAACATTTTAAAAATCAACTCATATTTTACTATGGACCACCGTAAATTTTTATTCCAACCTCCAATAATTGCCTCTGCCACTCTTTTCCTGTTTCCAAAAATCATGCTGCAGGCTTCCTGCTACAATTGAATTAGAATATGCCAGCATGCTACGAGAAATGGAGGCAAAGTATATGTAATCCGACAATGAAATTGGGGATCAAGTTCAGTGATAAACTTATTCGTTATGATACAATAACTTGCATCTCATACTTTTATATTAACTTAAAAATTAAATTAAGATTGATTCATTCACTATTTTTTTTTAAATAGTTTATTTGTATTAAATCATACTTATACAATTTTTACAAATATAGGTGGTCTCACTAAACTGTCTAGTTTCTATTTATTGAGATTTAAACTATCTAGTAAAATCATTTAAGTGACTTTTCAGCTTATTAGTAAGAAACATGGTTCACTTTTTTTCTTTTTTTTTCTTTTTGTTAAATCTAGGTGATTTTCACTTAGTTATAAGGTATTGTTGTAAAACATGATTTTTGTATCATCAATTGTGGTTAACATTAGAGTTGTTCTTAATAGAGAGTATGCGTGAGAGTTTGTTGTGAGTGAAACTATGAGCTGTAATATTTTAGTATGGTAAATTCGTTCATAGAGGTAAAATGAACTTCATTAACCATTCAATTGAAGCACATTATTTTTGTGTGATTTTTCTTGTTCTTCCTATTATGTTTATCTTCTACCTACAACTTTTGTGGATTTCTTTACTAATATTCTCTATTTGTGTTGTAGACATATTTGCAATAAATTTGTCTGAGCTATTTTTTTGACAAATTGGAGAACTGAATGTGGAACTTTAATCAACATGACTTTTGAAAAGTATGAGGTTGAGAAATCATTGGTTTGAACTATTTCGGATTATGGTGTTTGAAGATGCATGCTCTTCTAGTTCAACAAGGCATTCTCATAGCTTTGAGAAATGAATCCAAGCTTGATGCATCCATGACAGAGAAGGACAAGAAAACATTGTTAGAGAAGACTCCTAATGTTGATATTCTTAGCCTTGGTGATAAGGTATTAAGGCTAGTCTCCAAAGAAAGATCATATTAGGACTATTGATAAGCTTGAGAGAGTGTACATGATAAATTTGTTGGTGAATCGTCTTATCTTAAGCAAGTATTATACTCATATAAGATAATTAGTGAGAAGACACTTACTTAACAATTGAATGAATTTAAAAAGTTGATCATCTGATATGGAGAATATCGATGTGCATATTAATGATGAGGATCAGGAGTTGTAGTTGTGTTATTTGCCTAAGATGTACGCATGATCATTTCAAGAAAACTTTGTTGTATGAAAGAGACTCTCTCTCTAAGCTTGAATGAGTAAGGCAAGAAGTTTGATGTCTGATGTTGGACATGACATTGAAGCAAGATGTAGATCATTTACCAATGATAACGCATTGGAGTAAGACTTGTCTAGGATTTATGTTCTTGAAATTGTCTAATAAAAAAGATATCACATCATATTATTTTAACATACTTTTAAGGATAAAGAAACCTCTTTACTTATTAACCTCATGACCAAGACTCTACATATTCGCATACTCATTAATAATTAAAACTCTCATTGACAATTTGACTTAGTGGTTATCAAGTTGTTAATCCTCTTATTTCATACTTGTGTTAATAGAATTAGGAGGGAGATATTCGATCTATAATCCTATAACACCAAATTTTGAAGAAATGAGTGTATTATACCTTATTCAACACAATTTTTTTAATCTTATGTTTTATTAAAAAATATTAAGTAGACTAACTTTTTAAATAAGTTAATAACTATATAAGTAAAGGCATAAAGAGTCTAAACTATTTAAGCATTTTTATACAAATAAATTACTCAAATTAAAGTTTATTAAGGCGCCTAACAAAACAAAATCTAATACAATATTATAATCTTATAAAACTTGAAGCGGTACTGAAAACAACATATTGAAAAAAAAAGCACAAACCTATTGTGATTTGTTCTAGCCTAATATTTCTAACACTAACTATGTTGAAAAATAAATATCTCAAAAGTGATATATTTTAGGGGTTACGAGATATTTCTGTTTCACTTTAAACCCACAATAAAATATTAATATTTGTAATAAAATAAATTTAAAAAAATTCTTAATAAAAATATAAAAAAATGTAAAATGTTAAAATAATTTTTAAAATTAAAAAAATTATAATTTTTTTATAAATAATTAAAATATTAATATTTATTAGATTGTAGGTAGAGGATGATTGTCAAAAAAATATTTTTGATATTTAGTATTAACCAGAAGATATCCATGACGAGTAATATAATAATTCTAATAAACTTGACTTAGATACTAATTATTCAGATACCATTTCATTTTAGTATGTAAGTTATGACGTTCTTCTAACAAATCTCTCTCAAGTAACTAAGCCATTTCAAATAATCAACCATGCCCACTTGAATCAAAAGATTCTTTCCTTGTTCTGTTCTTCTCTGTTTTCTTGGACTATATAATCTCCAATCTAGCTACACCCTGCAGGGTATAGTTTTTGCCAAACAAACCAACGAAACAAAAAACAAAGGGTGTCGGAAAAAAGACCTGAAAAAAAGTGGTTCATATTCGAGAAGAAGCAATATGAAATTTATTTTCCGGTAGGGGATATTTGAAAACATCTAAGTCCCGTGAAACATGGGATACATATTTTAATGATGCTAAGAATGATTCTTCACAAATTTGTATTAAATGGTTTCAATGGCGATGAAGTCATTTATAATTCCATTAGTAAGAGTAGGTATTTTTTAAAAGCTGTGTTCCGTAGTGTCCATTGGCATTGTTCAGTAACCAAAGAGGGAAGCTGTGGGCAATTTGGCATGGTCCACGACCCGACACCTTTCTTCAAAGCATAATAATATACAAATATCTTTCCTATTCCTTCCCACGTAACCCCACAATTATATCAATAAAATTATATAATGTCCACCTAAACTCAACGAAGGGTGTGTATCAAAAGAGTGGTCACTTCTTATCCACTGATTAATGGTATCAAAGATATGGTTCAAAAACATTATATTAAAAAAATAAAGAAAAACACCACATAGAGAATGATATGCTTGGATTGGAGTCTCATCAATGTACCAATTTCATTAACATGAAATAAAGCAAACAATTATCTAAATGGATCTGATTTCAATTGTTTTAGGTTTCTTACAGAAAAACAAATAAACAAGGGTGATCTCTTGGTCGCATTTGAGATTGTAGAAACGGCAGGTAATTATTAGAGCTTTTAAAAATAGTTTTGATACAAAAGTCAAGTCACATTAAGAGGGTTCGAGTCTTAATTGAATTGGATTCTTTTTTATTTATTCATTTAAATTATTTAAGATGAAATTGACCTATTTTATACAATAATGATTTATAATCATATTTTTCTGTAAAACATATGAATATAGTATAATTTCTATTTATTTATATACGGTTTAAAAGTTAAATTCAGTAATATCACTTCAATTTTTAAAAATATATATTTTTTACTAAAATAATGTATTGACCATTATTATTTTTGAAGTTTGAGACGTGCAATTAGTGAAACGAGGAGCTTTGTTAGACTTGTCATATTTTCAACAATATGAGATGGGAGTTGCTTGTAGATGATTACTTGTTGCATGTTTCTTCTTCATCCAAAGCTAAACTCATGTTTTTAAAAGTTATATATGTATTATTTTTACATATAAATCTTATTATTTATTATTTATGCGGGGTACAAACTTAAAGACTAACGTTTGCACTTAGAATAAAAAAGTATTAGTTGTCAAATACCTTACATGTAAATGTTTAAATATGTATAACATGAATTGACTTTAACATAAGAAAAATTACAGTCAGTGTGTGTCTACATCAGCACAAATAACTTCATCTAGATTTCGTTGAATTTACTTAGTTTTTTTATTATTATTGATTGAAGATATTATATCTTATGCATTAATCATGTATACAAATTATGATTTCATTCGATAATAGATTATTAATATGTCATAAATTTGTTAGTTTAAGGTCTTGTATATCATAATTTAATTAGTTGTCCTTTGTAAGAAAATACATTAGTAGAGAACATAGAAAGTAAGCTCTTAATGAGTGAAAAAGGGAAATTAAGCTCTTAAGTCACCTTACTCTTAATCTTTGACTAATTAAAAAATACGATCTAAATATTACATATAAAACTATTTTACAAACTTTCTTACTACAGTTTAAATTTTTAAGATAGTTAATGCCAAAAGATAGAAAATTGCCACAAATGCTACTATGATAGAATTTAGATAAAATACTTTTTTTTTGTGTACAAAGTAATTGAATTGCTTATGGACGTGGAGCATGGGAATTTTAATATAGTCTATTTTCATGTTCCCTTTGTTGATGTTGGTGAGCCACAATGGAATGGAAGTGATTTGGATACAAAATTTTGGTTTTGCTTGTGACAGTTTTGGTCAGCTCTCTGTTCAATAGGGGCTTCATGGTATTTCTCATGTCTTTTTTTATGTTATTTTTATTTTTTGTGTGCTTGTTTTCTATATGGCTTAAAACAATTATAATTTTTCTTTGTTCAATAATTTTTTTTAGCAAAAAATAAATAAATATAAATATAAAAGGAACATAAAGGGATATTTTTACCTTTATACAAAATATAATCTAGACAATATTAATATTTTTAAGGTAAAGGTAGACATAACAAAACAAAGTACACAAAATTTATATTTTTACGAAAAAATGTCATGTAAAACAAAGAACGCTAAATGACTCCACAACAAAGAAGAATTTAGCCTCTCAAACAAGAAAACAAGAAAACTAAAGCATGACAAGAAAGAGAACTATTAACATTTTGCTACTATAATAATACGAAGTTGGACTTTGGATCTAATTAAAAAAAAATCATTTTCACAAATACCCAAACCAGTATCTCATTCTCCTATTTTTTTTTTTCTAGTTAATGCGTTGAATCACATATCAAAGCAAACTAATACCAATATGCTATTGGGAATTTAAGGAAATTTTCACTAAACTCTATGGCAATTGTAAATTAATGAGGGACTAAATAGTTAAATAAATAAAAACGTTTAAGAATAACTATTGCTTGTCCATTTGTGGAAAAAGACCATAACTATAAATTTAATTCAGAAAAAGAAATACTTGAAGATAAAATTCGATGGACTTTATAGGTATTGTCACATTTGTTAATAATTCATTTCTGTCAAGATATTTAGTTGACCATTTCTAATAATTTTTTGCTTTTTAGCTACTTTTTTTTCCACAAAAACTTAAATTTAAATTTTTAACGAATTCAAACTTAATACACTTAAACCAATTACTTGATAGTTTTTAATTAAATTTCTTTTACTTTTTAGTCATTATAAATAAGGTTTTATTCTTAGTCCAAAATAAATATTTATTTTTAGTCGGTCTTTATTAAAATGTGTAAGATATAATTCTTGTTCTTCAAGAAAATCTGTCTCATTTTCGTCTTTAATTTGTGTGAAAAAACATGACAGGTAAAATATTTCTAAAAGGGAAGATAAACTATACAGATGAAATAACTTATGCATAAAATACTAAATACTTTTGGAAATAAAAAATATTATTTTTTGATGTGGGGGTCTTTTCTGAATCTGTTACAATTCACTTTAACGATGAGTATATCTTTAAACCAAAATCAGGCCATTTTTTAATCATTGTATCCGTATAAACATTATACTAATATTTAAGAAAATCTTTGTAATCATTATCCATTTTCAGAATTTGAGCTTTAATAAATTTCGTGGAGGTATATAACTTGTTTATAATTACACCCAATTATTGTTGGACGATGCAATGATTGCTTTTGATTGTAAGATTTGTCGAAAAAGAAAGTTATATAGATATCTTAAAAAGGAAAAATAATTTTCTTATAAGGTTTGAATTAAATTAATATAACTAAAATAGTTTATATTTATTGTTGGATTTATTTTAAGAAAACGATGGGTTAAACATTCCTATTTAATATGAAACAAATTCATATTTAGATTGAGATAAAAGAAAAACCTTTTGCAACTCAAGTTATCACTTCAAAATATGATCAGAGTTTTTCAAAGAAGATAACGGAAGATCTATCTATAAAAAATTTTACAACGCTTAATTTAGTAAAAGTATAAATATAAGTGATTATAAGAATTAATTGAGTATTCTTGTGTGATTGATATATAGGCTTGAGTGTGGAGCTATTTAAAATATATTTAAAATAAGTATGAGATATAAATAATTATTGAATATTTTTCATCTAATTAATTATTTTTATATAAATATTACATGGTTGTATTTGATTTGATAGGATTCATTCGATTCGACTGACTGTTCATGATTTGATTAAATTTTATATTATTACACATGACTCTGTGTATTTTGGATACAGGTAGGTACATAAGTCTCGAAATTCCTAAATGAGATGCATGTGAACTGATTTGATGGATAAACAAGTTTCAACATTTTGCAGTGTTCATCAGATTATTTTGATCTCATGACATTTTATTTGTTGTGGGTTAAATTACTTTTGATATGGTAGTTTATTTTCAAATGATTTGTCGAATTTTGATGGTCGCTTATGTTAAACAAATTATGTATAGCTTTGTTCCGATGGTTGTTTGATCTCAAGTAGTGATGTTGTATATGTAAGGATCTAGAAAATAACCTTAGAGTAAAAATGATATATTTTAAATGACACCTAAATATTTTATTAATAAAATGAAAAAAGCATATAAATAGAAAATTCATTTATTCAGGTTTCATTTTAAAAGAACCACCATCTCTCTAGAAGTTTTTTTTTTTTTTCATCTCCGTTTTCTCTAAGATTCTGACCTACTCGCTCATCAGTTTGACAATCGGAGTCCGCCATTGGACTCATGACAGTGAACTCTACAAGATTGTTTGATTAAAATCTTAGATAGAGTAATTTAATTATTGGCTCCTTTTCTTTAGAGTTAGTTTTGATCTTTTATCTTCAAAAGTAGTCTCTATTAGCTCAGGATCCTAGTGGTATAGTTAGATTTGTGATAAGGACTCTTTGGTGCAGGTTAAGTAACCTTTAAGCTTTTGGTAGATTTGGAGCTCTTAGTGAGTATCTGCTCAAGTTCAGGTAAGGGAAGCTAGTTTAAATTTTCAATAGAACCCTAGGCTAGAAGATCTAGATGTGGGGGTGACGTGGTCACCATTTCCAATTTTTGTTTGCAGGATTTCTTATTTTGAGTCAATTGGAAATTGATTGAAATTGAAATGTGAAATGGTAGATATAGTAGACGTATATGAGTTTGGAATTGAATGAGTTAATGAATGTATTTGAATAGTTTGTTGAATCAAGTTAAATGAAATGTTTGATGAGAATTGGTTGTTTGATTTTAAATTATTTTGATTTAGAAATCATATATATGTATAGATTTACACAATAGCTTAATGAATAAATGAAATTGCTTGTATAAATTTGAATATGAACTATCAATATAATGTGTATATTTTATAAATTGATGAATTGAATGATATTTTGGGTTAAAATTTAAACAGGTTTATGCAGAATTTTTCTGCATATCTCGCTCAAACGAGACAATTCTCGCTCAAGTGAGAATAAAATGGAAAGATAGGGTGCTCTTGGGTCCCTTCGTTTTTCTTAGTTCTTATTTTCTTCTTTTCTTTTCATCTCATTTAGTTTAAGTTTTCTTTCTCAACAGACATGGCATAAGTGGTAGAAGAAATGTTTGAGCAACCAACACCTAATCAACAAACATCTGATCAAACCTATTTGTCTTTACATCTCAATGCGAATCCTGGAATTTGCCTGGCATCACTCGTACTCGATTCGACAAATTATCACTCCTAGAGTAGATCTGTCATGACAACTTTGAGTGCGAAAAATAAAATAGAGTTTTTTCTTGGCACACATCGCTACCCAGCGAAGGATCACCCTACTTATGCGACATGGAATCGCTGTAACAACATGGTGGTGGCTTGGCTTGTGCACTTTGTCTCTGTTCCAGTAAGGAGGAGAATCATTTGGATAGATTCAACAGTTGATGTGTGGAACAACCTCAAAACTAGATATTCTCAAGGTAATCTTTCTAGAATTTATGATCTACAAATGAAAGCTGCCACCCTATGTTAGGGAGATCAATCTATTACCGATTATTTTACTAAGCATCGTATTATCTGGGATGAAATTGAGAATTTTAGACCTAACCCAACTTGTGTTTGTAAGACAAACTACTCTTGTTATTGTGCTGTTATGACTCTTATCAATCAGAGAAAGCTTGAAGATCAGATAACACAATTTCTTTCGTGGCTTAATGAACAATATCACAACATCAAGTCTCACGTTCTTTTGATGGAACCTATTCCTCCCATATCGAAAATCTTTTCTCTGGTCGTATTGCAAGAACATCAATTCGTTAGTAATACTTTGGTCACCAATATTAACAATGTTGTTAGTAATGTTAGTGTTAATCGCAACCTGAGTTCAACTCCTATAACTTGTAACTTTTGTGGTAAGATGGGTTACATAAAAAGTTTGTTTTCGGAAAAATGGTTTTCCCAATAAAGACAATAGGACAACAAAAATAATAATAATAAGAAAATTTACACTCATTGCGGCATAAATGGTCACACTGTAGAGAATTTCTATAAGAAGCATGGTTACCCACCTAGATATAAATTTTCCAATAGTGGAAAAACCAGTTAGATTAATAGTATTATGTCTATTAATGATGTTTCTTCTGAAAAATGTCAAAAAGGACAAGAAAAAGTCAACATATCAGATTCTTTCAGACATATTCAAGCAAAATAGAAGCAATAATGATGACAACAACATGGTTAATTCAACACAAGTTAATCAGGTGGGATCTTTCTCCACACATTTCGCACATCAAGTGACCGATCAACCTCCAACAGGTAACTCTTCTATCAAAACTATTTTTTGGTGGGTTCTAGATTCAGGAGCCATTAATCATGTATGTGTCTCCCTATCACATTTGGTCTCATATAAACCTATTAAACATGTTCTTATAAATCTTCCAAATGGTCATCATGTCCTTGCTAAATATTTTGGCACTGTAGTTTTTAATAAGAAATTTTTCCTTAGCAATGTCCTATATGTACCTAAGTTTACTTTTAATTTGATATCTGTCTCGAAAATTACTTCAGATTTAGATTGCAGATTAATTTTTCTTCAAATAAATGTGACATACAGGACAATGTTACCAACGAGAAGATAGCTACAGTTAAAACCATTGATGGCTTGTACATTCGCCAATCTGCTGTTTTTTGTAATTATAGTTTCAAATTTGTTGCGTCTTCTTACAGTATTACTGATAAGAACGATAATTTGTGACACAATAGAATGGATCATATTTCTGATGAGAGATTATCTGTCTTGAGATCTCAGGTTCCTTTTATTACTGCAAATAAAACTCATGTGTGCGATACTTGCCATAGAGCCAAGCAAAATAAATTGCCTTTTAATTTGAGTAGTTCTCATATTAGTCGCTATTAGAATTAATTCATATGGATATTTCAGGTTCATGTTTTGTATCTTCAATGTATGGTAATATGTATTTTTTAACTATTGTTGATGACTTTTCTTGTTTTACTTGGCTTATACCCATGCTCACTAAATCTAAAACCAGAATTCATATTGAGAATTTTATTGCTTATGTTAAAAATCAGTTTGAAAACAGTGTTAAAATAATTCGTACTGATAATGGGGAAAAAATTGCCATGAAAATGTTTTTCTCTTCTAAAGGAATTATTCATCAAACTACTTGTGTTGAGACGCCCGAACAAAATGGTATTGCTGAAAGGAAACATCAACATATCTTAAATGTTACTCAGGCTCTCATTTTTTAAGCAAGCTTGCCTCCTTTATTTTGGAATTTTGCTGCTTCACATGCTGTTTTGCACACTCACTCCTTTATTAGACAATAAATCCCCTTATGAAAAGTTATACACTAAATCATATGATATTACTATTCTTCGTGTCTTTGGATGTCTATGTTATTCTAGCACTATCACTGTTAATAGAAAAAAGTTTGATGCTCGTGGTGTATCTGGTGTTTTTTTGGGTTTTCAACCTCATACTAAAGGTTATATTTTCTTAAATCTCAAAAATCACAAAATTGAGGTCTCAAGGCATGTAATTTTTCGTGAACACTAATTTCCTTATAAATTGAATGTTGATAGTAATGAAAGACCCAACAGTTTATCACTTCCCATTCCCCAAAACTATGCTTTTGCTAATGATTTTTTTCATGATAATCCTTCTTATAACACTGCTCACAATACTGAAGAGGATCTCATGACTGGTAATACTGATTTTAAGAAAATAATGTTGTTCATATCCAATCTGGGGAAAATGATGAGTCTGATGCACATGATGATTTTGTTAATGAGACACAATATCCTGTTCCTGAAGAGTAGCCAAACACCAATCTCAAAAGATCAATTCGTCAAAGAAAAATTCCCATGTATCTACGTGATTTTCATACTTCATCCATACATACAAATAATGTAAGTACAATATATCCTATCTCTAATTTTATCTCTTATTTTTGTCCACTGACTTTAAAAGGTTTGTTTTTTATGTTTCATATTATATGGAACCGCAATCTTATGAGAAAACATCAAAATATTCATACTGGCAGCAAGCTATGAAGGAAGAGCTAGATGCTTTAGAAGCCAATCACACATGGGTGACCACTTCTCTACCTCCAGGTAAAACTCCAATTGGCTGCAGATGGATATGCAAAATAAAAAGAAAATTTGATGGTACTATAGAGAGATACAAAGCCGCTTTGTTGCCAATGGCTATACACAACTAGAACGACTTGACTTTTTGGACACTTTTGCACCGGTTGTGAAGCTCAGCACTCTTCGCCTGTTACTTGCTCTTGCTACGGCACAAAATTAGGTCTTAAAGCAACTTGACGTCAATAATGCTTTCCTTCATGGAGTTCTTGTAGAGAATGTCTACAAGAAGCCTCCACCGGGTCTTCTTCTTCCTAACAGTAACCCTATTTTCAAATTACAACGATCCTTATATGGGCTTCCACAAGCAGGAAGACAATGGTATGCAAAATTATCTAGTTTTTTGTTATCTCATGATTATATCTTATCTACTGTTGATCATTCTTTATTTTTAAAACATCATTGCACTAACACCACTACTCTTCTTGTGTATGTGGATGATATTGTTCTCACTGGCAATGATGTTGTGGATTTCTTGCATTACAAATATGTTGGACCAACATTTCAAAATAAAAAATCTTGGAGATCTCACCTTCTTCTTGGCTTACACGCAACTCCACTAGTATTCATCTTAGTTAAAGAAAATATACTCTAGATCTATTGCATGATGTTGGTCTGTTGGACTGTGCACCCATGCCCACTCCTATGCTGCATTCTTATCGGCATTCTCCAACCCAAGGTGCTCCCCTCTCTGATGCGGATGCTTCAGACTACTGCCATCTCATAAGTTGTCTCCTATATCTCACAAACACCAGACCCGACATCACCTTTAGTGTCAACAACCTTAGTCAATTTGTCAAATCACCCACCAAAGAACACCAACAAGCTTCCTTCCATATTCTGCGGTATCTTAAAGTTGCACTAGGATCAGGTATATTCTTCCATTCTTCTAATTTCATTCAATTAAGATGTTTTAGTGATTCTGACTGGGAAACTTGTCCTACTACAAGAAAATCCATTACTGGATTTTCAATCTTTTTAAGCAACTCGTTCATCACATTGAAATCCAAGAAGAAACAGACCATTTCAAGAAGCTCTTCAGAAGTAGAATACAGTTTCATGCAACTACTACATGTGAAATCTAGTGGTCAGTGTACCTTCTCCAAGACTTTCTTCAAAAGCAGAATACAGAGCCATGTACCTTCTCCAGTTTATTCAACCTGCCATCCTCTATTGTGACAACCAATCTGCAATTCAAATAGCCAACAATCATGTCTTCCATGAACGCACCAAGCATGTCAAAATTGACTGCCATATTGTTCGTGAAAAGGTTGCAGCTAGGCTTCTCAAACTTCTTCCCATTTCTTCCTCGATGTAAGTGGCTGACATTTTCACCAAATCTCTTCCACCCAACACTTTTAATTTAAATACATCCCAAGTTGGGAATGAAGAACATCTATTCTCAGCTTGAGGGGGGTTGATGAAATTTTCTTAGTGTTTTTAGCCTTTTTCTCTCTTGGGCTGCAGATTGTATAAGACCTATGTTAGGCTGTAGATACTGCAGATAGTATAAAGCCCATGTTGGACTTGAGATAGTCTAAGGTTATTTTCTCTTTTTACACCTGTAATATAAATACCATGTTTTGTACTTTACTCCATGATATAGATTAATAAAAAAAACTTGTCCTTGCTTTAGTTCCTTCATGCTCTCTCTCTCTGTTCCAGCATTTCTTCCCCCTTTCTCTTCTAGGGTTTCACTTCCTTTCGTTCTCCCTTGTATATGCTATTGTGCTTCGATTCTTGCCTTCTTTGGGCTGGTTTTTGAGTTTCAGGAAAGAGTCTTGCAGCTTATCACTGTCAACTCACCATCACAAGAAACAACATCACTCTCTTCTGCTTAGTCTAATGACCTTTTTCAATAATAATGAAATCATATAGATGAAGTTATTCATGTGGTGAGAGTCGAAGGAGGTTCATATGAATGGGTAAATTGTTTGAAAGATAACTAACTTGACCTATTATATGAGTTAACCCTATCATACTAGGAGAGATATGATATTGAGATTATTTATGCGCATAGCTATGTGGATTTCACAATGATGTAATATGACAAGTGCAGATCTCTGAGTCTAAGTTAACACACGAGTCTTCCAGAAGTAGAGTCAGATGTCTATGTGTTGTGAGTCAAAAGAAGTCAAACATGTGAAAGATGAATTATAAATTTTAATAGACACTTGATGGTTTGAGAAATTGTATGAGACTTGACGAATTATGTTATTAATTTGAAATTGAAATTATATAGAAATTTTTATATAGCTAGCTTACCCTTTGCTTTGTTTTGTGTTTGTTTTCTTTAATATGTGATGATTGTGTTAATTTACACGGGAACAGTGAAGTTGCAAGTGATAGAGCTCCTTAGTGAGCAGCCAGAGGAATATATGTTTTTATTCTGAACGTTTTGTTCGTAATCTTTTGTGTAAATATAAAAAAATCCCTAAGAAGAGGGATATATTTTGAGATACAATATAAAAATCATAGTATATGATCATATGTTAATTAGATATTACTTGTTTTACTTTTATTTTATTATATATGGGTAAAATTTAGAGATGTTACAATATAGCTTTGTTCTGATGATCGTTTGATATTGGATAACGATTATATATAACTTTAATATGATGATCGTTTCATCTTAAATAGCAATTGTGCATAGCTTGGATATGGTGATCGTTTGACCTTGGATAACAATTCTATATGAATTTAATCAGATGATCTTTTGATTTTGTATAATGATTATGTATAGCTTTTCCAATGACCGTTTGGTCTTGGTTAGCAATAGTTTTGATGATCCTTTTATCTTTGTTATCAATTTTTTTTTATGATCTTTGATCTCAGATAGATACTACTGTTCTGATGATCATTTGAATTCAGTGAGTGTTCTTTCTATAATTATTTGGCCTTTATAATAATTGTTCTAATGATCGTTTGATCTTGGATAGACATTTTTGTTTTGATGATCATTTGTCGTAGTGAGTGTTCTTTCTATGACTCTTTGTCTTTTGATAACAATTGTTTTGATGATCGTTTGATCTCAGCGAATATTTTTTCTAAGACCGTTTGATCTTTGATAACAATTATTATAATGATCGTTTTATCTTGGATAGACATTGTAGTTCTAATGTCCATTTGATCTCGACGAATGTTCTTTTGTGACTGTTTGGTCTTTGATAGCAATTATTTTGATTGATATTTTGATCTTAGATACACATTCTTATTTGAGTCATCATTTGATCTTGACATGTTTCATTTCTATGATTATTTGATCTTTAATAGGAATTATATCAATAATTATTTAATCTAGAATAAACAATTTTGCTGGATTAATATATATTTATAGATTTTTTAACTTGAAGTAAAATATTTAAAAACATTTAAAATAAATAAAAAGTAAGATTAATATTAAATATTTATCATTTAATCAATTATTATTATATAAACATCCATATTATGCGTATCGGATTTCCGATTTAATTAGAATGTATTTAATCACTTTTATATTTTGATTCGTATCTTTGTGTATCTTAATCCGTAACTACAACTAGTATTGAGATTTATTGAAAACAAAATCCAAAATTAGTTACTTCTACAAAAGTTAAATAAAACAAGCACAAACATTAGAATATACCAAATGGGCATTTATCTAAATCTTTAAATTTATATACTGTACTAATAATGTTTAATTTGTCTTTTTATCAAGCTACTTTTATATTTTTTCTCAACTGAGATGATGATACGTTGTATAAAATAAGACATGTTGACACTTGCAGAAGATTTGATAGCGTTGAAATGCTCAAAGCTTTCATGATACATTATAAAAGAAAAAAGAAGAAGAAGGATATTGCTGAATTTTGATGGTACAGTAGTGGCGGCAGCCCCCATTAGTAATGACTTATGGTCTTCCATTCAGTCATTGATGGTTAATGGGAAATTCTTATGCGTTTGTGGACTTTATCTAATCTACCAAAATAAAACTGATTATGATGATAAGACCTTTTTATCCAACAAATTTCTGAGATTTTTCTGTAACAATTACTGTACAATCTATGGCATTTCCTGCATTTTGTACAGGGCCAAAAGAATCCGACTATTTTATATTATTAGAAACACTTATCTATAGTAACCCTCTGCTATTTTCCAAACTTTCATGCACTCAAATTCTTTTGGAGAAACTAGTCACCAATTACCTCACCACTTCCTAATCTCTGCTACTGTTACTGCTACTACAGTGTCACTAACCATACGTTTTTGAAGTGGAGTAAACCATTTTATTGGTCTATCTGTTTAAGAAAGAGTATATTGATTATGTGACTAATCTTCATTTCAGTTAATTTTTCAATGAGCTTCTGACAGTCAAAGTAATACAAACAAAATGAAAATTTGTCACCGCAAAGTTACACAAAAGAAAACCTACATTTGCATATGCCCAAACACAGACATGAAAAGATTAGTTAAAAGGAAAAAGCTCTTGACCTAAAAAACGGGACAGAACATATTTCCATATTATTTGTTGAAACAAGAATTGTATCTAGAAATCTTAGTTTCCGTGGTGCAATGGTACTATTATAAACTCTAATTAAGGATGGCCAACCAAGACCTAACCCACATGATTAGGGCCAACCTGATGCTTACACTTCAGTTCCTAATATTAATTATTAGGTTTTGCATATAAATTCTAGTTGCTTAAAATACCACATAACTTCTTATCTTGTTTATAAGTACAATGCATATATTTTAATGTAACATCCTCTTCCCAAACAAAGTTATGTTGGTTGAGGAGCTGATTAATTTATAAAGATTTTACATTGAGAAACGAATAATGGTTATGGAGCAGGGAAGGGTTTTAGCTTGTATTTGCGTAGTAGGGACAAGACAAGACCCAATATAGGTAGTACATTTTCCGGTCAACAATTGGAAGATATTTCATGTTAATAGCCAATACAAGTTGGATTAGGACAAGTACCTGAGCAGCCCTAAACAAATATCAAATGTTTTACCATATATATTAAAAAGTTGAATAAATTAGTTTGTTAATAATAGAAGAGGACGAAATAAGAGTAAAAAAAATGTTTAAATCGCGAAATAAATGAAGGTAGGAGAGAGAGAGAGTTGTGAAAATGAGATGTTAATATTTAATGAAGATTAAAAAGGAAAGAAGGAGGTGGGTTCCTTACGCCCAACGCATCTTGTTGGTTCGGGTTGGGAGCTAGGTTTGGGTGAAGACTTTGTGTGTGCGGATAAGAACGACCCCTACCCTCACTCGTTTTCTCTCTCTCTCTAGAACGCCATCTACCGCTTCCAAGTCCTACAAGAACCCATTCCCTCCCTCACAGCCCCCACTCTTCTCCACTTCTCAAACTTCAAAACGTACCTCTACCTCACTCTTCCTTAAAACACAAATCACATTCACTCCAAACAAACTCTCCCTCCAACCAACATGGCAATTGAAAACCATGACACCACTGTCAGAGAAATCAAGCCCAAGAACAGGAGAATCATGGTAACCAACCATACTAGATTCTTTCACTTAACTTCCTCTATGGGTCTAGCTAATGTTGTCTTCTACTTTTTTGTTTTTGGAGGGTGTAGAGGCATTGGGATTCTGTGGTATTTCCTTTTGTTCTTATTTGAGGGGGGATTAAAGTAAAGTTTTTGGTTTTGATTATTTTGAATAGGGTGCTGGAGGCCCTGATGATGAGGACAATAGGTGGCCACCATGGTTGAAGCCACTGCTCAAAGAGAGCTTCTTTGTTCAATGCAAGTTACACGCTGATTCTCACAAGAGTGAATGCAACATGTATTGCCTGGACTGTATGAACGGCCCACTCTGCTCTCTCTGTCTCGCCCACCACAAGGATCACCGTGCAATCCAGGTTTGTCACACCATTCATCAGTTTTTTTGAAGTTTTGCACTAAAAGTTTGCATCTGACACATTTGGGTTCAGGTCTCGCACAGTCATTGTTTATCAAAATCACCCCTTTTTCCTTTTATGGGGATACTTAGATTCCTTTCCAATTTTTTTCTAGATTTTTGGCTAAAAGTCCCACCTTTCCTTCCTTGCAAAAATTTGAACTATCATTAATTGGTTTCTATTTTCAATTTCTGTGCCCAATTGTCCCTCGTCCAACCGCTTCCTGCATTTACCAACTCCTAGAATGGTGTGAAAGTAACCACACAATGGGAGAAAAAATGTCAGCTTTTGGTGATTTTGAGTTATTCTCAGCGCGTGTAATGTGTCTCACGTTTAACCATTCTCTTCTAATGTATTTTGTTTTTTGTTAATTGTTTACAGATCAGGAGGTCCTCATACCATGATGTGATCAGGGTTTCTGAGATTCAGAAGGTGTTGGACATCACTGGCGTCCAAACCTACATTATCAACAGCGCAAGGGTTGTGTTTTTGAACGAGAGGCCTCAGCCAAGGCCAGGAAAAGGGGTCACAAACACTTGTGAAGTCTGCGAGCGAAGTCTTCTTGATTCTTACCGCTTCTGTTCTCTTGGTTGCAAGGTATTCATATTACCTCCAATGTCTTCCATTCCTTGTTTAAGCTTCTGAGTAAGGAATTAAAAGAAAAAAAAAAGCGAACTTGGAAAATTGGGACTTTGCTTTGCTTTCTTTTCAAGGGAGCATAGAACGCTTTTTAGTTGAAATGAGTTGACTTTTTTTTCACAGCCATGAAAATGGGTACCCTGTGATTCACGGGACTCTTGGATCCTTCAATTTATTCTTTTGCCTTAATTTCATCAGAGCATTAAACAACCACCCCCGTTTGAAATCTTGGGATTTGAATGTTGACTTTTAACCTTTAATTAGTCTAACTAATGTTCTCAACAACCTTAATTTTCATGGTGTGTATTAAATTTGTTTTCATTAATCAATGTGAACATGGATTGCAGATTGTTGGAACATCCAAGAGCCCCCAGAAGAAGAAGAAGCCGTCAACGGCAATGTCATCAGATTCTGAGGATTCATACAGCAGCAACAGCGTCCATGGCCTGCAGAAAAACTGCAAAGTTCAGAGCTTCACACCATCCACACCACCTCCTACTTCGGTTAATTACAGAACTGCCAAGAGAAGAAAGGGAATACCACACCGAGCCCCTATGGGGGGACTAATCATAGAATATTAGACAGTGGTTATTTTTAAGTTATTTGCTATAATGCCCTTAGATATAATATGATGCTAATGCAAGTGTTTCGACGAGGTTTCACCATTCCAATACTCGAGCTTTTCTAGGCCAGTATTGGAACTGTCACCTTCCGCTCTTTAATGTTTTCTGTAGCAGTTTCTAGCGTCTTGTATATATATATATATATAAAGTCCAATAGAACTGGAAAAGGCTGAAGAAGTGGTGGAAATAAGACACCTGTGAAATAGTTGATGGTGCAGTGATGAAAACAATGGTGTGTAGCAAAGTAATAAGCAAGGCTCTTTTCGACCTAGCCAAGATGATGATAAGGACTTATAGGTTTGGTTTCTAAGGTAATTATACCTAAGTTTTGGGGTAGAGGATGTACATAGTGGCTAAGTGACTTGGGGATGAGGACAAATGAAATGATGACAATGTACTTCTTGGAAAATAGGTGGTATGTCTAAATTATGAGAATAGCACAATAAAGATACATATATTATTGCAAATATGTATTTCTCTCTTTCTCTCTCTCTTATTTGGTTTATTTTGAAAAAGAAATGATAATTTCCCAATGTTATAATGTAACCTTTGTCTAGTGGCGGTGAATGGTGGTAGTGGCGAAGGTAATACAACCTTCCAATGAGGTGGGTCCACTGCAGCCGGCTTAAATGGGGCGAGTTCGTCAGCGTTTACACGTGTCAAAGTTTGATTGCTGTTTGCGAAAGCGAAGTTGTATTGGTTCTCGAAAATAGAGAATTGGTGAGCCGCCTCTATTAAAAAGAAAAACGATTATTCTATGTGCGGTTCCCTACGCTTGGATCTGACGGATGACATTGAGCACCATGGACGGCTGTGATCTCTTGATCTTCCCTCAATCATGGGGTAGATTCCCTAACGCTGAAATGGTAGGGCTTGGAGTGTTTGATCTAACTTTTGTGTAGTGGGCGTGTAAAATGAACGCATTATTATTAGGTAAAGCATAGATGGGGTTTGTCGTAAACAGAAGAGGTTAGTGGGACTTATTGAGAACTTTCTTTGCTTGCCAATTTGTTCATGGGTCTAATCATGAGATGATAAAGTTACATCTATTAGTGGAGTCATTCTAAACGTGTTTTTTTACCTCATCCACTTCGATCCCACTCCCACTCAACTAATGCATTTATGTTCAATTTCCTGGATTTGGAAACAAAATCTCACCCCCTTCAAAGACAGAGAAACTAATCATCGTCTTCTTGTAATGTGAAATGTTTCCTTATGGAGAATGCCTAAGATTTTAAGGAAACTGTTTTGACTTTTGATGGTTTAGTTAATGTTTCTTAGACTGTAAGATTTTAGATTCTCACCAATGTCATTTCACAGAGTAAAAGTAATAAATGATAGCTTCAATTAGTCACACTCACTCATACATTGATCTCATTTAGTTAAAATGGACTGTTGTGTTTTTCTTTTCTTTCACATGAACTTTTTAACTTCATGTTATTCCACAACTTCAAAAAAGAATAAAAAAATAAGTAGAATCAGAATGCGATGACCACTTTTATTACTAACCATTTAACTAATATTAGATTTTGTTGACTGAGGTCAAAAAATAATTATAAAATATATAGTTTTTAAAGGTAAAAGAATATTTGAAAGCATTTTTATTTTTGAATTGTAAAGTAAGTGTGTATTTTCTTGGTTTAGAATTTTTATTTTGATCCCATTTGTATATAAAAAGTTGAGAAATAAGAGATTTCCCAATCTATCCCCAACAGGTGAAGGCCGTTAAGTGTCTTGTCATACGTTCGTTTTTTCTTTTGATTTCTTGTACATGTTTTACCGTGTAATGCGTTATTAATTAAAATTTATTAGCGGGTTTCTTAACTTTATTGCTTTAGACCGACTTTGCCATGCTTTTAGTCTCACGTGCGTGCTACCGTCACACGTTTAACGTGGAGAAATGCCTGTTCAACACGTTACTTTTTACTACTTCCGTGTTTCACTTTTTCTCATCATCTTTTCCAATTACTACCATGTACACGGAAATTATTCCTCCACGTATTATGCTATGCCCTACCACCTCCTCCTATCACCTTTTTCATTTTTTTTCTAATAAAATAGGTAAAAAACGCGATAGCAAAATAATCTTAGCATATTTGAAACTATTTTAGTCGAGTAATTAGAAACTGTTAAAATTACGGCTCATGATGCGGGAGTGTGCATGGTTGACTGAAGAATTGGAATTATTAAAGAAACGAAAATGTTGGGGAATATGTTTGATTCACACAAAATGATGATCGAAGGGATAACAACGAGTCCAAAAGAAGAAACTAAAGTGAGAGGAAGAAAGTAACTTTTGTTTTGGGTAATCCGGCAATACCCCAGGAGGTGATACATGTGTAGATTCTTTGATGGTCAATTTGTGACACGTGGGTGGTGCTTCTATTTTTCAATTACAGAAAATTTTTGTGGGAACTGAAGACGATGGATTTAGAAGTTTGAGAAGGGTGGTGATTCATGACCCGTGGCTTGACTAGTACGGCCCAAAAGTTTGATGATGAACCTGTGGTTATGGCTGAAAGACTCTGACACGCGGCAAAGAATCTTCCAGGTAATCAACCCACAACCATCCAACGCATCGCTACCTACGTAATACTCAACGCTAGAACATTCTCCAACTTTTTTCAATAATAATACATTTCACTACACTAATTAACTATATTCTTTTTTTTATAAAAATTAAAAAGGTTCGTCTCTAATTAACAATATAGCATGGTTTTCATTTGAACAGGTGTGTTTGCTTTGACTAAGGGGGTAAAGGAAGAGTATGAACTCTAACAGGTTAACTGGTGAATGTGAATGTGAATGAGAAAAATGAAGTTGGGCGTCTAAAGAGAGGAGAAAACGAAAGAGGATTAGGTAAGAGGGGAAGCAACAAAACCATGTTACTGAGGCGAATCCTAACGAAAAACGTCCCCAGTAGTAGGGTTCCATTTTTCGTCCCACTAATTAAGTTAATACGAGACAAAGCTTACTCAAAGATTCCCCACGTCAATAATAGGAAAAGGGTATTATCTTGGATTAGGTGAGGCTCTTTAGTCTTCTTTGCTAAAGTTTCTTCCGTGTCACTTAAGCCTTCATCCTCTTTCATTTCAACTCTCGTCACTGATGTTAACTAATTTAGTCTTGTAAATTAATGGGCCTGTAAATGGAAAGTGGCTAATGCACTGGCAATTCAATAAGCCTGAGCTTTTTTTATGTATCACATCATCCTTGTTAAGGAGTGTGAAGAAAATAGATTGAACGGTTTAATTGGATTGAGTAAAATAGAGGGTAATCTTTATCTTCCTTATCCTCTACACTAAGAACTACCTCATTTCAAACCACTCCTTATAGTATAGTTTGTGTCTCTGTTTTACATCATGATTTATGTCATCCATTACTTGAATTATGCGCCCCAATCTTAAAATTTTAGTATTTGAATACTAAGGGAAAACAGGTGAATAGAAACTCACGGGTATACTAAAAAATATTTATACTAGGCTTACACATCAACATGCAGTCACCCTATTATACCTATGTCATCATACCTATTTAGAACAAATAACCAACTTGTTGTAGCTTAATATGGGTACCATTTATCATGACTTCAGACCAAAAGTTTAGTTCACTCTTAAAAAAAGTAATCTTTGAAGACAAAATCGCTATTTACTAATTCTTAGTATATTATCAGAAGAAAAGGCTACTTAGTTAGTGATATAAATATTCATTTATAATGCGCCACAAACACTAAGCAGCAAAAAGCATAAAAATTATTTATTTCACTTTAACAGGGCATCTAAAGTGTTTATACAGCCAATAATGTGATGCAAGTGGTTTATCATGCAAGTTGTTTATTTATTTTCTGCGGGATGCATGGTGGTGGCTGCCATGTAAGAACACATTATTAGAGTGTGAAAGTGGTGGGTAGATATATCTGCATCTAACTCAACTCATTCTACTTTTCCTAGTGTAGATTAGCTTCTTTCTTTTTATGACTGGCTCATAACCCGATTTTTTCTCCCAAAATGTTCCCCAACTTTACATAACTTATTCACAACTCACTCTAAAGTTTAAACTCCATTTTTTCTTTCTTTCCTTGTTTTCTTTGAACAAAAAAGACTTTAAATGTATAACTGGGAAATAGGAATTGTAATTTTCTACATCATTGAATGCTCATCAATTGTGCCCCCTTCGCTGAAAGAGAGTCATAAAACCTTGTTTTTCCACAGCTTCAGGTGATGGTGGTCCCAGTTAATCAAATTGCTTAAGCCATGATGTCATTGATTTACTAACTCCTAGAATAGGATCATGATATCATAGCTAAAGCAAAACAAGGCCTCTTTCATGGCCATTACCAGTTATCCAACTTTTATCTCCTTATATTAATAATCTATAATCTACATTTGCTCCTTTTCATAATAAATATCATAAATATCATATATATATATATATGTATAAAAGTTATCTTACCTTTACTAGTAATAGGATAAAAAGGTAAAGAAATTTGAAAGAGTGAATGATAGATTTACTTGTTTGTTTCTATTTTTATTTTTAATTAAAAAGTATTTAGTTGTGTATATAAATCTTTCAAGGCATGCATTGATAAGATTTTCAAGAAGTGCTGGTACAAGTAAAAAAAACTGAAATACTCTTTTTCCTTTTCACTGTTGTTAATTCTATATAAGTATTGGACCTAAAATATATTACCTCTCTAAATTTTTTGCGGGGTTAAGTTATACCATTAAAATATCTCTAGGTGATTAACTTTTTTTTTTTAATTTCTATTAATAATCAGAATAGAGTTTTATTTTTTAAATTAATCAAATTTTTAAAATATAATTTCCAAATATAATAAGAAGTTGATTACTGGATTTGTGCACTTCATAGTAACTTTGTTTTACTTGCTAACTAAACAAACCAATCCGCATACTTCTATTTTTAAATGGAGTAAATAATAACACTACATTCTAACTCAAAAAATTGAAATTCAAGAAACTCATATATACACTCGCTTTCAACCAATAATACACGATTTACTTAGAATTGAGTCTTTTTTTTTAATATGGTTTCAGATTAAGTTTTGTAATCTTTATATAAATTGTTTATTAATAAATTTAGTGATTACTTCAATATATAATATAATAATTAATTTTCATGAGACCTTTCAAAAATATTTTGTACAAAAATACAAAAGTTATACAAAATGTTCTTAAAAAATTTACAAAATATTTTTAAAATTTTTGCAAGAAAAGTTCAAACAAATAAAAAATTTCCATTGATAAAAAATAATTATATATATTAATATTTATAGACAAAGAATAAAGAATAAATTTAAAAAAAAAAAACTCAAAGAGTGGTCCAACACATATGCAACTCCAAGACATGCAAAAGAAAAGCTTCAGCTCCACGGAATCATATAAACAACATCTATTTTTAATGACCTAAACAACATTTCTTAGTTTTCTCTATGTTTCTCTTCCTTTATCTCCTAATATTTATTTATTTTTCACTAGGTGAATTATGATGAGTGTAGTGACACGTGTGTGTATATATGTTTTGAAAAATGTACTTATATCGTTATACTCGAGGGTGCATGCATCGTGCACGTGGTTCATTCTGGTGGACCTATATGCCTCTTTACGATTAGCAATTTATTAAATGTTGAGTGATTAAAATCTTGGTAGTCACAGAATGATCCAATCCATCTAACAGAATCTTTTTATTTTTATTTTTATTTAACATAAGAAAAGATGGAACTATACAGCTTCTTAATTTGCGTTTGATTGGGAGGGTTTAAAGGGAAAGAGGAGAGACAGAAGATGACCTTGCCTCACTCCATTATTTGCCATTAGACAACTGATAGTAACCACGTTATTTTCTACTATTGGAACTATCCTATTTCCATCTAAATTTCCTCCATCTGTACGAATAAAACGTAACACACACAAATAATGTGTCATACTTTGGTGCTATCTCAAACACATCACCTAAGAAAAAATATATCTATGGTAGGTAATGCCTTTGAAGATTATTATATTACATCTTCTGTTGTTGTGGTGGTCTGAAGGAATATATACATCATCTCAATATCTTTCAATTACTGATGCAAACATGTGTGTACATTGCCAAGACACTTTGGCGTTAGTATATATGATACAATTATATATCTATTATGATTGGTTTCTATATTGTAGCCTCAAATTAAATCTTTTACTGTAAACGTGGAATCATCTGTCTGTTGCATTTGGATATTTATGTTTGTGGAAAATTGCCTTCTGGGGCTATCATAGAGTCACTTCTTCGTAGTATAATCAATTCAAAATTGGCACAAAGTCATCTCCATTTATTCTTTTTGAAGTCGAAGGAGTTGGTCATGTCGTAAAGTCAACTCATTCATTCAATGATTTGTTTATTGACATGCAGCATTGATACTTTACTTGTTCCGATGGTGCTGAGATTCCAATTCTGGCATTTTGGGGTTCAGTTACTGAATCACACTTCAAAATGGAGTTAATGAAGTCAGGTCTATGCATGTTAGCCAAAACGTTATGATTTACTAGTACTCAACAGTTGGCCAAACTGAACTTCTACATCACATGCTTTTAGGCGCAAAACTAGTAATCATAGGCTTCCAAGTTTTTCCCACCAGAGTGTATCAGTGTTAAAAAATTCTCCACGTTCATCTCTATTCTTTCAAATGGTTCCAGAACAAAATTAATTGGGGCGTAAAATTCAAGGCAGTTGTTGGGTTAGTCACCAAGAAAAAAAAATCCAAAACCAATGATGACAACCCACTGACACATTAAAAAAAAAATTCAAGCCCCATTTCATTTCACCCATTGTATTTAATTTTTGTTACCACAGTGGAAATGACTTATTTGCAAAAAAAGTTTCACCTGGATTAGTCACACCTTTTCATCAGGTTCACTGCAATTTTCTTTGATTTGCAATCTTTTCAATTAAACAGTAATGGCGTAGATCTGCATGTGCGTTACATAAAATATGTTATCAGAATTGTTACCCATATGACATTTAAAATTATTATTAATATTATGCAGGTTTTTATCATAAAAAGAGATGGGTTGTTAGTTAGTGATAATTTATTAATTTGAGGTATTAGGAAATGAAATAGTGAAGATTGAGTTGTATGAAGGTATACCAAGCGTGCAAGGCAGACAGGAACCATAAATGCGAAACATAGGACCACCTAGACTAGGCTTTTTGTTTGGGCACTAACACCCAACCACTCAAAAACACACGCTTCAATTCTCAAAGGGCCCCTTCATGGATGTCTCCTTCTAATTTCCAAATTCTTTGCATCTCTCTCTCTCTAACTATCCTCATACTCTAACAAATACTAAATCTCATCTACATTATACACTGAAAGTTGTTCACACATTTGCAACTGCAGTTAGTTTATAATGTAATGGATTGAAAAAAAATAGAGAGAAAAGAAATAGTTTAGTAATTAGGACTAGTGTGGTTTAAGATTTTTGAAGATTGGTTTAGAAGTGTTAAAGAACTGAATTTGAAATGATACGTGGTGTGGAATGGAAAAGAAATGAATGAGGCGTGTTTTTGCAATCCATCTAATTTGGAGTTTGGAATTGGTGTTGGTGGGGCAGACGTATCTATCTTGTGTCTATCAGATGAATGGGCAAACCATGACTTTGTCTGACTCACTCGCTTGCTTCATTTTACACTCCTTTTCCCCATTTCTTGCGTTTGGTCTATCACTTCCAAGATTATGGACTCAACAAACCATACAAACATAACATCTTATTCATTACTTCACCCTTAATAGAACCTAAACCAAACACCATATCACACTGCCTCCTATTTTTATCATTAAAAAATCGTTCTAATGAAGAATGAAAGTCCAAATTAAGTGAAAAAGTTTCTTAACTATAGAAATGGTGTACACCAACGACATTTCCTTTTTATATTATAATTTATTATTATTATTATTATTATTATTATTATTATTATTGTTATCGAAAACTCAAACAAATATGTATATGTATTTTCACGAAATAAATTTCATGGATAAGATAGAATTAAATTATGTTATAAAACTAAGCTGAATGTATATACCCTTCTATCACATCTTTAAAGTAAATCATAGCTTTTAGGAATCCAAAATTGAATTTTATTTAAACAATAATAAACATATTTAATTCAATTACAATTAAAGTGAAACATGTTTATCATCTTATTAATTAATTCTCTTAATTTAAACTTCTAATTATACTTGATTTTAGACAAGTGTATATATTGGGTTTTAATCCACACCTGAAAGCAATACACTGCTGACCCAATTTTGAAATCCAATCCATGTTGCTGGAAGGCCAAATTCTTCATGCAGCTCCGTAGTTTCTTGAAGCACCCCCCATATTTTCAACAATATTCAAATTATCCATTTTAAATTTTATAATTTGAAAAACAAATTTTGTATTTTGAATTGTAGAATTAGAAATACAAATTTTTCATTCAGAATTGTATAGTCCAAAATACTAATTTGTATTTCATGTTGAATGTATTTCAGATTTTAGAATCCAAAATATAATTTATTCTGCTTAGATGGTAAAGATAAAGTGTTGTTAAAACGGTGGCGTTGGACGTGAGGTGCTATGACGGTTTGTTGGACGTGAGGACTACTACGACGATGGAGGTGGAGGTGGAGGTGGAGGGGTGTGCAGCGGTAGAAGTTGGAGGTGGAAGTTGCTGCGGGGGAGGAAGTTGGAGGTGAGATGCTTAATGAAAAAGATGAAGAAAAGCGTAAAATTGTAATTTTATTTCTTCTATGGAAGTGCAGAAAAAAGGCACGTAGGTGCATAAGGAAATTGTATGTGGGAAAAGCTAAGAGAAATGAAGTGGCCCAATTAAAGATCCAATTCCATCGAGAATAATTAAGTGGACTAAAGGAGGTGGCAAAAAAGACTGATTCTTAAGTGTTAATAATTTTTTGCCGACTCTTTCTTCCTGCACCTCCATTTGATTTGATTTCGCTTTGTTTTGTTTTGATTTGATTTTTCAGTTTAATCACTTGTTGCATTTTAATCTCATTCGATAAGCTTGGGAAGCACCTACATCTAGAGGACTTTCTTGTTCGATTGAATATTTCATCTGGATTAAAGAATAAGTTAATGAAAATCTCATTTTATAAAGTTTGAATTAGATTTTTTTTTTTCAAATTACAAGCATCAGCAATCGAAATTTCTTGAAGACTTCCTTAACAAAAAAATATTATTTTAATATGATTTTCGTAAACATGAGTTTGTTTCTTAAATTTGAAGCGAGTTTCTTTATAATAACTTTCTTACACTGAAGGTCTATGTGAGAGTGACGGAAGAAAACTGAACTCGAATTTGGAATTACCATATTTTTGTACATTGAAATACACCACACTGACTGCACCTTGTTTTTATTCACAGCCGTTTGCAGATTGCAGCTAATGTTTTGTCTCTCCTTGGAAAAAGTAAACTGTAGGTATGTATGGAGCTCTTACAAACTGAGATTTAGGCTAACTCTACAAAACCTACCATTCACTTCACCAAATCACAGAGGACCATTTTACATCTACTTACCCGAAATTTAATTGCCTGAACTTATTCTTTTTTGGATATATGGCTGCTAGATTTTGTAGTGCTCCACTCTTTTTTCGTGCATACCTCTACTGCTGTCAGATTTTTTGTTTGTATGAACTCCATTTTTCTTGTCTTATCTATTTTCATAATTGGAATGTCATTGAGCTAGTGTATACTCTTGCCAGATGAACAATGATTAGCATTATTAGAAGTTATATAATAATTTTTGAAACAGCTGTAGTCTGTGTAGGACACAACAGAGTATTTGTATTTGTATTTGAAGATTCAATTTCAAGTATCAGTGGGTTTTTTGTGGCTTTCCATAATCTTAAGGATGATTCGTTACCCAAAATGATAAGAGTTATTCCATTGCTGTTATATGTACTTCTTTATTGAAAGCACATATCAAAATTGGCCAGGCTACGATGATCTGTTAGATGTATTGATATGCAGGTATGTGATTTGGACATATGTTGTGTTCTATAAATTATTTGTATTCCAATTTTTTTTTTCTGCGATTGTGTAAATTATATGATCTGATGAGGATAATGCTCCCGATATATCTTACAGAGCAGCAATTTTCTTTTTGAAGATCACTTAAGACCATCTAAATTCTCAAGCACGGTCTCTCATAATTTGCAGTTTTTTTTTTCTGATTTGAGTTAGCTATTCCTAGATCTAACTACTTATGAACAATATATCATTCAAATTAAGTTATCCACAGTCAACCAAAACTATTAGAAAATTTATAGGCCAAAAATAAGTCTTGTGATCAATCAAATTTTGGTTTTTTTAATAATTGGCATTACAAGAAAATCATGAAATTGAAATCAAATTTAGAAACAAAAATAACTAATTGTTATAGTAACCAAATTAAAGATTATTTTAGAGATAAGTTTTGGTTTTTAAATTAGTTTCTATTATTGTTAAATGATTTCTAAATTGTTATCTAATTAGAAACCAAAGTTTTTGCTACCAAATTTAGAATCTAAATTATTAGTAGTTAAAACTTTGGTAGTTAATTAAATACCAATTTAAAAACTATTTAACAATACTATAAACTAATTTAGAAACCAAACATTTTTTTAGTCTTTAAAATGGTCTTTAATTTAGTCACTATAACAACTAATTATTTTTTGTTTCTAAAATGAGTTTCTATTTCATAATTTTTTTGTAGTGTAAGGATATATAGAGAGTAAATGTTAATAAATTTAGATATCAAAACTCAACTCCACAAAATACTTTTGTTGAGATAACCCACAAGGTGGAAGAAACTTTTCAAATTCTAACCATTTCATAATATTTTGGCAATAAAAACTTGGGATAACAATAGAGCAAAAGTTAGAGACACGAAACCATAGATAAAATAACTGGGAACAATAAAAGTATTTCTTACTATGATGTAGAAAAAAAAAAAAGAGGAAAAATAAGATCACAAAGAAGTAGAACTAATAGTTCTAGTAATAGTATTATTTGGGAATCAGGAAGTCAAAAATAGTAAGTGAAGTTGTATTACTAAGGAAATAATAATTATCAAATTATATGCAATTATTGTATGCAATATTTGACGATATTGTACCCAATTATATACAATTAATTTAATAATTATAGAATCTCATGATTAGTATCCTACCTAATT
>Ga0123342_1001840_pt1 | contig 35603 bp, 30 predicted proteins | sample Turbeawhitnodule_FD_89960 | JGI IMG/M metagenome (GOLD analysis project Ga0123342, IMG submission 89960) | Root nodule microbial communities of legume samples collected from Mexico - Turtle bean Mexico white nodule | ecosystem: Host-associated > Plants > Roots > Nodule | place: Mexico: Nepantla... | reverse complement strand
TTCTTATAATTATGCGAGGGATCGATAGTTAGGAAACATTCTTAAGGATTTTATATGCGAGGAATCGATATAAATGATTTTTATACGGGCATCAATTTCAATCAAAGAACTTAATATTGACATGTTAATCAAAATACATGAGAGTGAGAGAGATGAAACCTAATCCTTATTTTTCCAACTTGAAACAACTAATTCTTTGTTTGTTTTCTTATTGATCATCGCCAACACAACCACTTTCAACACACTTTTAATTGTTTTGTTCTATATTTAGCGATTATTGTACTTGATTATTCACTGTTCCTTGTGGGATCGATATCCGCTTTTATGGACAATTATTACTTTTGACAAAGCGGTGCACTTGTCGTAAAAAGTCATCAAGCTCAATGCCTTTTTTTCATCTGAAGAGTTACAAAATGTGGTCATCAGTGTACAATTTGCTAAAGTAAAGATTTTCCAAGGTATTAACTCATGAAACTGTAACTTATTTTTTTTATTATTATTCTTTTAGACTTTTCTAATAACATAATGCATTTTATTTCATTGTAGACAAGGTTTGTCTCCAAAACTATTTGGACTGTACGAAAATAGAATATAACATACAGCCTAAAAAGGCAACCGAAATTAAGAAAATGTTACTTTAATACGTATTTTGTCACTCAATACTTCAAAATTATGACACTTTCTAATCACAAATTTAACATGTGTAGGATGATGGAAATTACAAAGTTTCCTACTCAAGGGCTGAGTCAGTTATGTGATTCTGGAAAACATAATGTTGATGATGAATTCATCCACTTGATTCCAAGAAACACTATTCAAGGCCTGAAGGATTGCAAGGAGGTATCACTATTGTGTTTTAGCAATTTATTTAAATGGATTATGTATGATTTAAGTTCAGAAGTTCTTTTGGTTTCAGGAAAGCTCTTTTGTTGTTTTAGCTGCTATAAAACATATTGTAGCTAATGATGAATGGTAGTACATGGCTTGCTTATGCAATAAAGTCGTTTGCCTGGATTCAAAAATGTTTTTTTGTGAGAAGTGTAATAAGCATGTTATGAAAGTGCAACCAAGGTATTCTTTGTAAATGCCATAATTTATTTTCATTACTTTTTATATTAATAACATCTATTTATATTATATTTGTTAATCCTTTTTTGTATTTTATATCTCAGGTATAAGCTGAAGGTGCGAGTAATGGATGATATAGACTCCACCACTTTTGTTCTTTTTGACAGGAATGCAACTACACTTGTCAATAAATCTTGTGAGAAATTATTTGATAGTCATGACAAGGTAATTTTCCAATAGTGGATATGTTTATTGATGCATATAAGAAAAGGTTGGTATATAAATTTATATTTTTGTTTTTATATTTTTAGAACGCTGCCTGTGGTGTACTACCCAAAGAATTGTGTCTTTTGATAGACAAAGTTGTGCTGTTTAAAGTTGGTTGTGTTAAAGATCAATCTAACAGGTTTGAGCAATCATTCCGTGTAAAAAAAAATTGTATTAATGAGAGTATTATCCAAAGATTTTCTGATGGTGGTCTTGAAAGTGTGGTATGTATTTTTATTTTATTGTATTTTTTCATTTTATTTCCAAATTAGTTATGTATATCTTTTAATTTAATTTTGATGTTGCCAAGGAACTTCATTCTCATAAGAAAAGACTATGCAGTATTAAGGATGTTGAACAGGATGATTCCTCTATAGCACTTCCTTAGGTATTTTTTATTTAAATGATTAATTTAAATAATTTAATCTTACTAATATTTGTACTTAATGTTGCAAGATTTGTTTAATAAATTTTCCAATGAATCTGTTGAATTGCATTCTCCAGTGCTTAAAAGAGATCTTGTTTCACCTGCGCACACAACCAAAGATGATGTCCCATTGAGGGTATTAAGGAAAAATATCAAGATCGAAAAGGAAGAACTATAATTTCATATTGAAGTTAATGATGAATGATGATTTTTCATGTATTCGTGCCAGTCTTAGACATTTTTAGTTTGTATTTGTAACTTTGTTGACTTTTTTAAATTTCTAATCACAACATATTATTATGTATTAGTACAATTACATTTCAAAGTTTGTTTATTTAATATTGCTGATTTCATCAATGGGTGTTATGTTTCATGTACGTAATTACGTTATAGTTAATTTTGACATTATAATAGTTTTTTAAAGTTATCTATTTTGACCTTCTACTTAAGAAGGTCAGTTTGTTTTTGTGTAATTAATATAATGGCTTGGTTTTTGGAAGTATGTTAGACACATAATCTTACAAGTATGTCAATTATGTTATAATTATTCTACAATTTTCTTATAATCAAGTTCTATAACTAATATGTTCTTCCATTTTCTTAAGCTATTTAAATAATATTTTCCTTTAAGAGAACAAATTATTACAAGTATGTATGACTATTTCTTACAACTTTTTTATATATGTGTTTCAAATTTATTGTGCACATTTATTTATTTTGCACATTTATCTTTTATATGTGTTTTTAATAGTTTTTTTAGAGATGTCATAAATATTTTAGTGGGCTTTTTCTTATTTTATCTTTGTTATTGTATTCACATAAATTTGTTTTAACTAAGTCATTTTTAATTAAATAACTGTCAGAGCAATTAATGCATTCTTTAATTTTATTTATTTTTCCATTATCGTTCTCAATCCCTTATACACTCTTTTCAATGTAGTCATTTCTATGCATTTTTCTTAGATATGATAGTAAGTAATCATTTCAATTTATGTATATTTTAATATTATTTCAGTTTTGACTTTTTCTTTTAAAGTCCTTATAATATTTTTATTATTTATATATATTAATTACTAATATATTAATTATATATACATATATTATATATTATATTATATATATATATATATTACAAAAATAATATCATAGAGTAGGTAAAAACTATTAGCCTATGTGTTTTATTATTAATTATTAATTCTAAACGATATTATTATTTTATGTTAATTGTTTACATTTTTCATATAATATGTAATATAATACTAATTAATAGTAAATAAGAATAAATGTTTGATTAATATTATTATTATTTGTTATAAAAAAGAAATTAATTTTAGTAATTATTTATTATTTATTTATTGTTTAATACTATACTTGAATGGAAAAATTCTTGTTGTATAAGGCCGTGGAAAATTGAAAGGTCAAAAATAAATAGTGTATGAATAACGACAGGTAACATATTCTTCTTATTTCTATTCATGATAGACTATTTTCTTATTTATTCAATTTTAAATTATTAAAATTAAAATTGAACTAAAAGGATATGTTGTTTGAGATAATGGATATCAAAGGGTCATGACTGATATTTGGCTATAAATACGTAACGCACTTTGATTTTTATTACTCAAAATCCTACTATTTTCTTTTTTCTACATTTTTATATTTCTATATTATTGTTGCATCTTGCTTCATCCTCCATTGTCTATTATTAACTTTGATGGCTTATACTCCTGAAGAAATTCCTGACATTGATACACGAGGTCTTTTTTTATCAATGAACATCCGTGGAGAAGTATGTAGTTTTTATTTTATTTTATTAAATACCTACTTTTATACCGTTAATGCATTTGTTGACTTCTTTTATTTTTCATAATGGATATAATGGTTATGTTGATCATGCATTCGCGATTCAATACCAAGGAGAACTTGGTGAGGAGTGGACCCTTGCAGATAGTGCAGGGAACGTCCATATAGTATATTATAACCAGGATATACTGTCTCCCCAAATTTTGGATGGATGGTCGACTTTGAGTTCTTTTTATGGCTTTAAAGGCGACCACCCTATACTCTTCCGTTACGTTGGTCAAAGCTATTTCCATATAACTGTTTTTATGGGAGCGGTCTGTCAAAGTGATGTTAATCGTTATTTGAAGGAAGTTCAATGGAGGGAATCGCTGACCAAGGGTCCCTTTGAACATTTTGACATGAAATTGTCTTTTGTACACATCAATGGAAGTTCTCTGGTCAAGGGCTGGAAAGTTTTTTGTAGTCTTCATTCCTTTCGTAAAGGCGACAAAATTATATTTGAATGTCATATGATGATGCCTTATTCTAATATTAGGGTTCTGCTACTCATGAGAAGTCACTATAAAAGACAAGAAAAAGTGTATAATTAGATTTCTTAATGTTATGGGATAATCCTTTCTATTATTTTGAAAGGGAAAAACTATTTACTTTTTGTGCTTTATTTCAGTTTTTTTATTTCTTATCTTTCCCACTTAGGGAAAAGGTTTCTCTTTGTTGGAAACCAGAATAGTTTATTGCTATTAATATTTATGTTTATTTTATTGTTATTATGTTTATTTATTTGATTTCATTTCATTGTATTTGTTGTAGGCATTACTTCAAATTTCGATACATACTCTTTTTAAATTTTCATTCATTATCAGGCGTGTTTATAATGTGTTGGCATTATTATATATTCTTAACGCTATAACACTTGTCAGTACATTAAACTCATAAAACTTTCATTATTTTTACTTGTTATTTATTTTGTCTTAATATTGTGGAATGGTGACTGAGATTATATTATTCATTATTAATTACTTAGTAATAGATTATATTGTTTGATTGTTTGACAAGTTTAGGCATACATTTTTACTTATGATATATGGATTTTAAAATTTCATTTTGTTTCTATAAGTACTATATGATTGTATTAATATATTATCATTTGTATTATATTTGATTTCAATTTATATTAAAGAAGGTGGTGGAATAATTTAATATGTCATTCACTTAAAACATGTTTTTGTTAAGAAACACACATTTTTCTTTATCAGTTTTACTTAAACTGTGCTCCTATAATGTAATTAATTATACGTTTTACATAAATTATTACTTTTAGTTGCAGATATTAGTGAAAGATATTTTGGGAGATGTATCTATATCATGAAGTTGGTGGCCAACATTCAAATTTATATATTTATGGGCAACATTTTAAATTTCTTGAAATTATTAAAATGTAAATGTTATGGAGACAATTAATGACATCCTTTTTTTTCTTATAATTGTTGTACTACTTACATTGTAAACTTATGTAATCTTATCATAAATTGTTTATGTACTATATTTAATTTGAATTCCTCACATTTTAAGTAAATTTTTCTTTATGAACAATTTCTAAATTATATTAATTATTATAATAAGAAAATAAAACAAAATTTAAATCTTCAATTTATATACTATTTATGAAATTTTAAATACCATTAATAAATTGTCTATGAAATTTCAAATTAGTTGAAGAAATGACTTTTTAATTTTATTTTAAAAATGAATTCAAGTATAATAATATAATAATATTACAGACACTTTCAAAGTAACATAATTAGCCATCAAAATGAATACAATTTACAAATAAAAATAAAAATATTTTGAAACTTATTTAACTTAAAATAAGAATAAGAATAATAAATAAATAAGTTAGACATTGGAACTTTCTGGAAACACCAAATAAACCATTGGGTCTTCTAAGCTTACTTCCCAATTCATTGTCCAGTTTTCATCTGTACGAATTTCAATATTCAAAGTAAAGTTATCTTTTTTCTAGCAGAGAAACAACCTTAGTTTTCAACGTGTGTGCTTCCAGCAGTTTGACTTACTTCTTTTCTACATTTAGCATAATCCAGTGGGTTTTGTTGTTTTCATTTCTACTTTCTTATATCTTTATTCTTAGTATCCATAAGCTCTACAACATAAAAACTTAGTATCAATACCCACTTTAGAGGTATGCATGGAATCGAAAATGAAAGTAATTTTGGATATTTGTTGATTATGCACACAAATATTAATTAAAGTTTCCTTTTTACATGCATTTAGTTCACAGATTTAAGGTTAAAGCATTTCATTAAAAAATCATTCACAAGTTTAAGGTTAAAATCATTTCTCTTTTTTCTGAAATTAGGCATTCCAGGCTATCAATGCCCATTTATGGAAACCGACAATGTAAGTAAAAGGGGAACTTTTGTGGCTCCTATACAAATTTTAGGTATTCTTGCAAGTGTTCATTTTTTTTTGTTAAACAAAAATGTTGTTTTTCAATTGTCCAGAAGAAACCTACGTAAAATTCCCATTTCTTTGCATACTCCTGTTCTTAGATAATCCTATCAATGTTTAAAATATTGTGCTTTCGTTTCATCTTTTTGACAACTTGCTTGGAAATTGTTTAAGGTTATTGTTTAGAAATACTTGCTAGTTTAAATCTGTTATGTATACAACCTTACAAGTATATTTCCCTGCAGGTGGGCTTTTTCTAAAGTCAAACAAGAATTTCATTAATGACAATGCTTAAAATAGAAACACGTTCTTTGAAATAGAAAAGCAAATTTGTTTGCACAGTTTAAAAGTTAAGTTCTCATTTTAGATATTGACTTCCATTCATTCATTGCATGACCTCTCATGATTTGACACTGATACTACCTAAATTGCTAATTCAGTTTATTGTTTTTATTATAATTTTTTAATTAGGGTATATTTTAAGATTGGTTTGATTATTACACAACATGATGGATAAGAGTACAACTGGTATCCTTGATGAAAAATACCTTTTTTTTATATTTAACAACATTGAATAATTAAATATAGTTACATTGAAACCACATTAAAACCATATGAGCTCTTCAAATAAGTTCCATGTCTAGTTTTTTTTTATTAATCGTCCATGAAATCAAATATTATATTTAGTTTTTGGTATTAATTACACTCAATTAAATGTTTAATTGATTTTTGTTTTTAACTTCATATACTTTCAAAAGTTATTAACTTTTTTACTTTCAAAAGTTATTAACTTATACCTCCGACATATATATTGTGCACAGTAACTAATTCCATAAGTATTTTTATTAACTATATTATGTCAAAGTAATGAAACATAAGGAACTAAATATTCCTCCAAATGTATCCTAAAAATTGGCGCTAAAAGAAAGATAGTCTACACTCTAAGTAATTTTAACAATACAACATTTGTATCCTCTGAAAATAGTTTGCTTTGAGTACAATACCCTCTGAACTTATGGAGGAACTCAAGAGAAAGAGAAAGTTTACTACAATTAGAATTGTTACCCATTCTCAGACAAACAATTATGTATCAGGTAAAAGAACTACATTTATATTTAGGTTTCTTGAGTCATATATGCTCTTCATTTTCTTTGTGAACATCCATATCAATGTAGTTTTTATTCGTAAATATTATATCCTAGCCAAAACAATGAAAAAACATTTTATGATACCATATACTAGAAACATTCTTATATGGTTTTTTTCTTTTTCCACCCAATAAATCCATTTTTTTAATTATAGTATTAGAATTTTCGATTTATTGTTATTTCCAATACATGTCATTCCAAATGAAATACCATTAACTGAGTTAAGCATTTGAGCTTAAATTGAATCTATGCTATCTTATTTTATATTTACATATATGTATAATAGAATGTATTGTTATTTGCAGAACATGTCATGCCTAACAGAGAACCCTTAATTGAGATAAACAATGGTAAGCTGAATTTTATGTTTTGTTTTAGTTTAAATTTCATATCTTACTATACATTTTTTTATTTAATTTTCTAATTTATTGTCTTTAGTTTGTCATCCTGAAAATGCCACAAATGGAAGAACAACAAAACCAAAACAACAAAATCAGAAAACAATATCCTTATATGAGACAAGTGATGGTACACTTAATTTTATCTATTTTGTTTAGTTCAAACTACACTATCTTATCTATATATTTTATTTTTCTAATTACTTTGTTTTAGTTTTGGATCTTGATGATGCAAACTATGGCACAAGAGAAAAAAATATACAGTCTCAATTGCGCAATACAAATATCAAAAGACCAGATATTATACCTATATGTATATTACAATTACATTTAAAATTAACGCTAAACTAAATTCAATTGTAAAAAAAAAATTAAACCATTCAATCAATTCATTTCTAACAATGACATTTCATTTCGTTTAACTCTCACAATAGGTCATTCAATGTAATTACCTCTTAAGTTTGTTAATTACATCATGTTCTTACAATGCATTGTTTACTAATTATAGTACTAAACACAATTCATATTATTGATTTGAATTATTTGTTTTAGGTCAAACTACTGCCAACTCAAGTCAACAATTTTGTTGTCAATCATCCGGTATTATGGGCACAGATTATCCAGTCTCTGAAAACCTGACTCCTAACAAAGAATTCAACACCATGCATTCAACTACAAAAGTATTGTCATCAATGGTAACAATTATTAATGCCCAATTTTTCCTTATAGAACAACTTCATGGTGAGTTCATAACGCCTCATTCACTTAGGCTGATTACAATTTATACTGATAGTACAAATTTAAGCATATACTAATATACAAACATGATCTTTTGTTTGTATTAATCCAGATGTTGCAAAAGATGCAGGAGGAAATAGCAAAAACTTAATTGCTGGGTTGCACAAAAAATATCACCTAGGAAGAAGTACTACAAATATAAATTTAAACAATGAATGATGTTCATACATTTATTCCTTCAATCCAATAAATTCGAAGCGTTTAAATTAATATATAAATATGTTTTATTTAAGATGACTAAAAGTCAATGCAAATTGATATTGACTTTGTTACTTACAAAATGTTTTAATACTTACGTAATTGCACTTTTGAACATATTTTGTATAGGTAATTTCAATCTAGGAAGTGTAGTTAATAACACAATAAACTTAGATAAGAGGCCCAATACATACAGTGTTGAAATCCTACAATCAGTGACTAAGAGCTTGAATTTTGAAGATGTGCAAAATGAAACAAATAATGGTAATAATAATTTTTTAAATGTTAATTTTAGTTTATTTAATTGTTTCAAAACTTTGTTTTATTGTGTTTTGTTGTTAGATGAGAGCATAGAAGTTTACACTTCCCAATTGTATTCAAAAGCTGAAAATGAAGGTGCATGTCTCTAACTGTAACTTCTCTATGCAAATTAATTACATTTATGTCAAGGTAATATATAACCTTATTTAATTTTTCACAATAGATATTCTTTCATTTGGACAACCTAATATTCAATGTGAATATTGTTTGACCGATGTGTGGTATGAAGAAAGATCTCTGAAAGCAAAGACTTACCTAAAGGTTGATTTTTCTATATGTTGCCAATGGTCAAGATACATGAAGCCAACACTATCTAAAAAATATTAGAAGTTACAATAGTATGTTTTCATTTACTTCAATTGGAGGAAAAGTTCAGTCTTCAGTAAATGATGGATTTGGACCTCCTCAATTTATTCTGCATGGACAAAACTATCATAGGATTGGAAGCTTACTCTTTGGGAGTGGATCAACTCCCAAGTTTGCACAACTTTACATATATGATACTCAAAATGAAGTCTCAAACAGAGTATCTCACTTTGAATATGTGTTACATTAGGTTACTTTATCTTAACCAAATTCATTTATAAAATCATTTTGAACTAAATATTTATTTAAATTGTATGTAGGTCCAATTTGAAATACTTGATGATAAATCATTGATTCAAGATCTTATGAAGATGATTGATGAGAACAATGTTCTGGTAAAAAGTTTTAGAAGGGTCAGAGATTTTGTACATACCGATGTATATTTAGATTTTGGATTGAGGTTATTTAGACATCGGTTCAAAGATCCAAGAGTGTACAATACCCCTACAACTGATGAGATAGCAACGTTAATTGTGGGTGATATGAGCAACATGGATGCAGGGGGTTTGAGAATCTCCTTACAGTATTTGGTTTGGCTTAGGAAGATGCATCCTTTGATTACTTGACCTGCAGCCCTAAAAAGAAGGATACCTCTCCCATCATAGACATTTCAAACCCTCCTGCATAGCTGCCACATATTCTTCACATAGACAATCATTAGTAGCACCAAATATGATATCATTAATATAAATTTGAACCAAAATGATGGTAGATTTTGACTTTTTAATAAAAAGAGTCTTATCAATTTTTCCTCTCTCATAGCCAAGAGACACGATAAAATTGCTAAGCCTCTCATACCACTGTCTTGGGGCTTGTTTGAGTCCATACAAGGCCTTTTTCAGCTTATACACATGGTTAGGATGTTGGTGATTTTCAAAGCCGAATGATTGTGATACATATACTTCTTCATTGATGATTCCATTGAGAAATGCACTCTTCACATCCATCTGAAACAGTTGAAACCACTCATACAAGCAAATGTAAGCAGTAGTCTCTCAACTTCTAAAATTTGATCAAGAGGTGGATTTGGTAGAAATATTTTCTCTTCTGCTAAGAACAAATATTCTAGTTGTTTCAAAGATATATTTGCATTCACCACCTCCAAGCAAGGTGAAGACTCCAAATGTAATCACATTTATAAATATTCATCAACCCCATGACCACCAATGTGATTGTAATTCATAAAAAGCTTTGGACAGAGACAACTTTACATGGATCATGAATTTTTTACTTGTCAAGAATATGAGTAAGGTGTATGCTTCTGAACCAAAATAATAAGCATCACTTTGATTAGTCTTCATCATAGCACCTCTTCTTTAATCCAAGTTTTTCTTGATTCCCAAGAATGCCTTTGTTGTTAACCCCGTATTTCTCATGATTTTCTTGCTTAAGGAATAAATTTGACAGACTTGCATTTATCCTTTGTTATGTGCTTTAGAACAACCACAATCCAGGTATCATAAGTGCTAGTTTGTTGTCAAAGAACTCTGCAAGAAACAAGATCAAGGAGCAAGATTTGGTCCCCTTATAAATTTGGATCCATGAGTGTTAGTAGGAACCTTGGGAACCTTAGAAACCTTAGGAATCCACTTTAAAATACCTTTAAGAACATAATATTTCCTTACTCTGCAGAATGTAACAGAGTGGCCCCTCTTCATGCAGTAAAAGCACGAAACAACCGGTTGTTTCGACAAATCAATCGGTTGTTTTTCAAAGAAGCTAGAAAATGGCTTTAAAACTGATTTGTTCTTGCTGTGTGGATTAAAACCCAGTCCAACTTTGCTAAAAACACATTTTTGAGATGCAAGAACAATTTCAAAGTTTGATTGGTCTTTGGAAAACTTGTCCATAGTTTTTAAAAGATAGTGGACTTTCTTTTCAAGTGATTCACAATTTTCAAAAAAGCTAGAGTCACATTTGCAAGATGAGTTTTTGTAAATCATTTCCAGATTTTCAAAATTAGTTTTTGAATAGTTCAACTCTTCTTTCAACGTTTTGACTCTGTTTTCCAACCAATTATTCAAGTCTTTCAATTGGTTATTCAAAAGGGTCAGCCTATTAGCTTCTTCATGAGTCTTTTTAAAAGCATCATGAAGTTGGCTGTAATTTCCAAAGTTTATGGAAGTGCTGGAACTTACACTGCTTGTTTCTGATTCTCCCTTTGCCATCAAGCACAAATTTTCCTCTTCATCTCCATTTGATGATGAGCTAGAGGAAGAATCATCATTGTATGATCTTCTTGAAAGACAATGAAGAATTAATCAATTAGAAATCAATTCAGCCAATTAGAAAGTTGTTTTTAGTTTGATTGCAGAAAATCAACTTGTTGTTTTTGCGAAACAACTAGTTGTTTATACCAGCAGTTTATAAAATCAAAGCTAAAGTAGTTTTAAAGAGAGTAAGGATAGAAAGATTAACACAAAATGTTTATATTGGTTCACTCTTTATCAAGAGCTACATCCAGTCCTCAACAACCACTGAGAATTCATTAAGTAATTAAATCTTGATTACAAACAACACACCAAAGTGATGATCTTGAACCCTTCAAGAACACACACCACCTTTGGCAGCACCACACAATTTTCAGAACAACCTCTGAAACTACACAACACCAAGTCACACAGAAATACAGTGATCAAGAAAGAAAGGAATGGAATACACCTGTGTACCATCAAAGGTTAAAAGTACAGAGAATACAGGACAATCCTATTCCACACTTGAGAATGATCCAAAGCACTTTAAAATCTTGAAAAACTCTTTTGATTGAACTTTCTTAGTTGAATTCATGACCACGAGCGTAAAACAACTTTTTTATACTCCAATCAGTTGGTCAAAGCATTTAATTTAGTAACCAAAATCAGTTTGAATCATTTAAATCAGATTTGTACAACTTAATAGAATTTTGTTAAGGTTTTTAGAAAATCAGTCGATTGAAATCACGAATCAATCGGTTGAATCGATTTGACAACAAAGTCAAGTTTTTTCAAATCCTTTTCAAAAACCACTAAGTGTTTGGTTGAATCGACATTTCAACAGGTTGAATTTTCACACTCATTAGAAAACTCATCTTTTTCAAAATGTTTAAGCTTTAATTAACCTTGGATCATCATTAAGAGTGAATTAACAAATTGAAATACTTCTAGACACACACAACCAGCAACAAGGATCTTCGTGCATTCCACTTAGATTTGGAGAAATCAAGACACCTTGTTCAACACATAATATATTTATTTTATTGTTAGAACTCCTCATCAATTTATTTGACATAGATAGTAGTATTGAAGAAAATCACTCTTGGTTCTTGTACTTCAAAATCAACTATTTTCTTGTTCCTTAACAATAATATTTATAATTAATGCATAACGATAAAAGGAAAATTTGCTTTTGGTTCCTTTATTTTTTTTTATCAAAATTGGTTTTAGTAAATATTTTTCTAACATTTTAAATCCTCAAAAGTTAAATTAAAAATTTGTTCGCATACAAATCATTGACTATTTTGACCAATAAAAACTAAAACAATTTCGATAGAAAATACAATAATGAATGCATTTTTTATTTTATTTTAAAAGTTTAACTTAACTTCTTCACATGGTACTCATACCAATTTAGTTTTATTAGTTATACTCATATAATTATTTTTATATTTTAGATATTAAAATGTACTATAACCCTAGTTTACTTATTCTTTTCTGACATCGTTAAAAAATTAAATTCAATGATTTTAAAAACACATTTTTAAAATTTTCTGAAGTATCCTATAAAGAAAAAATTGTAATAGAATTCTAATGTTCAAAACTAACAATATTTCACATATGGTAACTTAAACACTTATTTTTTCTTTGTTAAAATATAGTTACTTTTTTTAGCATCAATGTGGTTAATTTTAATTAATACTAGATAAATCAAAATAATAAAATAATTTTTTTATATACTTTTAAATTTTACCAATACCCAAGAAACAATAAAATTGAATAGCAAATAGAATCAGATTCTGCAGAACGAAGCAAATGCTGTTTCGGGTTTTCCCAAGTTCATCCGCTGTGAAGCTTTGGCGGGAAAAATTCTATTGCCCTTTTCCTCTGCACATTGACATTGGAGCTCTACACATTCAAACCCCCTTTCATTGATGGGGTGGTGCACAATGTGCTTCACTTGTTGCTGGAAAGCCCGCCATGGTAATTTTATTTTATTGTTTAAAATATGGGTTTGTGAAATTTTGTAGTGAAGTTGTAAATTTGATTGTTTTTGTTGTCTGTCCTTTTTGGACTGAGTTTGTTCAATGGTTTGGTTGGCTTTCTTTTTTGTTGATTGACAATGTGGCGTCTTTGGCCCCAAAAGTTGCTGACTTTGCTAGAGAACGAGAACACAGGAATTGTGTTTGAGTGGTGAGAGTAATAGAGAAAAGGCGCCTTTATTGTTGTTGCTGATGATGTTTGTGAAATCATTACGAGATACTAATTATTTACACACATGAATGTTTTGTTTTTTCTTTTAAGAAAGATGACATTGACAAAAATCACTAATACGGTGTCTTAAGAAGTTCAAGGTGCTAATAGGGGGATTTGGTGACGGGCTCTAGATTTAAAAAGGGATCTCTTAGTAAGTGAATTTTAAGGAACTTTTAAAGTGATTGTGTATATGCTTATATAATATAATTTGGTCATAGTAGTTGATATAGGATCCACTTGGTTAGGAGGTTTTGCTAGTAAGCCCTAGATAGGATGGTGTGAGGGACTCAAATATAAAGAAAGAAGTTATTTAAGGATCAAGCAACAAAGGGGAAGAATCGGCGTCAATTGGAGGCATGTGACACATGGCACAGGATCAAAAAAGAAGGGACACACGTAAGATTGAGAGAGAGAAGGTGCTTAACGGAAAGTGAGGTGACTATGTTAAGATTACATGATTTAAGGATCATGGAGGTGGGAAAAAAGAGGGAAATCAGGGTGTAACCTTTCTGTACTGAATTCTCTTTCTATATGTCTTTCTTGTCTCCGTCTGAATTCCATTAGTGAGTGTAAGGTATGACTCATACTCAGTTGCGACCCTTTTCCTTGTCCTTGTATCCATTTCGGAATTTGAATAATACACTGAGAATGTATCCAACTAGCCTTGTGTTTTTTTTGGTGATTTTTCTCTGGTTATTACGTTGGTGCTTTCATTGATTTTTCTCTACTTTGTTCAAGTTGTCCCAAACTGGATCGGTGAGTGAGTTGTACCATTCATTCATAGCTTTATCAAACCGAGTTACATGCTTGTCAACTGATGCACTGTTGGTTTGTTTTTTTGAGTGGGTAAAAACCAGAAATCCAAAGGGACGTGATTGCTCAGGGCCCATAATTCATTCCAAAAGGTGTGGCCCTAGCTAGATTGTATGAGGAAAAATATACTAATAAAAACCCTTCTATATTTAGCCAATAGGTTCCACTCAAATATACCATCACATCAAAACAAAAACACCAACCTTCCCCATTCCTCCATACACCAAACATTAGACCTCTTTCTCAAGTGGTGAACGCTAGCAATGTGAAGAGAATGACTCCAACAGATATGCAAATTAGAAGAGAAAAGAATTTATGTTACACAAGTGATGAGAAGTTCACCCCAAACCATAGATGCCCAAATAAACACATGTTTTAGCTGCAAGTTCATGAATTCGAGAAGCAAACAATAGATCCAGACCCTCCTCCCTATGTAGAAATATTGGAGACAGAGCATTATCTCTCTTACAATGCTTTAAAAAGAGCTAATGGTTTGGGCACCTTGAAATTTCAAGGACAAATGTAGGGTGTGTATTGTATTCATTAGTCAATTTTATTCAACCACAAATTGTTAATTTTCTGAAGTTACCAATTGAGCTGACCCCTCAGTTCAAAGTTTTGGTGGGGAATTGCAGTACAATGACTGCGGAAGGGTGTGTAAGAAACATACAGGTGAAAATACAAAACCATGTCTTGTATTTATCAACTTTCCTATTGCCTATAACTGGAGTAGATTTAGTATTGGAGCTTCTTGGTTGGCAACGTTGGGACCACATGTGGCAGATTTCAGCACCCTAAAGCTCTATGTGGATGGCCATTTTGTCACATCACAAGGAAAAAAATCTAATTACATGATACAAGTTGAATTTCATCATTTGAGAAGGTTGCAAAACACTAATTCCACTGAACAATCCTCCCTGTTGCAATGTCAACCGACTGAAAATCTCAAGGACCAATTGTAGGGAATTCCGAGTGATGTGGAACCTAAGTTGACTCAATTACTGCATACGTATAGAAAGGTTTTTGATACTCCTACTGGGTTGCCACCAAAAAGTGATCAAAATCATGCGATTAATTTGGTTCATGGAGTTGACCCAGTGAAAGTAAGACTGTATAGATACCCGCACATCCACAAGAATCAAATTGAAAAGATGATACAAAAGATGTTGAAAAAAGGCCTCATACAACCAAACAACAATTCATTTCCTTCTCCTGTTGTCTTGGTTAAGAAAAAAAAAGATGGGAGTTGGAGGTTCTGCACAGATTATAGAGCCTTTAGATGCGGTATCAATAAAAGATGCTTTTCCAATGCCGACTGTGGATGAATTGCTAGATGAATTATATGGGGATCAATATTTCTCCAAGCTGGATTTGAGGTCTGGCTATCACCAAATTCTGATGAGGCCTGAATATAGGATGAAAACAACCTTTAGGACACACCAAGAACATTACGAATGGCTAGTCATGACTTTTGGGTTGACTAATGCCTCAACAACCTATCAGAGCCTCATGAATAAGATCTTTCAACAACAGTTGTGAAAATCATTATTGTTTTTCTTTATGATATCTTGGTTTACAGTCCATGTTGATACACACATCTACAACACTTAGAGACAGTCTTACAAATCTTGCAACAATAGCAACGTTAATGATTCAGATCCTCTTTCAATCAAGGAGCTATTGCAATAGAGAAATGTTCCATTGGATTAGTTGAAGAAAAATCTAGAAAGAGCTCAACTACATATGAAGATACAAGTCGATAAGAAGAGAATAATGATGATGACTTATAAAACTCAAACTACCTACTTGTGCAATGATCCACCCTGTGTTCCATGTATCAGTCCTTAAATCATTTAAGGGAGATGCATCACAACCTTATATGCCAATTTCGCTATTGACTAATGAAAAAGGTCCATTACTTCAGCCAATAAAAGTGTTGGACTGTGGTAAATTGGTAATTATGATAAAAAATAGACAGCAGATACCGCAGGTATTGCTTTAGTGGGAAGGCATGCTTGAAATGGTAGCAACTTAGGAAGAGGGAGGTCGCAGTGATACAGAAGCATTATCCCAATTTCAACCTTGAGGACAAGGTTAGTGTCAATGGAGGGGGAATTGTAAGGGACTCAAATATAAAAAAAAAAGGTTACTGAAGGACCAAGCAGCAAAGGGAAAAAATCTGAGTCGGTTCGAGGCATGAGACACATGGCACAGGATAAAAAAATAAGAGACACACATAAGACTGAGAGAGAGAGAGAGAAGGTGCCTAATAGAAAGTGGGGTGACTACGTGAAGATTACATGATTTAAGGATCATGGAGATGGAAAAAAAGGGGGAAATCGGTGTGTAACCTTTCTGTACTGAATTCTTTCTCTACCTGTCCTTCTTGTCTCTGTCTGAATTCTGTTAGTGAGTGTAGGGTATGACTCATACTGAGTTGTGACCCTTTTCCTGTTCTTGCATCCATTTCGGAATTTCAATAATACACTAAGAACGTATCCAACTAGCCTTGTGTTTTTTTATTATGTACTTTTTCTCTGGTTATTGAAGATGGACTCTGATGGTCTTGGTGATTCAGTATCCAATACTGGCTTATTGCTAAATGGCTTGCATGTTTAAGAATTTCTTCACTGCCTATGCCTGGTAGCACATTTAACAAGATGGTTTGTCCACGGATAATGATGATTTCTTTGTCTCAAGTGCCTGTTGGCATTAAGGTTAATCTTAAAACCAGAAGACTTAAGTGATCATGACATTTTCCTGATGAAAATATTCTCCTTGGCAAAGAATGGTTAAAAAAATACATATGATGCCTCTCAGAATGACTGGACGCTGAATATTAGATTAATCTAGTTCATGTAAGCTTCCAGAAATTCACCTTGAGTAGGTCTGTTTTTTGTTTTCCCCCTTGCTTATCTTGTGTTGGGAGGCATTTCTCAAGTTTTGTTTTAAGAAGAATATGAGTAAGATGTTAAAATGTTTTGGTCTTTGGATTCCTATGGTTCATAACTTCACATACTCTAAATCCTTCTTTTAATTTTTGTTTTGAACCCAGCTACTCATCTCTCGATATATCACTTGAATAGGCTCCTTTGAAATAGTCACTGCTCATTAACTATCTCAGCTGAAATGTAGTTTAGTTGGATGTTATATATTGAACAGGCTCGGTTTGTATAATGATTTTCGTCATCTTGGTTATGTAAGTGGCCACTTCAGTACATAATGAGTAGAGGGTGTAGTTGTCTTTGCATGGTCATAGTTTAAGAATAAATAGAGATTTATGTCTTTGCGGGATTTTAAATCTCAGTTTCTGTCATGATTGTGGCTGTTAAATGCAAAAATGCAATGGCAGTGGTGGCCACAATTAAGATATTATGTCCGTGTCAGGTGATCTACAGTTCATGATTTTAAACCTTGGATTGCAATCACAGTTGTGAAAACGTGTTGGATAATAATTGATTTTAATACTCTTGTAGTAGTCCTTCTAGAACAACATCCATCTGTTCTTGAAGCAAACTACGGATTGTGAATAGAAGCCAGGCAATCAACAAGGGCTTTGATGCGAAAAAAGTCTGACAGATCAATCTTCAAGAACCTTCGATTGGAGCTCAATGCGTGCTGCCTCACTCCTGTTCTTGTTTGTCTGAAAATATTCATGGATCTTATCCCATTCTTGAGAGGAATGAAGGCTGGATAAGTACTTTCCAGAATCGTAATCAGCTTTGATGAGAAATCAAAGCGGAATAATAGGATTCAACTACACAATGCTGCAATCAGTGTAATTTGATGCACAATCCCACATGTTGTTGCCATAGCAGAACAGTTCGAATCATTGAGCTTCTCAGAAATATTCACATAGGCAGTAGCGGAAGGGGAAGGAGGAAGATTTTGAGTCTTTTAGATAGTCTAGCTCTAATAGAATTGAAACATAATTTTGAGGAAAAAAAGAGAGTAAACTGAATATGTTATTATTGGAAGTAGTTGCAATCTGTTACAAGAAGCTCTTATATAGAGCATACATATACAGCTATCATAGTGACTGCTCTACTGACCACTAACCAAGACTAACATTAGTAATACACTTGTAAAAATAGAGTAATACATAATTGTCGCACATGAACAAATATTGTTCAGCCACTTTTCTGAGTTAGACCTTATATTGTGTCCCTTTTGTCTTTTCACCTGTCCACATAATCGCTCTAATATAAACCATTTTCAATAAATTGTGGTTCTTTAGCATTCAAATCTTCCTTTCGGTAGTTATTTTCTTTTTTATTAATATGTTTTATTTTATTAAACAAGACACTCTATTGCTAATAAAACCATACGTACTAGATTTATTTTATACTTTTCAAATCTTGCTAGATACTGAAAATAAAAAATAAAATTATATTTCCATTCTGCAGATTGGTTCACTTTTTAATGAGATCATTTATGTTTTAGATTTTGCATGTGTAGGTCACAGATGTCTACAGCTCATTACCAATGTTTGGCTTTGGTATCACAATTTTCCATTTGATGTTATGCATTGTTTTATTTTGCTAATTCTACCCATTCCCGTGCAATAGTCCCATTGGTTACATCCTTAAATAATTTGTTTGTGGTTTTTTCTTGACTACAGTGATACATACAACAGGTGAAACCATTAAGAAGGATTTAGAGGTCAATGGTTTGTGTTGTATGAATATAATTCACGACAACATTGTTTGATCTATTTCACTGTATTACACTAGTATTGAACAACTGCATCAGTTGGTAGTTAGTTAACTTTGTTTTTTGTTAGATGCTAGTTAGCTATTAATACACTGGCACCACCTAGTCTGAAAAGGCTTAAGTGCTTATTGGTGGTTGTTGAATAACTTCTTTGTGAGTGTAAACCATAAAAGAAGACAGCATTTATTAATGTAAATTACTTTGAAGAATCCGCTGCTATTCACAAGAGATAATTCTTTTATATACACTTCTATTTTTCTCAATTTGTTGTGTTGGCTTGTAATACATGTTATTCTTTGCTAACATGCATTACTAACCAAAAAGGTGTAAAAGCAGTGTGCAAGATCTCGTCAGCAGTAGCCGAAGTGATTGATATTTCTACTTAGAATGTTTATGATGCCAATACTTTCATGGAATTTGATGGGGGCTCCAAGTGGCATTGTCTCAATGTTTTTAGGTGTTTACCGATGCAGCTCATAACAATAAATATCATGAGGCCAAAATTTTCTCTTATCAAGGAGGAATTTTGGTTAGATATTATTAGATATTATAGATATTGTTAGATATTTCTATTTATGTAATGGGTTTAGTCCATATGTTTTTTTTTATTATATAAACATAAGCCTATGTGTTCTATATACACAAGGTATTTATATTATTCTTATATTTTATTTTAATATGGTATCTAGAGCATAGGTTAAAGATTCAATTTTTTTTGGTGAACCCACTGTTCATTGGTATTTTCCAGCCGTCGTCCCACCGCCTCCTTGACGCCGGAGTCTTCATTGGAGCTGCCACCGAAGTCACCATCAGAGCTGCCACCAGAGTCACCGTCAGAGTTTGCCAAAGCTGCCACTGGAGTCTCGCCGGAGTCGTCGTCGTTGTTGCCGCCAATTGGTCGGTGACTGGACTTGTCCTTGTCATGTATAGCTTCTTCCGCTGCCACTATGCCTGATCCGTCTATATATACTAATTATGTCAATGTTCATCTCTCCATTGACAAATTGGATGTAACCAATTATGATACTTGGGCCTCAGATATTAAGAGTCAAGGTTATTGTTGCATAATCAGGAGAATGATTCCGTAATTAAGTGCACATTCCATTCTCTATTTATTAGGACAAATTTGTTAGTGATTTGATTTGATTTAATTTGTACAACTTTAATCACCCATTAGTTCTAGCTTTCATTACCTATTATTTCTTTCCTTAATTAGGTTGTAAACCGTCTATAAATAGAGACTGTAATCACATTTGTAAATTATGTCAGAAATATATTTCACCTATTTCTTTCAACTTGGTATCAGAGCTCCTGATCTGGAAGACTCTACTTCTGCAATCTTTTTTTTATTAGCAGCCTTCATTGTTGTAATTATTTTTCTGGGCAGTCTTCATTGTTGCAATTATTTTTCTGGACAACCTTAATTGCTGCAACTGTTGTTTCTTTTTTTCCTTCTCTTTTCTCCATTAACCACCACCTTGCACCATTGATCGTCACTGCCACCGCCATTGACCGCCAACGTCGACCCTGCAGACCATTGATCGCCGAAAACCGCCACCAGAAAAAATTTTCGCGAACTTTTTTTTGGGGACAGGACCAAATTTTTCCAATCTGCAAAGCTCAGTTGGTTTTGAGCTCTCATGGACTGCCTTAGTAAGACATCTAGCTATGGTTCCTTAACTATGAGTGGTAAGTGTATTAGTTTCTTATCCTGTAATGCTTCTAGTATTGAAAATATCTGGATTATAGACTCTGGTGCTACTGATCATATGACACCTCATTGCTCTTATTTTTCATCCTACACTGCTTTATCTAGTAATCAGTACATTACTATTGCTAATGGTTCCAATACCCCATTATTGGTCGTGGTAACATCTACCTTCAACCTTCCTTTCCTTTAAAAAATGTGCTTCATGTTCCTAAACTATCCAATAACCTCTTGTCTATTCAAAAGGTTACCCAAGATTTAAATTGTGTAGTGGTATGTTTTCATTTCCATTGTGTTTTTCAGGATCTTGCCATGGGTAAGACTATTGGAATTGCTAAAAAGCAGTGCGGGTTATATTATTTACAACATGAGGAAAATAAAAAGTGTGCTAGACTATAGGCACACACTTCTAATCTTGAGCAAGGCCTTGAATCTTGGTCATCCTCTTAGATATGACTTCAACACAGACGTCTTGGTCATCCTCCATTTAGTACCCTAAAGTCCTTATTTCCTGTTTTATTTACAAAAGTGTCTGTTGAGTCTTTTCATTGTGATGTTTGTCAGTTTGCTAAACACCATCGGACAACTTTTCTTCCCAATGGTAATAAAAGTTCTAAACCTTTTGATCTTATTCATTTATAAGTATGGGGACCTTCACCTATTCCCAATATCTCGGGTGCAAAATGGTTTGTTTCATTTATTGATGATTGTACTCGGGTTACTTGGATATTCCTCATGAAAGATAAGTCTGAAGTTTTTCACTTGTTTGTAAACTTTTACAGAATGATTCAAACACAATTTCAAAATCCAATTAAGAGATTGCGTTATGATAATGGAAGAGAATATGTGAACCAAAACTTTTCCAAGTTCCTTCAGGAAAATGGAGTTGTTCATGAATTAACTTGTCTGGACACTCCTCAACAAAATGGGGTTGCTGAAAGAAAAAATCGTCATCTCCTTAAGGTTACTAGAGCTTTACTTTTTCAAATGTCTGTTCCTAAATCTTACTGGGGGAAGTAGTCCTGACTGCCTTTTATTTGATTAATAGGTTTCCCTCTCGGGTTCTAAAGGGTGTTACTTCTATTCAGCTTATGACCACATTCTATCCTTCAATTCCCATGTTGACTACTCTTCAAACTCGTGTCTTTGGTTGTCCTGCTTTTGTCCATGTTCATAATCCTTATCGGGGTAAGTTAGATCCTCACGCCATCAAATGTGTCTTCATCGGTTATGCCCCCAACAAAAAGGGGTACAAATGTTATCACCCTCAAAGTCGTAAAGTCTATGTTTCCAAAGATGTCACTTTCATGAAACAGAGTCTTTCTTTCCTAGTTCTTAGCTTTAAGGGGAAAGAGTATTCGAGAAGCTGAGGTTCTTGAGTTGTCACCTTTTCCTTTGTTGCAGGATTTCATTCTTAAGGAGGATGACAAAGACCCTGCACCAATATCATTATCAGAGAAGAATAATGAGGACAAATATTTTGGAAAACAATATCAGCGAAGGCAATAAGCACCCGTCCTAGACGAACAACAACTTCAATTGTCTGAATCGGAGGTAAGAACTCATACCCATGTGACTCTTGAGGACATCTTAAATACTTCTTTTGAACCTAACCTAAATGATTTACCTATTGCCTTGAGAAAAGAACAAAGATCTTGTGCCAAATATCCTATATCCCAATTTGTGTCCACATAAAGACTTTCTATGCAGCACCGAAGTTTTCTTTCAGCTATTGATTCTTTCAGAATCCCTACATCAATACAAGAAGCCTTAAAAGATGAAAACTGGGTTCGAGCCATGAATGAAAAAATGAGCGCATTAGAAAGAAATGAGAATTGGGAGATTGTAGAGAGACCAAAAATTAAGAAGGCAGTGGGTTGTCAGTGGATATACACAGTTAAGTATAAGTCTAATGACACACTGGATCGGTATAAAGCAAGGTTGGTTGCAAAAGGGTATACTCAAACCTAAAAGATTGATTATGAGGAGACTTTTGCTCCAGTGGCAAAAATGAATACAGTCAGGATTATTCTCTCCTTGGCAGCACACTTTGGTTGGGCGATGCATCAATTTGATGTTAAAAATGCCTTCTTGCATGGAAGCTTGGAGGAAGAAGTATACATGGAGATTCCACCTGGTTATGGTGCTATTAATGAAGGGAATAAGGTGTGCAGAGTTAAGAAGACCCTATATGGTTTTAAACAATCAGCTCGTGCTTGGTTTGGAAGGTTTACTCAAGCTATGGTATCTTTGGGGTACCGACAAAGCCAAGGTGACCATACTCTGTTTATAAAACATTCTCAAAATGGTAAACTCACTTTACTTTTGCTCTATATAGATGATATGATTATTATAGGTGATGATGAGATTGAAAAACAAACTTTGAAGGAGAGACTGGCTGCTCAATTTGAGATGAAGGATCTTGAGAAGCTGAAGTACTTCCTTGGGATGGAGGTTGCTTACTCGAGACAGGGCATCTTTATTTCTCAAATTTTGATATTGATCTAATTCGATCCATAAACCATTCAACATACCATAGTAGTTTGTTACTGAAAGGCTCCCTTGACTGGTATGAAAGATCTTGTTTTCTATCTCGTACCATGTTGTAGTATTTTTTTCATAGAGTATGTTTGACAAAGGTTTTCCCAAATCTCATTAGCAGTGGAGAAGAACATACAATTTCGGCTAATCTCTGGTGTCAGAATTCCATAACCAGGTCATGATAAAAGAGTTTTCATCATCCCAGTCTTCATATTTAGAATCGGTTTTGGCTTAAGGTTCCCTTCTAGGTGATTCAATTTCTTCCTTCCTTTGAGAGTAGCATGAACCAACTAGGCCCATTGCAGGTAGTTGTTTCCATCGAGACGATAGCTGCTTTGCAACATCGGCAAATCATTGGAGCTAAGAGAGCTTGTATTGTTAGTCGACATTGGTAAGAGTTGACAGAAATAAGACAAAACCAATTGGGCTTTGCAAGGAAAAACTGGTGGTGATTTTGTTTGGGAAAAAAAATGCTGGTAAAATTTTCTGGCAGCAGCGGTCAACGGCGGTCGGCGATGGTCGGCGGTCGACGATGGTAGTGATCAACGGAGGAGAAGAAAAGTTACAACAATGAAGGTTGTTCGGAAAAGTATTTGTAGCAATGAAGGCTGCCAAAAGATTGCAGAAACAGAGTCTCTTAGACACAAAGTTGAAAGAAATAGATGGAATGTATTTTTGATGTGTATTACAAATGTGATTATAGTCTCTATTTATAAACTGTTTTACAACCTAATTAAGGAAAGAAATAATAGGTAATGAAAGCAAAAAATAATGGGTGTTTAAAGCTGTACAAATCAAATAAAATAAAATCACTAACAAATTTGTCCTAATAAATATAGAATGGAATCTACACTTAATTATAGCATAATTCTCCTGATTATGCAACACTTAGGATAGAGGTTGCTTACTATAGACCGAGCATCTTTATTTCTCAAAGAAAATACATCCTTGATCTCCTCAAAGAGACTGCTAAGGTGGGTTGCAAGACCACAGAAGTGCCAATAGAGCATAATCATAGGATTGAGAATGATGACGAAAATCCAAAGGTGGAGAAGACACAATATCAAAGACTTGTGGGAAAACTCATTTATCTATCACACACTAGGCCAGACATAACTCATGCAGTTAGTGTGGGGAGCCAATTCATAAATGATCCAAGAGAAAAATACTTGCAAGCAGTAAATAGAATTATTCAGTACTTAAAAGCCTCTTCAGGGAAAAAATTGCTATATGAAAATATATACTGATGCTGACTATGCACGATCAATTGTTGATAGGAGATCCACCACAGGCTATTGCATGTTCCTGGGTGGAAATTTGGTGACATGGAGGAGCAAAAAACAAAATGTAGTTGCAAGATAAAGTGTAGAAGAAGAATTTAGAGCCATGGCTGAAGGTGTGTGTGAACTATTATGGATGAAGATCATCCTCGATGATCTCAAAATAAAATATGAAGCTCCTATGGGTTTGTGTGTGATAGTAAGTCTGCCATCAGTATTGCACACAATCCAATTCAACATGACCGAATAAAGCACGTAGAGATAGACCGACATTTCATTAAGGAGAAGCTGAATAATGGTCTTATAGCCATCGAGTACATCCCTTCAACACTCCAATTGGTAGATATGTTTACTAAGGGACTTCCTACAAAACAATTCAAAGATCTTACTTGCAAGTTGGGAATGATAGATACACATTCACCAACTTGAGGGGGGAGTGTTGCATTATCAGGAGAAATGTTCTGTAATTAAGTGCAGATTTCATTCTCTACTTATTAGGATAGATTTGTTAGTGATTTGATTTGATTTATACAACCATTATTTCTTGCTTTCATTATCTATTATTTTTTTCCTTAATTAGGTTGTAAACAGTTTATAAATTGAGACTGTAATCACATTTGTAAATCATCTCAGAAATATATTTCATCTATTTCTTTCAACTATTGGGAATGATGAGGAAATCCCAAAAGTGGAGAAGACACAATATCAAAGACTTGTGGGAAAACTCCTTTATCTATCACACACTAGGCCAGACATAGCCTATGCAGTTAGTGTGATTAGCCAATTTATGCATGATCCAAGAGAAAGACACTTGCAGACAATAAATAGAATTATTTAGTACTTAAAAGCCTCTCCAGAAAAAGGATTGCTATTCAAAAAGGGGGAAAAGTTATCCATGAAAGTATATACTAATGCTGACTATGTAGGATTGATCGTTGATAGGAGATCCACCACAGGCTACTGCATTTTCTTGGGTGGAAATCTGGTGACATGGAGGAGCAAGAAGCAAAATGTAGTTGCAAGATCAAGTGCAGAGGCAGAATTTAGAGTCATGGCTCAAGGGGTGTGTGAACTATTGTGGATGAAGATCATACTTGATGACCTCAAAATAAAATATGAAGCTTCTATGAGTTTGGCGTGTGATAATAAGTCCGTTATCAGTACTGCACACAATCTAGTTCAACATGATCGAACAAAGCACGTAGAGATAGACCGACACTTTATTAAGGAGAAGTTGGATAATGGTCTTATAGCCACTGAGTACATCCCTTCAAGACTCCAATTGGTAGATATATTTACTAAGGGACTTCCCACAAAACAGGTTGAAGATCTTACTTGCAAGCTGGGAATGATAGATAAACATTCACCAGTTTGAGGGGGAGTGTTGCATAATCAGAAGAATGATTTCGTAATTAAGTGCAGATTCCATTCTCTATTTATTAGGACATATTTGTTAGTGATTTGATTTGATTTGTACAACTTTAATTACCCATTATTTATGGTTTTCATTACCTATTATTTCTTTACTTAATTAGGTTGTAAATAATCTATAAATAGAGACTGTAATCACATTTGTAAATTATGTCATAAATATATTTCACCTATTTCTTTAAATCGTTATGTTGATCATCTTACCCATCCAGTGTTGTTGAAGATGAGGTCTCCTGTTGGTTGAAAATTGATGCTCAATCAAGCATTGTTATAAAATTTACCATCCACTCATCTTTTAAACAATTTTTTCGAACCTGAGACATGTGCAGAAGTTTGAGAACAGGCAAAATTATTATACACCAATGATACGTTGTAAATGAAAAAAACATATTTTTGCATATATTGATATGTATATTGTTATCGAATTTAGTGAGATCGACACAAATGACTCGTAATCCGTTTGTTATTTACAAATCGATTGAAAATTGAATCATTGAAAAAAAAATCTTTTTTTTTCAATTTTTCCCACGTCTTTATGGTGTGTCAAAATCTCCTCACAGTTGTTGCTCCCAAACATCTTGATGGTACAATGACAGAATATCTGAGTAAACCCTAAACCCTAAATCCTAAAAACCTTAAATCTTAAATCCTAAACCCTAAAAGATCGCCAGAACATTGGTTCTACTGCTTTTGTTGCACATTCAGGTACATCTTTTATTGGCCTTACCCATTCTAATTTCCTTGGTCCTTGGATTCTAGATTCGGGTGCCACATATCATATTAGTCGTAGTTCTTTTCCTAGTAGTGTCTCACAACATGTTTCATCTCCTTTTGCCTTAGTTCACTCTGACATTTGGGGATCAAGTCGTATGAAGTCTAATTTAAGATTTTAGTATTTTGTTACTTTTATTAATGATTATTCAAGATGTACTTGAGTGCTTTTAATGAAAAATCATTCTGAGTTGTTTTCGATATTTCAAATCTTTTACAATAAAATTAAAAATCAATTTGGAATTTCCATTCGAATTTTGTGCACTGATAACGGACGTTAGTATCTTTCTCATTTTTTTTAAATTTTTATTGCTTTTCATGGTATTCTTCATCAAACTTTATGTGCTTATACAACTCAACAAAATAGGGTAACTGAAACAACTCGTATTATTTTAATCCATGGTGATGTTCCTCAGTGTTTTTGGGGGGATGTTGTTCTTAGTGCATGTTATCTCATTAATCGCATGCCATCTTTTGTTTTAGAGGATAAAATTCCTCATTCTATTTTATTTCCACATGACCCTCTCCAGCCCTTACCTCCCAAAGTTTTTAGGTCCATATGCTTTGTTCATCATTTTAGTTCTGATCTTGATAAATTATCTCCTAGGTCACACAAATGTTTCTTTCTAGGGTTCACTAGATTACAAAAGGGATATAAATGTTTCTCACCTTCTGTTAACCGTTATTTTATTTCAGTTGATGTTATCTTCAGTGAGTCTTCCCTTTACTTTAAGTGTTGTCCTTGTCCGTATGTGTTTTCATCTAATCAAAGTTAATATTCCCCTTGTTCCTAATGCATTCACCACCTCCACCAACTCTTCAGGTGAATAGTCGTCGTCAGACGTCCCATCGTTCATTAGTTGACTCTCTACTAGTGCCAACACCTCCACCCCCTCTGGCTCCGATAGTTGAACCTGATCTTCCTATTGCCATCCGTAAAGATATACGTTCTACCCACATTATACTGCTTTGAGTTACCATGGACTATCTCAATCTTTTTATACTTGCCTTTCGTCTATTTCTTCTTAGCGTCAGGCCATGCTTGATGAAATGAACATGCTTACGAATAATGGAACTTCGAAACTTGTTCCTTTACCTTCTAGGAAATTTGTTGTTGGTTGCAGGTGGATTTTTGCTATCAAAGTTGGTCTTGATGGTACTATTGATCGTCTCAAAGCTCGTCTTGAAATTTTTGGTTTAGACTAGTGATACTTTTTCTCCAGTGGCAAAGATGGCTTATGTTCGCTTATTCATAGCCATGGTTGCTCTTAAACGATGACCTCTTTATCAACTGGATGTTCAGAATGCCTTTCTTAATGGGGATTTGCATGAAGAAATTTATATGGAGCAACCTTCCGGTTTTTTTATCAGGGGAGTCTTCTGGATTGGTATGTCGTCTTTGCAAATCCTTATATTGCCTCAAGCAGTCTCCTAGGGCTTGGTTTGGAAAATTTAGCAATGTTGTTCAACAATTTGGTATGACTTGCAGTGAAGGAGATTTAGTTTTTTATTGTCACTCAAGTGATGGGTGTATCTATCTTGTAGTATATGTTGATGACATTGTTCTTTAAAGAAGTGATCATCATGGCATCTCACAAGTAAAACAATACCTTTGTCAACACTTTCAGACCAATGATCTTGGCAAACTCAGATATTTCTTGGGGATTGAGGTAGCACAATCCAATACTGGTATTGTTATCTCTCTAAGAAAATATGCATTGGATATTTTGGAGTAAATTGGGTTGATGAATTTGAAATCTATTGATACTCCCATGGATCACAATGTCAAACTTCTACCCAATCAGGGGGAGCCTCTTTCAGATCCTGAGAAGTACAAAAGATTAATTGGAAAATTGAACTATTTCACAGTTACTCGTCTTGATATTTCCTTTGCAGTCAGTGTGGTGAGTCAATTTCTTAATTCTCCATGTGAAGACCATTGGAATGTTGTCATTTGTAACTGAAGTACATTAAAGACTCTCCTAGAAAAGGTTTGTTGTATGGTCAAAAGAACCATACTAAAGTCGTTTGTTATTAAGATGCTAATTAGGTAGATCTTCATCTGATAGAAGATCAACTATTGTATCTCCATTGGTGATAACTTGATCTCTTGGAAGAGCAAGAAACAAAGTGTTGTGGTGAGATCTAGTGCAGAAGTAGAATATAGAGCTATGGTCTCGGTTACTTGTGAAATGACTTAAACAGTTACTTAAATAATTGTAATTTAGAGAGCTCACTCAACTATCCTATTCTTCTTTTCTTTTCTTTTAATATGATATATTTCAATCTAAAGTAAAATAATAGTTCCTTAGCTTATCATGTGCTGGTGGTTTATCAAGTGAATCCTTTGATGCTTTAGTTCTTCTGTGCCATTTTTCATACACCATAATAAAAGTATGCTAGAACTAAATCAAAACTTTATAGAATTTAATTGCTAAAACTAGACTTGTGAAGGACTAAATTTAAAAACAAATGTGTCTATCAGAGAACTAGAATAATTTTTGCTTTAACTTTTTTGTTATTTCACACTGTTTTATGATTCTTATTAATCAGACCTTGTTTCAATTACTTTTTCTTTGTAATCTATTTTCATTGTGTTGAAAAAGAGAGAAAGATATGCTCACAAATTTGTTTTGTTCTGAATGAATTCTTGACCCTTGTATAGAATGAGTATGAGAAGAGGTGAGTGTGTGTCTCCTTTGTATCAAATCAAACTCTTGCAGTAACTATAGTAGGGTGTTATCAGTTACCTAACTGACTTGGTTAGTCAGTTATAAGTATCTCTGGAGATTAAAAGTCACATTCAGTATTGATGGTTGCAGGTAAAGGATTCCTAGGATCTGCACTTTATACTTCTGACATTTTGATTGGTTTTGCATTGTTGAGACTACTACTTCTCACATTTTAACTGGCTTTGCATTATTGAGACTGCTGCTAAGGTATTTTGTATTGTTCAGATTATCTATATTGATATATAAAGCGGATTACACGCTTTGTGGCTTTATTAAAACTTTACTATATCTTTCTCATGGAATTGTCTAAAAAAATTGTAAATTATTTAGAAAAAACTTGCTATTGATAATATCATTGAATCACCTTTGACACTTCTCTTAACCTTGTGATGATCATGTTATTTAAATTGAGTTTTTATTACAGTAAAAGCAGAAATTATGGGAAACACATACTTCAAAATGTCTTACCTAGGAATAGTATTAAAGCATAAACTTTTTTTTTCTTCTCTGGGTTGGCACTGGTTGTTAGTTGTCAACATCATATGTAATTCTTGTAACATGGTTGATGAAGATCCTCTCTTGCACATCTTTTAGTCCAATTATTTCACATGTAGTCATTGTATCAAATTCTAGTAATTAACCCACCATTCTCCATAAGGCTTCTTTTTTACCTTTGGATCTTGTGTCACTGGTCTTTGAAAAATACTTGTTTAGGATGACATGGGTCATATGGCTTGCAGTAATCATTTTCACTATTATTAGAGCTTCATTTGACATGGTCATTTCCGCTACTTCCGTTTAGTCACTTTCTATTTCTGTATTATTTATTTCGTTATATAAGTGTATGTTCCTCTTCTTTTAATTAAACTCTAATTAGAATATGTGATTGCCTGCAAAGTCATGCTTGAAATTTGGTCATCACACTAGTTTGGTGGATGTGGATGCTCTAGACAAAACTGGCGTGGGCCAAAAATGCAAGACTAAACATTTTTTGGCGTACAAGAATAATGGATCATGAGTGGAAGACTATTGCTTTTGTCCATAAGTCAAATGTGGAGAGTTATATACATTGAATTGCAGACTTCTTTGGACCCCATGAAAGGTACATTTCAACCCTGCTACTATTTTCCTTGTTAGCTTGTTTTCTTTTCCTTCATTTGAATCTTTTGTTGCTTTGTTTTACTTCTCGTGGTTGGATCTTTTTCTTAAAACTGAAGAAATGGAATGAGTTCTAAAGTGTTGAAGTTTTGATAATGATAAAAGAAGTTCCACGTAATGGTTCATTTGTCCATTGCAAGCCAATGGCGGAATATTATCGAGTGCATTTTATGACGACTTCGCTTTCTGTTAAGATCCTATTGCCTAAGTCAAAAGTGATGTCGATATCATACTTGAATCAATTAAAAAATTTCTTATTGAGTTCAACGTTAAGAGATAGACCATTCTTCCAAGTCTTTTTCTAATATCACTGTCTACTGTGTCCCAGTGTACACTAAATGTATTGGTATTAATTTGTGATGGCAAATCAATAATGCTTTTGAAGCACAAGTGTGGACTAAAGTAGAAAGACTAATTAATTAAATGTCTTAGTGTTCAAAAAATCTATCTTGTGTGGTATCCAAGGAACTTTTCCATTTGAGACCTGTAAGAATTTAATATTTGAAATTTACTGCACTGCTTCTCAAACTCTAGATGTTTATCTAATAGGTTTGGTTTTTACCCCTTCATTTTACTTCTCTGGACATCATTGTTATAAATATTAAATTAGTTGCATGGAGCCAGGTCTTGGTAAATATGATGCTTAATCAGTTTTTGCATTGGATCCGTGGATTTAGTTGGTTTGACAAAAATCTACTTGGTGGAGTCTAGCTTTAAAAATGTCAGTCAAAAAATCACTTTGAATTGGCCAAATGCAGAAACTATTTTATACATGATCCTTTTTCTAAGAAGTTTTCCATTTGTCAGTAGTTATTCTTTCAAGAAATAATGCTATTCACACAACACTTGCATTCACAATTTTGCTGAAATGTCAACTAGCTTAATCTAAATTCAGTTGGCCCCATCAAGGTATCAACTTACTATTATACTCAGACAAGGCCACGAGTATACTGTACAATTGAGAGTGCTAAAGTTGTCAAGGTAGTTTTTTTTTCTTTTCTCTTTTTCATTATGATTAATGGTTGCATTTTGTTTATTTATCCAAACCAAATGTTGAGTTATAGGAGGATCAATATTCTACCCGCCCTCTTTTGTCTATGTTCAAAACAAAATACATTTTTTCATATGCAGCTGATATTGATCACAAGTTTTGTGCATAAACTTAGAGCTTTTAAATCAAAGAAAACGTTTTCTTTTTTGTGCAGGTTCTACAGTGAGGTAAAAAACTAGACAAGTGATTCTTTAGTACCACTACCACAATTATTAACCCATTGTTTTCCACACACCCAAGTAGTAATTTCTATTGATTTTATAAGTAGTTAAAGATATTGTGTTACAAAATATAACAAGTACAGGTTAGTGAAGAGATATGATATGACATGACATTTGAAATGAACAATTTGATACACTAGGGATGACAAGACCTTTGTGGTATCGAGTGAAAGGATGTGATCATATAATAAATAAATATCATTATACAAAAAGAATGGTGTAAGTTGTTTACTGTGGTGTTAGTTCAACAGGATAAAAAGGTTTTGGGAAGATAAAACGTGAAAACTGCCAAAAAGGACAAGTTGCAATACCTTGTACCTAGTAGCTAATATAGTTGACGTTGATTTATGATGCTGAAGTGTTCAATTTAATCTTTTGTAGTACTTTGGTTTATTATTTTGATTGCGACTTGCAAATTGTCCTACTTGTTTTGTATTCTGCTTCTAAAGTTTGTGGATACCCACCACAAACTTTTATCATGTCTTTATGTAAAAGTTAAACTAGTTGCATTTCTAATTACTTTTTCTTTTGAACAAAAATCTTGTGCTAGAGGTTAAGCACGGCATTATATTGCATGATAATTGTTGAGACCCTATATTATCGAATATAAGATGGATGGTCATAAACAATCTATGATTCATTAAACAATTTGATGACCATAAGATATATGAGAGTTTATGTTTTGATGATAGAAAAAACAATCTGAATGATTTATTTGTATTTTGAATGTTGTAGACTCTTTGTGCGTCTACAACATATGTTTATAATAGATAGTTTAATAAGACTTATTAATTGCATAACAAAAAATTCAGACTGAATGTTTTATTTGTTATTTGAATTATCTAATAGTGTTTTGTACTATTGCAGTATTATAGTAGATCCTTCAAAGTGTTTGTAACTTTTGTTCATAATAAACAGTATGATGGTTTGATGAACAAATTGAATGTGTATTTAAGAGTTAATTGTGAAAATTGAAATCTTCATAATAGATATACTTGCTAAAAACTCAATTAATTAAAGTAATATAATATCAAAAAACAAAAGATTTTATTTGCAAGTTTTGTGGAACAAAAAGATATTGATAACGTTTATTTTAAGAAACAAAATATCTTTATTATCTTTTTTTATAATTGTATTGCTTAAATTGATTTTATCAGTTGTAATATATTGCGAATATCTGTAAATCTTTTTTAACCAGAAATGAATTGAGTGTTCTTAATCTCAAGGGAGTTTAATAAGATATAATTTGAAGAGATGTAAATACATGGTGTAACCAAAAGGGGTATGGATACTTATCCTAACCTAAAAATGTGAGAATATTCGTTCTAACATGAAGTGTTGATAATTAATTGGAAGTGCATATTAATAAGGAAAATAGAGGTAGAGTTTATGCATTACAACTATTAGAATCTACTTTTAATGTATTTAATTTCATGGTTTTTATGCGAAATTTTCTTATTATTGCAAGTGACTTTAAGAACATTAAAATATCTATTTATTTTATCTATTTCTGGTTAACAAAACTTTGAATTTGATCTATTTATTTTATATTGTTCTATTTTAAACCTTGACTAAAAGCATAATTTGATTTGAAAGTTTATAAGTGCAATGGTTAGACATTTGAAAGATTGCAAAATGTCTTTAAATTAGTCAGTGGGCCTAAGTTTACATGCAAATTTGCCCAGTAAAGATAGAATTTTAATTTTTTTTTTCTCACTAAAATATTCTCATTTCATAAATCGTTAACTCTAATCCTTCAATATCATGATCAATGCAAACTAAAATATCTCAATAATTTATGCAAAATAATAGTTTTTGAATGGGTCAAGAAAGTCTCCTTCTTTGTCTCGAGTTCTCTATCGCTTAAGTAGTTCCAATATTGAAAGTGATAAATGTTATTAAAAATACAACATTTACTTGTCTTAAACCAACTTATTTATAGATTTGTATTGGACATCACCACAAATGGATTTATATCAATATCAATATTATAATTAACCTTGTATTAGTTTTATAATATGGTCAATTTATTAAGTTGATTTGGGATTAGTCTCGTACTTAATTATTCTCTCACGTTGAATTTTCAATGTGTCTTCGATTTCATTGTTTATATAATTTTTGTTATGTGAATGATTTTTAATAAAGATTTATTGTCATCATCTAGATGTGTCAAGGTGCTCTCGGCCTAATATTACATATGTGGTATTGGCCATATGGTTTTTGCCATATACGGGACATTAGTCCCCTAGACTCGAGAACTTTCTTCGAGAGCATACTTTTGCAAAAAAATTTTACCTATTTTCATTGATAGGTGTTTACCTATTTGACCGAGACATGCTCAACTACATCTCAATCCTCACTAGCCCCCAGGTTCGACGGACATGTCTCAAAAGAGTCTAGAATATTCTAGTACAAGTTGGATAAGGGTCTGAAACGCTGTCTCTAATTATTTGTGCTTGGTATGGTTGCGATCGTTGGATGCGAAGAGATCTAATGGTTAGGGGAGATGTGTTGTTTAGGTTGCTTGTGTTTCAATTTCTATAAATAGGGGTGGGTCTTTATGTTATCAATCTGAGTAGTGGCTAGATGTAAAGAGCTCATTGTTCTCCTAGGTTAGTGATGTCCTCCTCTTCAAGCGTGTTGACTTCTTCGGGTGGGTGCTCATCGAAAGATTTCGACGAGTCTTTGATTGCTATTGTGGGTGTTAGTTGAGCTTTTGGGATGAAAATATGTTGGGTTGATGCTCCGGGTAGAGATGAGGACCTTGTCGTGGAGCAGGCCGAGAGTGACCGTCCACTCTAGTCAGGCTATGATTGGGTATATACGTTTGTGACTGAGTACTTTTCTAAGCATTGGTGGTCATTTATGGTCGAATCTTTCTCGAAAAGTGCGCTAGTTCTAAAAGGATGTGGAGATTGGTATAGACTCAATGCGTGTAGATACATGTGTCATGGTCGAGAGGGAGCTCTCTACGGATTTCTCTACATGTATGTGTGTATCTTTACAAATGCACATGTTTGTTTTCCCTTTGATGAGTTTAACATGGGTGTTCTCGGAGTTCTAAATGTCATTCATACCTACTTACATCTAAATTCTTAGGCCTTGATACAAGCCTTTCACTTGCTATGTGAGATGTTCAACTTAAAGTCTTTCTCTAGTTTTATAGTGCTTGGTCTATCAACCCAATCAGTTGATTGTCTCTGGTTGGTCAACCAAGAACATTTCTCCTTGCCCTTTATACTTTGTCATATAAGAATTTCACAATTTTTGAACATCAGAATCAAATTCTTTGATCAAAACAGTCAGCAAACTTTTTCCATAAATCCTAATATGGAATTAAAATAGTTTTGAGAACTTGCAAAGACACAATAGAATGATTGTATAAGAATTTGTGTGGATCTATCACACAAATATGAACTCAAATCTAAAAGAAAAATGCACCAAAGGATCAAACAATTCAGATTATAAACTGG
>Ga0123342_1001839_pt1 | contig 35619 bp, 9 predicted proteins | sample Turbeawhitnodule_FD_89960 | JGI IMG/M metagenome (GOLD analysis project Ga0123342, IMG submission 89960) | Root nodule microbial communities of legume samples collected from Mexico - Turtle bean Mexico white nodule | ecosystem: Host-associated > Plants > Roots > Nodule | place: Mexico: Nepantla... | reverse complement strand
TTCTCTCTCTATATATATATATATATATATATATATATATATATATATATATATATATATATATATATATTAATAGTTTTCTGTATGGAATTAAATTATTTAAAAATATTTTAAAGTATACTTTTTTTTAAAAGTTATTCATTTAAATAAAAATTAAATAAAATTATACTATATTTTATAAATTTTTTTCACTTAAAGAATTAAATATGATTTTCACTTTTAGCTCAAAAAATTTAGAAATTTTAGATTTTCATTAAATTTTTTAAATAACAAACAAATTTTTCATGTAATATAATATAGAATATTAAAATATTTCATTTGATTTATCATTAATATAAATATTATAAGACAGTCATATTAAAAATTAATTTATTACTTAAAAAATTATTGATAAGAAAAAAAAAATTAATTTACTATCCATTCTTATAATTTACTTATTATAAATATATAATAAATTTAAAATTTGGACGAAATATAAAAACCAACTTCGTTACGAAAAAAATTATTAAAATAAATTATCTTTAATATTCATTAATAAAGCAAAAAATAGTATAATTTAAATGTATTATAAAAATAATCTTTAAATAAAAAATTAAAAAGAAATCCAAAATACATGAGAAGAAAAAGCATAAAAAATAGAAAAAAAAAATGAAAATATATTTATAACTAAAACGGTGGAGAAGGTTCAGGCAGAGAACCGCTGAAACCCAACCCTGTATTTGGCGCCGCGACTTGAGAGTTTTGTGGAGATTATTCACTGTGGAGAGAAACCCAAAACACCCAAACGTCACCGTCTGATCTGTTCCTTCTCAGATTTTGCAGCAATGGGCAAGAAAAAGTTAATGTCTTTCCTTTTCTTCCCTTTCTTCCACTCCCCAATTTTTTTTTAATTTCAGTTTCTAATGACTGTTCCCACATGTGCAGGTCTGATTCAAAGTCCGACCACAGTTTCGAGAAGAAGCTCCAATTTTATTCCAGTATGTTCCTGGATTAATTTCTGAAAGCTTTTTCTATTTTTAACAATTAATCAAAAAAATATTTAATAAGTTTATTGAGAAAGTTAAATAAAATGTTGGGTATTGTTATATCTGTTTTATTTGCGTGTGTTTGATTGTGAAATTTTAGTTTGGTTGGTGTCATGTTAGGCGTCAATTTCTGTTCCAAATTTCTATCCTTTCTGATCAAATCCCTTTTGTTATTGCAGAGGTGAAAGAAGCTGTTACTTCCTTGAGTGCCCAAAAGTCTATTTCTAAGGTGAGAATTTTATTTCAACTCTATTATTACTGGTCTCAAGTTGGATTGATTGAACTGTGGAAGGACTTCAATTGCTTTGTTGTAGGTTTTAATTTAATGGCTAAATAACTGTTTTATGCTGTGCAAATAGCTGGGCATTCTGTCCTTTCTCTCTCCCACACTCATAATTAAACATTCTTGTAATTTTGCTGAAAGAAATATTCAGAGGATATGAAAATATTGATTCCTGTACAATTAACACCCATATGATTTGACTAGAAGTATTCAAAGAACATTGAGAGGAGTTCCATATGTTGCTTGTCATGTTGATTAAAATAAAAAATGATGAAACAGGAGGGAACTTTATGTATTGCTAAGAGTGTAGTGGAAACCTACTGACTAATCTCAACTAATATGACTAACAATCTGTAACAGGAGTTTTTTAATTTCAGTTTTATAAAGCATTTGTACTCTTTAAAAGTATGTGGTGATAATGTTGTTTTAGAAGGCATTGGATACCTGATTAACATTGATCTACAAAGATCTCTTTATAGTTGATTGTACTAATAGAATTTTATAATAGAATATCATTTATTTTTCTTTGTTTAAAAGAAGACTTAGTACATTCCCATGTTCCAAGGTAATGTCTCTTATGGAACTATCTTTTGTGAACTATCTTGAACTTGTGATTTATCTTTTATGAGTTTTACCCGTTTTTATTGAGTATGGCCTGATGATATGGTTGTTGTGCTGTCGTACTACTGACTGAATCATGTTCTTTAAGAAATACATCTCCTGTAGTCTTATCAATTTTATGAGTGCTGTTGAGTTTCTGAAATGTTGTCTTCTATCAGAAAAAGAGCAAACAACAAAGGCGTCAGAATAAATTGAAGGCATATAACTTATCTTCACTTTTGGAGTCCCTTCCTGAGGTGAAGGCATCAAAGAAGAAACAACCAAGTGGTGAGAATGACTCCAAACTTAATTGTAAATCAAGGCAGACGTTAGTGTGAGTGTTTCTCATCATTATTCAATATTACATTGCCAACTTCTCATTTGATAAGTATCATTGTATTTGTAAATTGTAACCTATTGTCCTTGCTCATTAGGTTGAAGGAAAGAGATCGATTTTCCGCTGTTATCAAGGAGCTTAGCGTTCAAGCAGATCCCCTGTTCGCCATTCAGCAATACTTACAGAAGACACAACCAGTTGTAGAGGAACTGCCCAAGAAAAAAGTGAACAAAAATGGATCCAAGAAGAAGAAGAAATCAAAGGCTTCAACTGGACTAAAATCTATGGAATTTTAGTGTCTTTGTGTGTGGCTGCTATAGTGATCTGTTTTTTTAAGATCTTTCCATAATTATATTACTTATGTAAAACATTAGTTTCTCTAATTATGAATGCAAAATCAATGGCTACTGTAATTTAGTCTCTATCTTGATATTCGTGCTGGGTTTTATCTGGGGAAGACATGGGGAGATATAGGACATATAAGTCATGAGCAAACCTAGTTAAGTTAATAGGTTTGTGAGTCTTTTCTTTTTATATGTTATTCTTCTTGCATATTTTTATTCTGAGACTCTAACTTATATTTGACTTCATCAAACTTACTCTTTAAGTGTGAGTTCCTTCTACATCAATATTTGACTTCGTCAAACTTACTCTTCAAAACTTACTCTTTTAAGTGTAAGTTCCTTCTACATCAGTGATACTTCTGTTTAAACTAATTATATTAATAATTATCCGAGTCGATAAGTAAGACTAACAACTTTGATACCGAGTCGGTCACTAAGACCAACAACTCAATCATTTGTTAGTTTCTTTAGAAGAAATTCTATTAATCATTTGTTGTTTTTTTTGTGTGTAGAAGGTATTATTTTATCTATATGTAAATTAACATATTCATAGAATATGAGCAAAATAGAAAAACTATCAAAAGTGATCGGATAACAATAAACTGATAAAAGAAAATGCGGAAATAATAGGATAAAAACAAATTTATTCATATCAGTTAACTTAACTGTTATTTTAAATAAAACAACAGAAAAGCTTAATATGTTTCAATGGTCATATTTTCAACTCTTGGACCTACAAATTCCAAGCTCTTGTCTCAAGTATTTAAAGCTTTTGGAAGTGCTTTGGTTTGGAGCTTGGTTCTCCACAAAAAATTGTGTACTATCTTCTTGATTCATAGATAAATTTGTCATGATTTTTCTGATTCAAAGAGTCTGATTCACTGTAGCAATAACAACTACATATTTTGCTTTAATACAGTTTTTACCCTTCACAACTTAAATTCTCCATGTTCTTTACACTTTTGATAAATCTCAGATAAAAATCTTGTATCTCTGAGAGGAATTTCTTCTATGTCATCATCATGATCATGCAGGAACTTTGAGATTTCTGGTCCTTGTCAGATTTATTTAACAGGTGGAACGAAAGAGAAACATACACAACCAAAGATTATCAAATTTTGTAAAAATGGTTTGTGTACAAACTAGCCTTTAAATGGAGTTTTTTTTTGTTCAGAACTTTAGTTCACAACCTATTCAAGAAAAAATACAACAGTACTTATCATCTCTTTTCTCAACTTCTTTAGCAAATCTTTCTCATATATCATATATCATACAAGTGAATTTTCTATTTTTTCCCTCACTTACACAATTTGTTGTGGAGTGTGAGGCAGATTAAGTTAATGTTCATTTAGTTGCGCGAGTAATGCATTATACTGATCGATTCACCATATTAAGTGAAAACTCTCCTTAATTCAAAACTAATGCAACGAGGTGAACATAATTCACAAATAGAGTTTGTATTGGATGAAGGCAAGGCAACATGAAAAGTTGAGGCCATACTATAATATAAGGCTTAGTTACTTGTGACTTTTCAGGCTTCAATGCCAATTAATTTTTTCATCAAATAATACAGAAAAGAAAGATAAAGTTTTATCTCCGACAAACAAAATCTCTAAGTTTCTGAATTTACAACAAGCACAACGTGTCTAAATATGTGATCAATTCTTTGAGGCTGACTGGAAGATAAAAATTGCTGTCAAGACACCCACAAGTGCTGTTACTGCGAGGGCAACTGTAGGCAGGGGACTTGATAGTCCAAAGTTCTGTAAAATCAAAGTACAAAATAACTTTCATTCTTTTGCAACAAATGTGTCATAATATTTCTCTAGAATGGGTGAAGAGGAGGTAGAAATAGGAGTAAGGAGTATTGGAGTTCTGTAAACTTGTTGAAGATTTCAGTGAGTTGCATTCACTTTGAAGCTCAAAATTTCAAATAATTCTATTTCGTTTAAGATTCATCAGAAATGTATGTGAACTCACATCCATGATTGTGAGCTTAGCAGTTTAAAACATCATGAACTGCTGATAGCATTAGACTATTAATTTATTACCAAACACTTAAGCTGAATTTACTGGATGTCATAAACACAATAAATGTAGAAAAGAAAAAGCATATTAGAGTTAGAACATCAAAGTAAACTTTTGACTGGTGTGGAGGTTATAAAAAGGGTTAAGCATTTGATGAAAATGATAAATTGGGTTAAGGCTCAAAGATGTAAACAAGTGCTTCCGTCTAAGTCATGCCTGAAGTAATATTCCACTAGTTACTACATAGTGTATACTGTATCATACCTCTAGGAGTCCCTTCCCAGTGGCAATTTCAACAGTGATGGCTACTGCAAAGCCAACCATGGCTAGCCGGCCTAGCCACACATCCAAACTGTTCCCTTGCTGGGTGTTTTGCTCACATCTTATCGAAACCGGCACTGCTTTGCATGTGGATTTCCTTCCATGATTTCTTCGAATCACTAGAAGCAAGTCAAACAATACTTAGCTGTGTAAATTTATTTTATTTCAAAATTACTTTAGTTTCATTCTCCCCAAAACCCATAAAAGGAAGAAAGAAACATCATATGCGTCATAAACATATGGATTAAACTACAAATCCAAGCTTCCAGTTTTAAAAAGAGTTCTAGGACAATTTAAGAACTAACCAGAAGAAAGTGGTAAAATAAAAAAGATAAGAAAGGTAACAATCCTCAACGAATGCATCAACAGTTTCACGTGCCACTACCGTCTTTTACAGCTGCTTCAAATAAGCTAGTTCAGATCAGAGGCTTAACTCCTAAAGTCTATCCAAAATAAGAAGCTTTACAGATGTGCTACAATGTTGCAAGTTTATAACAAATTATAAAAAAAACCCAGCAAAAGTTTCAGATAGCATTTGTGCATTAGCATTACCATCTTTCCCAGTTGTTTCAACTTAGCTAGTTCACAGGCTTAACTAATGCAGTCTTCAAAATATAGAAAATACCAGATTTCGCAGTAGAACTCACTGTGGCTAAAATTAAGTCTAGGATCCAAAAGAAGTGCTGAGTATTAACAAAGGAAACACAAACCTATAGTAATCCTCCCACATTATGAGCATGTTTTTGTTCAATTCCTAATATGCAATTCTAAGATAGACTACCCCACAAAGAGTTCCAGATCATAAGTTCTACTTTATCCCGAATCCCAACTAACTGATGCAAAAAAATAAATAAATCCTTTGGTTGGAATAACATCTGAAAAAAAGAAGAAGGAAGAAGCAAAGAAGGCCAAGTTGCCGGAGCATTCAATTTTGAAAAGGGTTGTAATTATTGTGAAGGGATTGCAGTGACACTGACATAATTGAATGGAGTTTTCACATTATAAAGTAAGCAAATATGATAATGAATGCAGTTTTGACATTATAAAGTAAGTAAATATGATAAAGAGAAACCAGGGGAATTAGAACATTTACACAGTGGGGAGCCAGCGATGAATGATGCTCGAGTTGGAATCAAATTCCTATGAGGGAAGTGAGCAGTGGGAGGGTATTTTGGTGCAGTGAAAACACATGTATCTGCAATACAATTCAACTGAGTGTTAGAAATTGAATAATTTGAAACTGTTCCTGATTGAAGGAAAGAGTGATGATAGAGAGAGATTACCACGAACAGAGAGAGAAAGAGAAGCAGAGGGTTGAACAAGTGCCATGGTGATGAATTGCAACTATCTCAAGTGTGCGGTACCTACGAATTTCACAGAGTTTTAATGTTTATCTCTTGTGTGTTTTGTGATGCGGTGTTAGTGGCTCATACTTGTTCCACACCATAACCATTCCTTTACACTTCTTCTTTGAGTCACACGTGGCCTCTTTTATGATTTTTTTTTTTAATTTTATAATTTTATAATTTTATTACATTTTTAATTGTTTTTAATTTTAAAAATATAATTAAATTTATTAATTTATGACCTATAAAATAATTACTCATAGTAAAAAAAATTACAAAATATTTCTTTTATGCAATTATAATATTATCAAATTTAATAAAATATTATTTTTATGTAGATATTTTTTATAAATTTAATAATATTTTTTCATTTGAATAATTAATTTAATAGTTATATTTTTATTTTTAGTATTATAAAAAGTGAACACATAAAATCTCATATATATATATATAAGAAAATTTAAAAGACACATTTCCAAATATTTAAAAATTAATTAATTAAAAAAGTAATTGGAATAATAAGATGTAAAGAAGATAATTTTATTTTTTTTGTTAAATTGTTACGTTCTTGTTTAGAAAGCTAAACAAAGTACATTAATAATTGTTTTCTAAAATAAATTATATCATTTTAATTAAAGAGTTAAAAAGTAAATAAACTTTTAAATTGTAAATTGTGTTTATAAACTCACTCACTTTCACGCGGACGGATGTCTGGGTATCAACCCTGTTTGCTTTAAGGATGACATGCGGGTGAGGGAGCGCATGGAAAGAAAGTAGAGGCTTTGGGGAATCATCTGAAGATTGAAGAGAAAGGAGGGAGGGATGAGCTGAAAGCCACATCACACACGTGAAGTTACCATGCTATCTTTCATTTTATTGATTTGAACTCTTCACACATGCAACTACAAACCACTGCCATGCATCGTTTACGCATGCAATGAGATTCCATAATCGATTACAGAGTTGTGAATTGGTTCACTGGGCTTGTAGAGGTTCATGAGGTAGCAGAGTGGTAGGGGAGTGAGTTTCGTAGTGCTTCTTTGATCTCAAGTTAGCTTTCTCTTACTTTTTTAGAGCACATAATCGATTATCAGTGAAAAACAACAGATTACATAATCGATTATGCTGTTAAAAATAGTCATAATCGATTATGTACTATGTGTTAAAGTGAGGTTAATCGATTATGGTTTGGAATAATTGGTTATGTTGGATTTATAACTGTAACAATAATCGATTATGTTTTTGAAAACTTTGGATAATAGATTATGCTGTTTTTATAAAAGCAATGGTTAATCAATTATGTTGTTTATATAATTTATTATTATATTTTTTAAGATTTTTATTTTATGAAAAATGAGTTTTAATTTTCTTTGACATTAATTTAAATTACAGATATCAATATGTTTTTTGAAAATATTATTAGTAATAAAAATAATATAATTATTTTCATGAAAATTAATTATATGCATTAATTTAAAATAGAAATATTAAGATAGTAATGGAATTTATATTATATTATTTAAAATTAAATATCTTTATTATTAAGAATTTGAATGAGTTTGTCTTAATTAAAATTTAATTTAAATATAGACTAAATTAATATAATTATTGTTTTTTATTGTTTAATAGGAGTTTATATTAGTCCTAAAATATTGAATTTTCTTTTCTGTTTTGAGAATATTCCTTTACTTTATAGATTTTTTTTAAAAATTATTTTTTGAACATTTATTTTTTTATTTTAAATTAATATTTCAACAGTAGGGAAATATAATTCAAATATTAATTTAGATATCTTTTATTAATTTAAGATATTATATACAGTTGAACATATTAATTTATATATATTTATATATGTATACAGTTTAGTTTTTAGTAATTAAAACTGAAAATTGAATGTTACGTTTGGATTATTATTAGTAATATAAATTAAGTTTGTCTTATTAATAAAAAATAATTATATGCATTATTTTAAATGAAAAATATTAATATAGTAATGGAATTTAAGAATGTTAAATTATTTTTTAAATTATAATTAAAACTTACAATTATTTTAATTATACAAAATTAATAATATTTTTTTATTATATTTTACATGGATAAAAGTATAATTTATTATTATATATAACATAATGTAATAGAAATTAAATAATATAATACTAATTATTTTAATTAACTTAAATGTCCTTTAAATTAATTAATATTTCATTTTCCTATTTATTTATAAGAATAAATTTGTAATCTTACAATTTACACTATTCAAAATATATTAAAATACTCTCATAACTATCACATCATTCATACTTTTCAATAAACTTTATTCACACATCTATTATAACATTTCCTAATCCAAACACTTACAACTTTCTCGAGACTTTCTTCACACTTTTACTCCTCCACACCCTCAACTTTTCACTCACATCCTCTAATCCAAACAAAACATTAGTGATATAGTGTTTTTACGAGTAAACAGTTTTGATTCTTGTAAATAGTGTTATTGCTTTGAATATGAAAAAAACATAATGGAAAATAGGAGATAAACTTCTTTTATAAAAAATTAATAATACATTAATATTAGTTTCATTCACTAAATATCTAAAAATATTATCATTTTATTATAATATAATAATTTATTTAAAAAAAGTTTAATAGTGGTTTGTTTTTTACATTGTGTTTGATTATGAGAAAAACTTTATTCTATTATCAATATTTTACATCAATACAACCTTTGTAAACATAAAAATTGTATTTTTAAAATTTAAAAATTAATATCTGGCATTGAACAATGGTAACTTGCATAGAACATGTCAAAATCATGGTTCTTGGATCAAAGAAGGTTACAAAGAGTAAAAATAAAACATAATTAGGTAATAATGTTATTTTTGGTACTCATGAAACTCCGTTGGGTTGTCGTCTATGCGAGGAAGAACACCCATTTGGTTGTGTTGCTCGAATGGCTACTTTTTCAACTGCGACACACTTGTCCATATTCCAGCATTTGCGAAGCTCTAAACGTCCCCTTCATGCTCTGTGCTCTGTTGAATCTTCACCCTTCTTTGGCTCCTCATCTGTCAGAACCAAATTCACGGGTACAATTCCCAGGTTGCTTCGTCACAATGTATTGGCACGTGCTGAAGATAAGGAAAGAGACCCTACATCTTCTTCGTTTCAGCTTCAACAAAGTTCACAGTCACAGGTTCTGGTTCTCTTCTGTATGACCCATTAACCAAGTTCTAGCAATACCCTTTCAGTCACTGTGTTTTTATAGTTTACCATATTGGATATTTGATGCTGGGGTGCATAATCTGGGTTAAGGGCACCTCACTTTTCCATGAAAGATAGAAAATTTGCAGTAGATTGACTGGGTATTCAATTCCAACTGTCTTTATTTTGAATTAGTTACTGTCTTTATTTTGAATTAGTTTATTTCATGTGACGATTTTTTGTATCAAGGAGATAACTTCATCACTGTAATGTTTAATGGATTGACTAGTTCTTTCAAAAAAAGTAAAAACAAAAATGGTGGTAGGGTGAACTTTAAAAAGAAACTAAATGTAAAATCAAATGGTTAATTTTGGTGATTCAGTCAGTTAACATGTGCATCTGGAAAGAGTGCATATTAGTTCTGTTACAAGTTTGAGAAACTGCTTCTTATATGTTAATAATGCTCACACTCTGTTCACTTTGAAAACGGTACCAGAACTTGGCACCGGAATCTGGAAGTTGTGATCCCCTATGTTCACTGGATGAAACAAGTTCACAAGAGTTTGAAGAAAGCTACCAGCCTAAGACTGATTCCCTCAAAGCTCTAGCAATATTAGCAGCAGCTGCAACTGGGGCTATGGCAATTAACCATTCTTGGGTGGCTACCAATCAGGTTCATCGATGTCCTCTGTTGGTCTATCCTGATATTTATGCTGCACATTTCACAATGAAGTGCACGATCTTGGGAAAACGTTTCTAAATATGCATATTCCAATAGTTATTTGTTTTCTATGACATTGGACTGCAGGATCTTGCTATGGCTTTGCTATTTGTACTAGGATATGCAGGGATCATATTCGAAGAATCTCTAGCCTTCAATAAAAGTGGCGTGGGACTGTTGATGGCTGTAAGCTTATGGGTGATACGGAGTCTTGGGGTAAATGTCCACATTTTTGTTTTGTTTTGATTTTTGAGTTAGTTTGGATTTAATGTGTCCATTCTCATGCTTTTAAGTTTTAGATCGCTGTTTGTTTGATCATGTCTAAGACACTGAACAGTTTGAATTCACTTGATGCATCTACTCCCGTATATGCATATGTGTAAATCACAATTGAAAAAGAGATGCTCAAGTGTCTAGTACCATATACACTTTTTTCTTAGTGATTGTTTAATGTTTGTTTAGTCATCTTTGCAAGAGATAAGGAGGCACAAACAAGGACAAAAGTATGACCCTTCCATATCCCGCTTTTATGTAGAAGCACAGTTTCAATGGTGAAACTAAGGATGCTATGTTTTCAAATTACTTTCTCATCTCATCCAGTATATTTTGATGCAAAAATAAGGACTTGCTCTCCTCCCATCCCCTAACCTTAGCAATAATTTTAAGATACAATTAGGTAAATGGGGGCAATCTCCCTCTTCCCCTTAACTTTTCACATGTCAAAAATGGGTCTAACTATGGTTATCCAAATACAACAGTCTATGAACAAATAATAACACTCAGGAGGGCTTTCTTGACCTAAAGAATATAAGTTGCTTTGTTTCAAACTACATATTATATTTTACATTGAAGTTTTTCGTATGGGAATTACATTTTTTTGTAGCTATTGATGCACATAATATGTTGTAGAAAAATGTAATTTCCTGACCCTATAGTTGCTGTCTCCTTAGTGACAGTATCCCAGAGTACAATGACTTAATAAATGATAGTTTGCCCGCTGATCTGTTAGCTGTAGAGACTTGTGACTTGACAAATATTTTTTGGCCTCAATTATATCCCCAGTATCCCTTCACTTGTTGAACTTCAACATGTCCAGTAACTGGTCTGTTTATATGTTATGTTTTGAAGTCGGTTTTTATCTTCCTCTTTCTTTTGATTGAATTTTCCACTACTATTTCCAATTTATTTGTATGGATTTTATATAGGCTCCTTCAACTGATATAGCCGTTTCAGAGCTTACACATGCATCTGCGGAAGTCAGTGAAATAGTATTTTTCCTGCTTGGTGCAATGACCGTTGTTGAGATTGTTGATTCTCATCAAGGATTTAAGCTCGTTACTGACAGTATAACAACCCGAAATCCACGCATCCTCCTCTGGGTGGTAAGTTCTCTCCCTACTTTGTGCTTGCATGGTCAACCCTACAAAAAAAGGTTCCTACAGATTCTTTGCAAATTGAGAGTTCTTGGAGATTTGATTACATTAGTTATTGAACATTACAGTTTGTGGTCAAATTTGGATGATACACACAGCAGGAAGGGACTCAGATTCAAGAGCTCCTTTCCTCAAAAAGATGCTGTACCAATTAAACTGCACAATAACAACAACTTTTCAAATTTTGATCCTTATAAATGTTGGCATTTTAAAAGAATAAAAGACATCACAAGAAAAAGATTGCGAAAGGCTTGGTGCATGTTTTCTGCTTTATTGCTTTTGTAAAATAATTGTTTTTCTAAAGGTCTCAAAAAGTTGATAAAAAACAATTATTTTTTAAAATAAGCTGAACCACAGACATACTCCAAATCCCCCTGCCCCTTTCCCAACAAGTTCTAAATCTTCTGTATTTGTATCTCTAATTATTCTGTCTCGACAATGGAAGTTGACAAATTAACGTTCAATTTGCAGATTGGATTTGTTACATTTTTTCTCAGTTCAGTTCTAGACAATCTTACATCCACCATAGTTATGGTTTCCCTATTGCGGAAATTAGTACCTCCATCTGAATACCGAAAGTAAGTATCTGTTATGTTATTAACTTCTATGTAATGTTTAAGTTATGTGGTGAAGAATTAAACATGACCATATTTTCTGAAATACCAAGTATTGATAGACTGGGAACGTTCATCATGCATTATCTAAGGTTTGATCACTAGACTTATAAGCTTGATAGCTCTGCTCCTTCCTGAGGCAATTTTATACTGCAACACTCTTGCTTGCTTGTTATTTTCTCATTCTCCTAAAAATTCTCAATTCTCATTTGAGGGATCTTGACAATTTTTCCTCCTGTAAGCTTTTTACTTTATTAGTTCCTTCTAGTGCTTGTGATTCATATGAAAGGGCGTTGGCCTTGTATAAATTTGCAATCTGTATTTAGTGATATTTTAGAAGAAAAAATGTTGTTGAGGGCATAAGGTTTTAGAGGAGTGGGTGAATCTTCTAATTTGCAATTTCTAGAATTCTCCAACTATTCCATGGTTTGGCTACATCTTATCAAATCATCAGATTGTTGATTTGGATTCTGCTCACAGGATTCTTGGAGCTGTTGTTGTAATAGCAGCAAATGCTGGGGGTGCATGGACTCCTATCGGTGATGTTACAACCACTATGCTGTGGATACATGGCCAAATATCTACAGTTCAAACAATGAAGGTTATCTGTTGGATATTTGTTCCCGTGTGATTTGTTTGCTTTAATCACTGGAAAATTTTCCTGTGAAAGAAACTACACAATAAATTTGTGGTATATGAAATTTGTACTAATAAGTAATATCTTCCTCAAATATTCTTTGGTTTCAGTGATTTTAAACATATAACTTATGGCCCTGTATTAATATTTCCTTTGTGAAAGTCTTTCTGTTACTGATCTTTGATTGCATGAAGAACACTTGGATTCAACCAAGTGCAATGCGGAATGAACGAATGTATATATGATTGCATTTTGTTTACTTGTAGAGTTTATTTGTACCTTCAGTCCTTTCTCTAGCTGTTCCACTGGCTCTATTGTCTCTAACCAGGTACTCTTTTTACACAGCAAAAGTTAAAGGTTGATTATTTGAATAGTGAGATTTAGCTCCACATATTACAATTCAGATAATGTTAGTTAGTTTTTCTTCTTCTGCTCAGCGAAGTTAACAAGAAGGGACAAAATTCTTCCAATGTCTTGGCATCTGAACAAATCGCTCCTCGAGGACAGCTTGTTTTCTCAGTGGGTTTAGGAGCTTTGATTTTCGTCCCAGTATTCAAGGCTCTAACAGGTTTGCCTCCATACATGGGGATGCTGCTCGGACTCGGTGTGCTTTGGATCCTCACAGATGCAATCCATTATGGTGAATCTGAAAGACAGAAGCTAAAAGTACCACAGGCTCTCTCAAGGATAGACACTCAAGGAATACTGTTCTTCCTGGGAATTCTATTATCCGTTAGCAGGTAATGAGGAAATATATTTTAACTTTTCTGTTATGGCAAGTTCTAGACTATAACCAAGTGTTCATGCATTTAAATCAATGAAAAAATGTCAACAATATGTCATTGTCCCTTTGAATAGAAGAGAACTTGCTATGACTTTGGATAAATTTCTCCAGAAAGTAGAAAAAATAGAATGCACTTCTCCATAAACTAATTTGTAAAAGCCATCCAATTTAGCCTTTTCAAAAACTTATTTTAACTTGTAAAAAGCTTCTTATACAAGTGTTTACAGAAAACTTAACCAAACATAACTTTGATACCCCAAAAGTATAGTTGGACTGCCTTCTGGAAAAGATGATATATTTTCCCGGTTTACCTTGTATGGTTATGAGACAGATCTTCTCTTTTGCATGAACTGTGACTATGTGACATCTTGAAATTTCTAATTTTTTCATGTTAACTGGTTTTATTTCATCAATTTTGCCCACCGTGTTTGGCAGCCTGGAGGCAGCAGGGATTCTTCGAGAAATAGCAAACTACCTTGATGCACATATTGCTAGCAGTGAACTGATTGCAAGTACTATTGGTCTCATTTCTGCAGTAATAGACAATGTTCCATTGGTTGCTGCAACAATGGGAATGTATGATGTCACTTCTTTCCCTCAAGATTCTGTGTTCTGGCAACTGATTGCATTTTGTGCTGGAACTGGAGGTTCCATGTTAATTATTGGTTCAGCTTCTGGAGTTGCATTCATGGGGATGGAAAAGGTGGACTTCCTTTGGTACCTACGAAAGGTATTTCCTACTGTGCACATCAGACACGATGATAATTTGATATGATATGTTTGTGTTGTGTTGTGTTGTGTGTAGTTCATAACAGAAGTCATTTATCTCCTTTTTTGCAGATTAGTGGCTTTGCTTTTGCAGGTTATGCTGCTGGTATTGTTGCCTATATAGCACTTCATAAACTCAACATCTCCCTACCAACTCTAGCAGAGGTTCCTTTCCTTTCTGGTTCATAAATAAAAAGTTCACAACTCATTTGATTCGGTTTTCATGGCATCAAAAGCAGCAGTTCCAAAATTTAAGATTTTGGTACACAAAAAGTTATTTAGATGTAACTCTAAAGGATATGAGAACGGTTTAGATTACTTTTGTTTAAACTTCCATGCTCTTGATAATGTATGTATATATATTTTCTTTAGGATTGTATAATGTTTTAAATTTAATGTGGAAGTTCTAAATGTGTATCCATATAAAGGATCAATAACCGAATTAATTTATCCAGTTAAATATTTTGATTTTCAGTATTTGATTCCTTAGTTTTATAAATGATGCTGTATAATATTTTTCAGTAAATAATTATTTAATGTAATTGAAAATCCTCCAGGTACATAATTATTGATAATAATTTTCACGCAATTTGTTTATAATTATTGATCAATAAACCACATGGGTTTTCTATAATTTTATTCTAAAAAGACAACTCGGGTAAGTTGAAAAAAATAAAATAGTTATGTAAATTACATTTTTAATTAATGTGGGACGGTTTAATTTCGATTCCTAACCGATGTAAAATCATTTTGATGTATCAGTCTCATACACAGTATAAAGTTTCAAATCATTTATGTAATATATTTAAAGAGAAAAATTATTGAAAAATAATAAAATTAAATAAATAAATAATTATTGCTTATTATACAGGAATGGTGGGAATTTAATAATGTTTTCTTGATTTTTTTTATTTTTTCATTTTTTTTATGGGAAAGGTAAATTTATTTAAGTTAAAAAAAAGTATTAATAGAGTAAAAATAGCATATTAATTTTATTAGATAATTTAATACGATAAACAATTAGAATTTATATTGAAAATATCAAATTATTCTTTTACTCTCCAAAAGTATATGAATATTATTATTAAATATTGACCATTTTTGTTCTCTTAATTTGCACAATTCCATGAACAAGAAAATTGGGTGTTTTTTCCCTGCTCCCATCAATTTTCAAAAAGACTAATTTATTCTCTTTTTAAATGATTCTGAATTATTTTTTCTGAAAGTTTTTCCGGGACATTCTTTTTAGAATTCATGAAAAATATTTTCCAGAAAAGAAATAGAATTTCTAGAAAAGTTTTTTTGAAAAAGGATTTTTAGAATAAATTTTTTGGAATATATATGAAATGAATTTTTTGGAATAATTAAAAAAAATCTAATGTTAATGTGTGTTTCTTCATTTGACCATTTTATGCTCACCCACAGTGACGAGACTGAGAAAAAGAAGGAAGAAGAGAAGAAGAAATATTTTTAATTTTATTCTAAGAGAAATAAAAAAGGACCTAAATTATTTTTGAGGCCAGTCCAGAAGTACAACACGTGGACCAATAAAAGAGAGTTCTTTATATACACTTCACAGTTGGTAGAATAAGTAATAGAGTTTAGTTATTAATGCTTAATAATTCATTATAATATGAACAAATGAAAACGATGATGGATAAGATAATAACAGATCCAATCCTTCTTCACTGCTTTCAAGTGCGCGTGGATTATGCTTCTCAACACATTTACATAACTGCTAAACGGTAATTTTGTTGGCTGCCCAAAACCATTCCATGAAACTTCCCTTATCAATATGCTTCCAAAAATACATGCAACCAACTGAATCGAGTGTCTTTTAAGTCATTATGGGACGTTTCCAACATTTTTCACCCATGTGGATTTCATTTTATGCATATATTAATGTTAAAAAATACAAATAATATGCATAGAAAATATAAAGTGTTATTACATGATTTTACTATTAATTTTTTTTTTCGACTTTTTATTGATAACTTGAACTTTCGGTTATTGGGTTAGCTACTATATTCTATAGACTTGGACATATTCTTAGACACTGCATGTCGATTATCATTCAACTATTGGATTTGAGTCAACTCTCAAATCAATCTTAAATGAGTGTGTACTTACAAGAAGCTTGGATAATGAAGTCATAATCAGTTTGTTTAATTATCAGATAAAAAAAACACTATACTTATCTATTAAACTGATCACTTATTTATAGTGATTATTGTTGGAGTTTTAAACTTAATTGGACTTTATTTTCACATCTTACAAATACAAAATATATTTTTAATGTTTTGAACTTATTTATTAAATTTTTATATAATGTTATTTTATTCTATTATTTATTTATATTATTTTAATTTTTAATATATCGATGATTTTTTAACATCTCTAACTTGGTCCGTACATAAATAATAATAATATATTGATTTGACAGGTTTATCTATATAATTGTATGTTTTGAAATATACCAAAGTCCTTAATATTTAATACATGATAATATGGATGTTTACTTCAGTTAATAAAAAAATATTTTAGATACATAAGTAATCTTTTTAGTTTTATGAATTTAAACTATAAAGCCTGAAAAATAATATTTTTAAAGATGCAGAAATTAAAATGAATATTTTAAATATAAAAACAATTTTTTAGCTGTAAAAAAATAAACGAAGGAAAAAAAAATGAAGATAAAGCGAATGATAGGTTAACCCTGTGGCACGCATCAGCGAGAGAGAGTAACAAACAGTTTCAGAGCTCCGATGTTTCTTACAGTGTTACGTTGGAGTTCTGAGAAGAACGCGCGGGGAGAGGCGCGTGGTAGATTATGAATGGTCGAACGTGGAAGCAATATTGAGTGATAGTTGCAGCGAAGCAGAGGATCACAGGTGGATGCATTGGAGGGATGATGGGGATTCAGAGGTTCTTCCTCACTCTCGCCATAACACTCTCCGTACTGATCGGAAACGGAAACCCCGTTCTCAGCTTCGACGGCGGTGGTAGCCACCAAAAACAGCAACCCACTCTGTGCCAAGAGCTCATTATCCCCTTCGGTTACCCCTGTTCCGAATATACGGTACCTGCAATCTTTCACTTCTGAATAAACTTCTTCTGTCTTTCTATCGTCATATCATATTCTGTTTCTGTTTTCTTTTAATCCGAAAATTGAATAACCAACTCCTATGTTCGTTTTGTTACTCTCAGACTCAAACGCAGGACGGTTTCTTGTTAGGTCTTCAGCGCGTCTCTTCTTCTTCTTCTCTTCGTCTTCGGAATCGTGGAGAACGAGGTCCTCCGGTTCTGCTTCTGCATGGCTTATTCATGGTCGCTTCCTCATTTTACTCTTCTCTTTCGTCACAATTCATGCAATAAATGCGTTGACTAAACTACAATATGCTGCTTGCTTGCTTCCGTCGATCACATCCGACTTAATATTTTGGTTTTCAATTTCCTCATTCTGTTTATCATATTGACTCGATTGGCTTTGACTCAAGGATTCCACGGTCTATTATAAGTTTCACTTTTTTTTTTTCGTTTACTGCTGAAGATCCAAACGGTTCGGTGGTTGATTTGATGTCTAGGATAGTTCACTTCTATGCTTGCACAGTTCTTGGGCTGTGTTTGGGATATTTTTAAGTTTTTCTCCTTTACAACCAAATTTGAAATGAGTAAACCCTCAATTTTTAATCTCAGATTATTACTCTCTCTCTTACGGGGACCTTTTAAGGTAAAAGAAAAATGTAAGTAGTTCATTGAATATTAGAAATCATTCTAAGTAGGCTCCCAAATATCCAAAGTTAGGAAAATATACCAGGAACTAAATCGATTGATGTTCAATGCTTGAGAGATAACTTATATTATTATTACCTTGAGGAGTCGTTGGGATATGTTCAGGTCGAAACATTTTGTATCATGTTTTAACCTTTGACTTTTTCAGGAGGAGAATTCTCTAACACTTGATGGTGGGAAATTCTTTTTTAAATTTTAAACTGTATGATTGAATCTAAGCAGTGATTTGTTGATGCGATCAGGCTGGTGACGCATGGTTTCTAAATACCCCGGACCAATCACTCGGCTTCATACTTGCAGATCATGGTTTTGATGTTTGGGTAGGAAATGTGCGTGGAACACGCTGGAGCCATGGGCATATATCTTTGTCAGAGAAGAATAAGGTGGATAGTTTGCCTTTTCCTTCGTGTTATAAAATTCATTTAGTGTCAGTTGGCTGTTTGTGATAGTTTTAATTGTTTTATTATTTTCAACAAATGAAGCTGATTTTTTTATAAATGTAAACCATTGGAGAAATATCAGGTTGAAATGGGATATATTCTTCTTTTTCTATTAAGGGACTAAGGATGTATTTGATAAAACAGAAAATATAGCATTGAAGTTCGGTACTGAAATATTTAGTTAAGTTTGTTATACATTTCACCTTGTCTGTGATGTGTGACCAATTGATCTTGGGTTGATCCCTTTGTAGCAATTCTGGGATTGGAGCTGGCAGGAATTAGCCCTGTATGATGTTGCAGAAATGATCAATTTCATCAATTCAGTAACAAACTCAAAGATATTTGTGGTTGGGCATTCACAGGTACTTATGATTCTTGACGTTGTCCTTTTGACTTGCTATTTAGCAGTTGCTATAGCATACTTTTATTATGTTTCCCATGCTTCATAGGGGACAATTATATCTTTTGCTGCCTTCACTCAACCGGAGATAGTAGAAAAGGTTGAAGCAGCAGCTCTTCTATCTCCAATATCATACTTGGATCATGTCAGTGCACCTCTTGTACTTAGAATGGTTAAAATGCACATTGATCAGGTATTTCTTACTTTGTTCTATTAATTTTCACTGTGGAAATGGATCCTTGATATGATTACTGGTTTTGTTCAGATGGTTCTTTCCATGGGTTTTCATCAACTAAACTTCAAAAGGTTTTACATTTTTCTACTTTCTTTTGCTTATGTTCTTCAATTTATTTTGTGTAGCAAATTTTCACTTTATTATTTCACTTTCAGCGAATGGGGGGCCAATCTCTTGGTTTCCTTATGTGATACCCGCCTAAGTTGCAATGACATGCTCTCATCCATAACAGGTTCATGTCTTTCACACTGGATCAGTCTATGCTTCCGTACTTTCAGAGAAGTATTAGATTCCGAGTTCACGAGCTAGGCTGTGAATTTTCATGCTGAATACTGAATTTAGCTGTTTGTTGAGAATGTTATTGCCTTATTCAATTATGAGAACTCCAGTCTATTGTGTCTTTGAGAATGCTAAACCGTCTGTTCTATCCAAGTAATATTTTCCACATCAAGGAGTTCTCTATTACTATTGTCTGTGAGAGGACTAAAAGTACAACGGATTGATTTCTTTGTTTTCTTTTGGATCTGCGGTTGTACGTTTGTCTATTTTTATCCATTAGTAGAGCTGAGTCATCTTGTCTCTGTGATTCATAAATTGATGAGTGTGTATGATATGTGAAGACAAGATAATTGCATCGTGAAAGGATTTTTCAATCTTTTTTCCTCTCATACCCAATTAAGATAAGTTGATTTGTCACGGCAACCGTGATACTTCCTGCTATGTGCAAGCGTCAGGAACTTACAATTTGAAACATTTCTCAGTTTGCAAGGGAGTTCAACTTGGTCCAAATAAAAGAATTGCAAATTTCTGAATTCGTAAACTTTGTCTGCTTACTCAATTTAAATTGATGGATCATTGAGTTGGATGTTATGTGAAATCTATATCCTCTAGTGTAGAGCATGGAGGGGGTGCGCTTCTCTGTTAGGACAGAAGGGATGGGACAAATAGTTTGGGACAGTTTGTCAGAGGGGATCTGTTTGTTAAATAGTAGGAATGAGGATGGAAGGAATCATTCAGAGCATATTAGGAAGTTTGTATGTCGAAGGAAAACCCTTCTAAAGACAATTCTCTCTATGCCATTCGTGGAATGAAGTTTGTTTCTCTCAATTTCTCATTTGCTTTTCTGTTTCATAATCCTCTAAATTATTATTTTTTATTTAGTTTTGTCAAGATTATGTAGCAAAGACTTGTTTAGTTTACAACTCTATCTAATTTTTTATTTTTACTGATCACAAAATTATCAGTATGCTAAATTGTTGTCATGCATGCACTTTTCATGAACTTGAATTTGTATTTCTGTGTATTGCATTTGGATTTTGTGTGGGAATCCGTATGTGCGTTATGCCATTGTCTGTTATTGAGATGCACCAAAGTCATATAATCAGGATAAGAAAAGTTTCCAAGGATAAGATAGTAGAGTGAAATGACCCAATTAAGTGTCTTCATTCTATTGTTTTATCGGCTTGAAAACTATCTTCACTTCAAAATAATTCTTGCCATTGCTGGTTCACTGAATTTACCTTAAATTCAACATGGTGATTAAACTGTTCAGATCTGGTTACATTGATGGCCTTGTGAAAGCATATTCTCTCTCTATTAGAGCTAATAGATGTAGTCTGCTAACATATTAACTATTTCAATAACTCATTTTGACCAATTTAATGAGAAGTTGCTCTTTTGGGTCATTTTACAAGTTTCAATAGTTTTGCTGTGTTTTTTTCCTTTCTATTTTGACAAATACTTCTACTCAAGACACTTTTGTGAAATGACAGGGAAGAATTGTTGCTTCAACGAGTCACGCGTGGAGTTTTATCTTGAACAAGAACCTCACCCATCATCCTCCAAAAACTTGAACCACCTTTTCCAGAGTATGCTTCATTATCTTTATTTGAGTAGCGTTTTAATGAGACTTTCTTTGTGGCTGTCCCAACTCCCAAGTATGTGTTAAAGTTGTTGCTCTTATGAATACAATTAATTCTTATCATCAGAGATTTTCCTCTGATCCTGTCTAATAATAATCATAGCATTTGCATGATGCCAAATAGCTAAACTAGCCTTTGTAGGGATGGTATAAGAAATATCAAAAATAAGTCTGAACTCTGGAGACAATGTTTTGTTGTGTGTACACTAGCCAGGGAAATGAATTTGATAATTTGTCTAAACGTCAACCATAATTTTTGTTGGTTTATTTTTTTGTTTGATTGTATTGCTTACCTCTTCGTGGATATTATTGATCACCTACTTAGTACTTGGCAATATGCATCAAAATAGTTCTTGTTATTTACAAACTTACAAGTAGATTAGCTAGTGAAGTTCGCTATATTTTCTTCTTTTGGTTATTTATATTCCATTACGAGGTGGGATATATGCTTATGATGTTTTTTACATCCTTTATCTTGCCAAAGACCACACGTGTACAAAAGTTCCTCACTTCCTAGCTGATGTTATTAAATATCTGATGATTTCCAAGAGCAAGTCGTTTGAACTTAAGTTAGAAATTTCTGTTCTGAGATTTCGAATGTGTTTACCTACTTTCACCGTGTTATTCACCCTGGCTTTTACTACATATTTTTGTGTTGGTCTAGAAATCAATATTCATTTTCATGTGCCATTATTCTTCTAAATGAATTGTCTCTGATGACCTCCTTTGTTCACCAGTGATCCGCAAAGGTACCTTCTCCAAATATGATTATGGAAAGCTAAAAAACATGATAGAGTACGGGAAGTTCAAACCACCAAAGTTCGACCTTAGCCGTATACCCAAATCATTGCCTCTGTGGATGGCTTACGGTGGAAACGATGCTTTAGCAGATATAACTGATTTCCAGCACACACTCAAGGAATTGCAATCCACACCAGAGGTTATTTATCTTGAAAACTACGGTCATGTTGACTTCATTTTAAGCTTGCAAGCAAAACAAGATCTTTATGACCCTATGATTAGTTTTTTCAAGTCAACCGGAAAATTTACTAGTATGTAAAGTTTGCTTCCTTCCGGCACGACGGATGTGATACAAGTCTATGGGTCCATAAAGCATTATACTTTCTGTAGAGTTAAAATGTTAATATTCTGTGGGTAGACCCCACTCAACCTGCATTTTACGTGTAAAGAATTTACAGATCTATAAAGTTTGGCACTGCATGGTCATATTTTCCCATTTAGGTCTGCCTTCAGCTGATTGGTAAAGCTAAGGACATTTATCATAGCAAAGACATAAATGTTGAACTAAATTTGTAATTAAATGCATTTATCAAGATTATCATTAAAGTAATAAAGAAATAAATATAAACATAAAACCAATAGTTGTTAGTGTAATGGGCAATCCTGCTTAACAAAATTTGCATGCTAAGTTATGACACAACTAAGCTATTTAGCAACTGAAAAAAAAAATCATGAAACCACTCAATTATGTTTAATTTATTATTTATTGTCAATATTATTATTTAATTTTAAACTTATAGTTTATTATATATTTAATTTTAAACTATCAAAGTATCATTTGTAAAATAAGATATAGGGCGGTGTGTTGTTTGTCTCGTTAGGTTGGTCCATATATTGAGACCAACCATGGGTGAGGAGTTTGTTTTTGTTGTTGATCGACGAGAATGGTCCTATGCGAAAGAACTGTTGAGTAAGATATTATCATTCATCATTTTTCATTTTGAAAGATCAAGAATAGTGATTCATTGATACCCAGAAATAAAAAAAGTAGGCATTTTTATATTTCCATTTTTATTTATGTTTTAAGTCAATTTGGACAAAAAAAATCTCCCATCGAGGAAGAAAAGTAATGATTTGACATCTAAAAAATACTTGACTATTTTAAAGACTAATATGGGCATTAAAAAAATAAATTTTTATATTTATGAAAATAATTGAGTTGAAAACAAATAATTTGTTGAAGGGTCATGATTTCACTTTTGGGAGTGTGCAAGGGCCACAATTATTGACGTTTGATGGTCTGTTTTGAAGTTCATGTAACGTGAAAGTGTTGGAAACGTTAAAATTTTTTTAACTAAAGTATTGATATTCAACGTTCATCTCCAACATGACGCTCTGAAAGATCAACCACCACTCGCCAATACGTTCAAATGTCCAAAGAATACACACAGATTACAGATAATTTTATATGCTAAAAAGATGAATGTTTTTTAAAGGAATTGGAAGAGTGGGTAGTTCAAATTCAAAGGTATTGAAATTTATTTTGCCTGTGCTAATGTTTCACTGAGATACTTCCATTTAATTTATCTTATCACATGCAACAAAGATTTGATCAAAGTACACCTATATCTCCTTCACCCTAACACTTCCACGCTTTTTTATATCCTTCACAAACGCGTCAAGATTCATGGCAGAGGAGCCATTTTCAGCCACTGCAGCCTCTGCAGCTCTCTTCCACTTCAATGCCTTCTGCTTCAACTCCTCTGCTTTTGACCCTTCTGTTGCTTCCAATAAGCACTTATTCACCACATCTCTGCTTACAATTTTCTTTTCAGTCTGACCATAACCCAGTTTAATCCCCACCCCATAAACATCCACCAAGAACTTTGCATTTGTCACCTGGTCACCCCATGCTGGAAATGTCAACATCGGCACTCCCAAAGTCAGAGCTTCCATTGAAGAATTCCAACCACAGTGTGTCACAAAACATGCCACAGAAGGATGAGCCAGCACTTCTTCTTGTGGGCTCCACTGCACCACTTTACCCTTCCCTCTTGTCTCCTCTAAGAACCCATCAGGCAGAACATAAGGCGGAATCCCAAACTCCTTAGCAGGTGGTTTTAAAACCCACAAAAACGAGATTTTAGAGTCCAATAATGCATGTGCAATTTCGGTCACTTGTTCTTGAGGCGGGCACACAACACTCCCGAAGGAAATGTACACCACAGATGCAGCTGCCCTTGAGTTCAACCACTCTATGCAATCATCTCTCTTCATAAAATCACCACGAATATCACTTGTGTCTGTTGCTGTTGGGATCTTGAACAAAGGCCCAATGGGTCTTATATGCACCAACTTTGAAAGATAGTTTATGTGATCACACTCCAGTTCCTCAAAACTATCCACCAGCACACAGAATAGCTTGGACAAGTTCTTAAACTGTTCCAATATAACTGTCGCCAGAGCTGGATATGGACTAAATGGATGCAGAAAGTTTGGAATTTCATTATATTTAAGGACTACACAAGGTAATTGAACATCAACATAAGGATCAACATCAGAGGGAAAAGTTGCCAGTTTGTGGAAATAACTATAGTAAGCAGTGAAGACAGCAGCAGATTGAACCCATAACATGGCAGAAGGAATACCATGCTCAGCAGCTACATCACTAACCCATGGAACAAAGGGGTTGTTTATGATGCACGAAATTGGGTGGTGTGCCTCAGCATGCTCCTTGATCACTCGGGAAACATATTGCCTCCCACAGTGCTCAATCTGAGCAATGAAGTCACTGAGAGTTTTCATCTTGGAACCATCACCATCACCATCCGTCATGCCACCTTCTTCAAAGAAATCGAACTTAAGAAAACCTTCACCGACGGGAGTGACTGATTCGTGAGAGATGTTGTTAGCTGTTCGCATGAGTTTGCCAACTATCTCCGCCGTGGAGAAGGTTACAAAGAAGCCCTTAGCAGCAAGGAACTTAGCAAGTCTGAGGAGAGGGTTTATGTGACCTTGTCCTGGGTAGGACACCATGAGCACGTGAATAAGAGCTTCAGACTCCATTTTCTTCTTCCTTCGCCCACTTTTCTTCTTCTTGGAATGTATAACAATAATGTGCAACCACTGTCTCATTTATATATCATAAAACCATTGATTAAAAGAATCATGAAAGAGGAATGAAGATGATAGTTTGACATTATATTTTTTTTATACATTTAACAACGAAGTCATTTAACAAACGAAGGAAGATGATAGTTTTATATTGATATATTGACACTCATACATTACATTAGTTCGTAGTAATAACCGACGAAATATATGACCCAAATTCAGAGTTTCGCTTTCAATTTCTGTGAAGGGTCTTAAGACAGTCGAATCATCAAATGACAGCGTTTTGAGAGTTGTGTGGATCTGTTTTGACGTCGACCAGTTCCGCGCCATCATCCACGACAGCGACCGCACACAGTCCTTACCGTTAGAGGCGGAGTTGTTCCCGGTACGCTGTCACGTCAAACACGACAATGACGATCTCGCTTGGTGATCTGGGAGGGATCACAACCCATGAGAACAACAACTTTTAACTGAGCCTCATAACAGAAGAATTCGTCGAGAGGCAATGAAACTATGGAGATGAGCATCACTGGATAATTACTCTGTGGTGGACAAGAGTTTGGAAAAAACATTAGAAAAATCATTATATTCGTTGACATCCAAAACATTAATCTTATCTGCTTACCACCAAATTCCCTATATCCACATGTTAATTAAACACACGCAACCTTATTAGGTTTTGCTAATTAGCACTTCCAACCATCAAATTAAATCGTGCCCCCAATTTTAAGGAGCCACATATATACCTTTAGGGAAAATCGACATGACAATATGATTATTGACCATTTTCCATTTTTTTTTTATTCAAAATGATAATGTTGATTAAAGGTAGTTTTCAATCAAAACCAGCTCAAAAATTTTGTATCATATTTTACAATACTCTTTATAATTTCTTTATATAGAAAAAGGTTTAAATTAAATATATTGTGTCTATCTCACTAATTTTACAAAAAACAAAAACTAATTTTTATAAATTCTTAAAAAGAACTAAACCATTTTAATGCTTTAACCTATCATCATCCTTACTCATGTGACATGATAAAATAAAAGGGTAGATTAGTTTATTATACTAATGGAGTTTTAAACAAATAGAAGCTCCAACCATTATATTCATTAGTATTAAAATATTTAATATACTGTAATTAGAATGTCTTCGTAGGGTAAATGCTTTGGTAGTGCTCATAGTAACAATTTTTTGTATTCTTTTAAATATATATAAAAGGATTTCTCTTTATAACCGTTTTTTTTATATACAAATTTTTTCAAATTTACCTTTATTTAATATATCTCATTTTATTAGTATAATAAAATATTTTTTCATTTCATATGAATTACTTAAAAAATAAAATTATATTTAAATTTTTTAAATTAATATTAATAAACCATTTTTATATGCCAAACTAACTCTCCACTCTTACCTCAATCCTTTCTTTTAAGACAACAACAGAAAAGAAAAATCATACCCTCAATCGTTCTTACACCAAATATCACATATTGAATAAAATCACCTTAGTTTCTAATAACTCTTTTCACTATATTTCAAGCAACTATATTTTTTGGTAAAATCATCATTATTTTGTATTTACTATCAAGTCAATTTTAACCTTAATGAGATAATTATCACACTCTACAGTCCCAAACTTACCAATAGAAAAAGAAAAAAGTTTGAAAAAAAAGAATCAAACCAGAAAAAAAAAATTGTTTAGTCAATTCATAATTTTCTTTTATATGTTATTTTTTATTTTTCAATTTTAACTAATCCAATATTATTTTTGTATATATATTAAATTTTTATTATTATAAAAATAAAAATTGAATAAAAAAGAAAATACGTTGATTGTTTCCGTTGGTATATATGTGTGTGGGTTGAGTGTGATTATATTTAATTTATACAACTCATTTAGAATTTGCTTTTAACACATTATTTAAAATATTTATTATTCTTTTAATCTTTTATTTTCTGTGCTTTTGGTGTCTTTTATTGTCTATTTTATATTTGTAAGTGTGCAGAGGGATACAACGAAGGTACGTGGCCAAGACGGATGTGGTGGGTGGGTGGTTTAGGTTATGACTTTTGACTTATGACTACTGACTTTTTAATTCGGCATGAAAATAACCATCTACCACGTAAATCAATTTTTTTTTGTATTTATTTTTAATAAATAACAATTGAAATAAAAAAAAAATTAAAAAAAAGTTGCAGAGACAAAGACACTTTTGGTAGTTGACACATAAAATTTCACATAACAAAAGCACACAATTTCTAAATACAACCTATGCATGTGATTGGTCTCATAAACTTTTCAAAACACATGACTTTGAATAAATTAAAGTGATATAAAATTTTATGTTTTAATATTTATCCGTAGAAAGTGGGTTTGCGTGGTTAGGAAGTAACGAGTAAAACAAATTTGTAGTCATGAAAACCACTGCACACTGTTTGAATATTTGTATATACAAATATCTTTTGATTGTAGAACGATAACTTCTAGGCAACAACTTGTTTTTTTTTTAACATTAGCTAATTGTTTGTTTGATTCTCAGAGAATATTTTCAAGGAAATAATATTTTTTTCTTAAAAATTATACATTGTTTGATGAAATATGTAAAGGCCTGTTTTATAAATTTAAGTTAAATAAAATATAAATGTCTTTTTTAAATGCTATAAAAGGTATATATTATATAATATTATGAATTGGATTTTAAACCTAATTCAATTCCATAAAATCGGTTATTATATTATATATATTATATAATAATATGAATTGGATTTTAAACCTAACTCAATTTCATAAAATTGATTCATGAAATCATGTTTGCATTTATTTATATATAATAAAATATCTAAATCTCTAATCATATGAAATTTCTAAAATATAAAACAATCATTTCCAAAATATAAAACAAATTAAAGTAACAATAGGAGAAATTTAAGATTAAATGAAGAATAAATATTGTATTATGTGAAAGTTATACATGTTACATATTATGTATTATTGGATAAAATATTTTTTTTCGAAACATTTCCTCTCTTTAAGCTTTAGAAATCTTTTAGTTATCTTTGAATTTCTGTTGTCATTTTTTTCTTTCTTTGATTATAACGCAAGGCTTGGAAGTGGTAGAGTTTAAAATCATTTAAGTAAAAAGAATCTAATTTGCCAGTAAGGCTTTTCTTTCTCATATATTTAGTATTTTGTTTTTGGTTTATTTGTATGAATGATTTTTTTTATATCATGTGTTTGACTTGGGTTGAAAAAATGAAATTGTGTTAGTATAGCTTCTACTAATGTGTTTAGTTTTTAAATTAGACCACCTACACATAACTTTTAATTTTTTATTATAATAATCCATAAAAAAATTATTAAATAATAATTAAATTTAGAGATAAAAAATAATTAGTCACTATATTGACTAAATTCGATATTATTTTACAAACTAAAAAATTATTGATATTTGAAGTGGTTTTTATTATTAATAAAAAAATATAAAATGGTTTTTAAATCAGTATCTAAGTTAACTTCCAAAATTCTAGATACTAATATTTTAGATTATAAATTAGTCTCTATTATGTTCGGATTGAATAGTAAATATGTAGGGAGGGAAGGGAGTGGATTTGTGAGGATTAAAGAGAATGTGTGAGGATATATGAGGTTGTTTGGATAAGAGTCTGTTTGGATTGGGGAAAGAATTTGTGAGGATGGGGTGAGTGGATTTGTAAATATTATATAGAATGTGTGAGAATGTGTGAAGTTGTTTGGATTGAGGGATGATAAAGTGAATTTGTGAGAATGGTTTATTGAAATTTGTGAGTGATATGATAGTTTGAAGAGAATTTATAATTTTTTTAAAGGTGTAAAATGTAAGTTTACAAATTTACTTTTGTTATTAAAAATACTTAAACAATAAGTTATAATATTTTTTTTAGGTTTCAACTACAAAACTCCAACCACTGAAGACCTAATTTGAAAAGCAAGAGAAAATATAAATATAAATTTTAAAAAAATAAAATAAAATAAAAACACAGTAAGAGAATCGATTCTCTATGCAGTTTAAATGCAAGGAGAATCGATTCTCAATGGCACAAAAAAAAAACAAAATCGATTGTGGGTGTTTTACAAATGCATGAGAATCGATTCTCTCGTGAGTACAAAATTTCCAAAATCGATTTTCATGACTAAAAGCTAAACAAGAATTGATTCTTCTTTCCATACAAAATATCCAAAATCGATTTTCCTATATGACAAAATCGAGTTTTGTTCTACACATTGCATGCAAAATCGATTTTACCTTTTCCAGAATGCTTTGATTCCTTGCACATTGCCCTATCTGAGAAAATTGTGATGCATGCAAATGTTAGGGCAAGGGTATTAATGTAAAAATGTATGCTCCTACGTGTAATCCTCTCAAATCCGCACATTTGTGTGAAGATGGCAATTCGCTATCTACCCGCTCCTCTATCCGCATAGGCACCTCCAAAACCGAGGAAACAAATAAGGTACCCGCTCACTAATCTTCGCTCCAACCTCATCCGCAGTAATTTAGAATATAAAATACTAACTAACTAAAACTTTTGTAGCTAATAGTTAGATATTAATTTTAAAAAAAAATTAAAATTTTTATTAATAGTAGAAACTACTTTATATACCAATAATTTTTTTAATTTATAAAAGAGTCTTTAATTTAGTCAAATAGTAAGTAATTATTTTAGTCTCTAAGATTAATTTTTATTTAATAATTTTTTTAGTGATTTTTTGGAATAAAAAAAACATAGTAAAATTTGCATCAAATTTCTATGGATAAAAATGTGGTTGATCCAATAGAGGTATAAAAGGCTTATAGAATATTTATTAATAGACATATTTGCATGAGTTTTGTCATAGGGATGTGGTTGATATTTGAATAATAGATTTCATTGTATCACCCTAAATACAATGGTGCAGCATTGTAGAATGCATTTCGTTTTTATATATTTTCAATACCGTTTAAGTATAATTTTGTATCAAGTTAAGAAAACTATTCAACATAAAAGTTTTATATTAGCTCTCGATTAAGATAAGAATCAACTTTATATATGATCTATATAATTATAAAGAATTATTGATTAAATGTTAATAATGTGTGATTGATGTTTTTAATGTAAATGATTTTATATTACTGCATTTTGAATTTGATTAGATATTTCATATGTGAGATTTGAGGAAAATTCATATGATCGAATTTGTGGTTTGACAGATCTATCATATTAGAGGACTTAATTTTTATGTTTTTGTAGCTTTGTGGAGACATAACACAATGGTTGTAGTCAAATTTATCGCACATGTCTTCTGAAAGTAAAATTAAGGATCTTTTTGCTTCTGTGTATGTATTGTTTACAGGTAAAGAAGTGAGGGGATATCAACTATTTAAATCTAGAATTTTGTGGGAGAAAAGAAGAAAAGGATATACTTGTGAACAATAAATATTCTCTCCTATCAAAATGAAGAGATGTAGAAAAAAAAAACATCAGCATGTATTATTTCTAAATTTATCCTAATTTATTCTCCTATTATAGTATTTTTTTTATTTTCCATTACTGTAAGATTTTTTAATATTAAAAAATATTATTATTTTTATTTATATAATATGTGATTTATTTTCTAATTTTATAATATATGTTTAATTTTTTTTTAATTTCAGAATTTTTGTCTTTATTTAATTTGTTATTGTTTTTTATTAATATATTGTGTATAATTATTATGTTTATGAAATTTGTTGTTGTGTTTATATTAATATATTGTGTATAATTATTATGTTTATGAGTTATATTTTATTTAAATATAATGTTTTGTGAAAAAAAATTCTATTGTTAATTACGTTATTATATATTTTTTTTAGCATTTTTTATTTTTCATTATCACGAAGTTTTTAACATTAAAAAAAATATTTATATAATATCTCCAAATAAAAAACAAATTTAATTAAATTAAATTTTAATTTTAATTTTTTTATAAATTTAATTATTTTTAATTAAGTCTTCATTAAAAAAATGTTAAAATGTTTAAAAAATATATTTTATAATTAATTCTTTTATTCTCAACTCCAATTAGTGTCCAATTAGTATGACCGTTTGATTTTTCAATCTCAAACAAAGCAACATAAACTTAAATAATAAAAGTAATAAACTCTAATTATCTTTATCAAACATTATTATTTAGTATTAATTTAATTTTTTATTCTAATACGTAATTTATAAAATAAAACAACGTATTTTTTGAAAAAAGTATTATAATTTTAAAAGTTGTATTTCACTAAGTTTAGAATATTTTATTTGAGTTTGTAAAATAAACAATCGGATCATCCATAATAAATAACAAAAGTGAAATTTAAAATATAATTTTTTTAAATAATTAATACAATATTTTTTTTAAAATAATAACTCACTCAATTAAAAATAATTTACCATATTTTAAAATCTAATTAATATTAAAAATAAATTTATATATTTTCTAACTTATATTAAAATCGTAACAAGACTAAATATACTTTTTCTTTTTCCTAGATCGGAGGTGATCGATAGAAGTGCGGCATCAGAAAGAAAAACTAAGTTTCTCTTTGTTTCGGAGTGAACACATTCGGATTGAAAAACAGAGAAATTTTTCATTTGTTTCCACTGATTTTTACGGTAAAAAATGCGGTGTAAAAGAAAACCAAAAATCATCTCATGTGCCAAGAGAAGAAAAACAATCAAATCCTAAAATATTTACATCATATCATAAAAAGGTAAAAACTATCCTTAACAATTATTTTTTATACACATGTAAAAATTATGAAATAATAATAATATATTTAAAATAAAATAGAAATACTATATATAAAAAAGTAAAAAAATTATAAATAATAATAGTAACTAAAATAATAATAATAAATACAAATTACATACTTAATAATAATTAAAACAAATTATTAAATAATAATATTAACAATAATAAAAAATATTTTAATTTTTATTTGATTTGATTTTATGAAAATAATTTTTATATATATTTATTAAATTTTAATTAATTAAAATTTATACAAAAATATCTCATATTTTATTATTTAAATATTTTTTAAAGAAAAGATAAATTTATAAACTTACATTTTACACATTAAAAAAAAAAATCTCTTTAAAATCATTCTATCACTCACTAACTTAAATCAACTTTCCTCACAAATCCACTTTAATATACCATAATCTAAACAACCTCATTTTCTTTACACTTTCTCTCAAATCTACTCCATCAAATCTTCTCCCCAATCTAATCACAACCTAACTAAAACAAATATACTCACTTCATAACTATTTTAACAGTATAATAATATATTGATATTTTAAGTTAAAATTAATATTTTGAAATGTATAGAAAATATATTTTATTTTAGGAAGAAATTATTTGTTACTTTTTTTTTCTCATTTTCGGTTTATAAATAATAAAATATTATATTTTTTAAAGATAATTAATATAAATAAAGTTTAAAAATAAAATAAAAATATATTTAATTGTTAAATAAATGAATGACAAGTGTCTATCAGTCCTGGTCTTTACTTTATGGCTGTAAAAGTATATCCCCTTTATTTGAGATAGCATTCACAATAGAAGAAGCGTGTCAGAAAAAGTGAGTTCTAACACCTCCTTCTTCCTCCTATTTAACCCCTCCTATTCATCCTAAGGAAAAAGCAAGGTGAGTGATTAATGGGGTCTGAAGCTCATATTCACGTGCTTATGGTGTCCTTCCCAGGACAAGGTCACATAAACCCTCTCCTTAGACTTGCCAAGATCCTTGCTGCTAAGGGTTTCTTTGTAACCTTCTCCACGGCGGAGACAGCTGGCAAACTCATGCGAACAGCTAACAACATCTCTCACCAATCAGTCACTCCCGTCGGTGAAGGTTTTCTCAAGTTCGATTTCTTTGAAGATGGTGGCAGAATGGATGGTGATGGTGACGGTTCCAAGAAGAGAACTCTCACTGACTTCAGTGCTCAGATTGAGCACTATGGGAGGCAGTATGTTTCCCGAGTGATCAAGGAGCATGCCGAAGCACACCACCCACTTTCCTGCATCATAAACAACCCCTTTGTTCCATGGGTTTGTGATGTAGCTGCTGACCATGGTGTTCCTTCTGCCATGTTATGGGTTCAATCTGCTGCTGTCTTCACCGCTTACTATAGTTATTTCCACAAGCTGACAACTTTTCCCTCTGATGTCGATCCTTATGTTGATGTTCAATTACCTTGTGTGGTCCTTAAATACAATGAAATTCCAGACTTTCTGCATCCATTTAGTCCATATCCAGCTCTGGGGACAGTTATATTGGAACAGTTTAAGAACTTGTCGAAGCCGTTCTGTGTGCTGGTGGATAGTTTTGAGGAGCTAGAGCGTGATCACATAAACTATCTTTCAAAGTTGGTGCATATAAGACCCATCGGTCCTTTGTTCAAGATCCCAAGAGCAACAGACACAAGTGATATCCGTGGTGATTTTATGAAGAGCGATGATTGCATAGAGTGGTTGAACTCGAGGGCAGCTGCATCTGTGGTGTACATTTCCTTTGGGAGTATTGTGAGCTTGCCTCAAGAACAAGTGACCGAAATTGCACATGGATTAATGGACTCTCAAGTCTCGTTCTTGTGGGTTTTAAAACCACCCAATAAGGAGTTTGGGATTCCGCCTTATGTTCTTCCAGATGGGTTCTTGGAGGAGACGAGAGGGAAGGGTAAAGTGGTGCAGTGGAGCCCACAAGAGGAGGTGCTGGCCCATCCTTCGGTGGTGTGTTTTGTGACACATTGTGGTTGGAATTCTTCAATGGAAGGTCTAACATTGGGAGTGCCGATGTTGACATTTCCAGCATGGGGTGACCAGGTGACAAATGCAAAGTTCTTGGTGGATGTTTATGGGGTGGGGATTAAACTGGGTTACGGGCAGGCTGAAAACAAAGTTGTGAGCAGAGAAGAGGTGAAGAAGCGTTTATTGGAAGCAACAATAGGGCCAAAAGCCGAAGAGTTAAAGCAGAAGGCATTGAAGTGGAAGAGAGCTGCAGAGGGTGCAGTGACTGCAAATGGCTCCTCTGCCAAGAATCTTGATGCGTTTGTGGAAGACGTCAAAAAGAGCTCCACTGTTAGGGTGGAGAAGACGTCTTCTCATGAAAAGAAGTGAGTGTGTTGTGAGGGTGTAATTGACAAATAAATGTTTAAATATCTCAGTGATAATTGAATGCAAAAGTTAAATTAATTCTGCCCACTGTTTAAACAAATACTACGGCTCTCTCTCTATTTGTATTTATATACTTTTTTTTATTAATGTATTTTTTTTCGGAGATCACCGACACACGCTGACGTTCAGATTGGTCGAAGCACTATACCGTTACATATAAGCATTAACGTTGAAATCAAGTTAGTAAAGCTAAAGTATTATGTAATTTTAAGTGTGATTCATTTCAATAATCAGATCTAATAAGATAAGTCAATTAAAATAATATAAATAGCACCATTTATTATTGGACACCTACCTGAGGCCTAATCACTTGTTTTATTAACTTGAGCGTCGGAGTGTCTTCTGCAGGTAATTCATTTGGTATTCATTCGACACCGAGAATCAAAGGAGAAACACGAAGACGAGAATGATCTCAGTGAGCTGCCCGACCAAATAAGAAAGACGAAAACTTCAAAAATTCTCTAGGTTCATCTCCACATAAACAATTAATTTTTTCTAGGATTATAACTATGTGAAGGTGGTTTTTTTTCTCAGTTTGAAAACTTTTAATTAAATTGATTTTAAGCGAGAAAGTATTAAATTAGAGAAAACACGAGAGACAGTTTAAAATTGTGTTTGGATAAAGCAAATGTGATATCTTTTCTCTGCTAAAACTGGATTTGCTCTTGTGGTCAAAGATCTTAAACTTGAGCAAATTCGATTTGACTAGCTAGGATAAAAGTGTTTCTTCTTCAAACCACATGTTTAGAAAAGACCTTTATAAAATTATATTTAGATATTTTCGTTTTATTATGGTTTTTGTGTCATTTCTTATTCTCCTCTTAACTATTCTTAATTTTTTTTCCTATTTTATTCTTATATTAATATTTAATTTTATTATTGTACTATGGTCATTGTGTCATTTCTTATTCTCCTTTAACGGCTCTTAATTTGTTTTTCTATTTTATCTTTACTTAATAATTTTATTGTATTAATTTATTTTGTTTGTTATTATTTGACTGGAGAGTGGAGAGTGGAGAGAGTGAAGAAATTGATTAGTTACTTTTCTGTTTTAAAGATCTTCTTCTCTATGGAGAGTGGAGATGATTTGGTACGTTACTTTTCTGATTTAAACTGATATTTTTTCACTACACATAACTCACGTATCCTACTTCCCACTTTCTCTTTCCTATATAGGTACATACTTCTCACTTTCTCTCTCCACTACACATAACACATTTTTTTTTTACCATACTTCTCACTTTCTTTTCTCTTTCCTTTTCACTTTCATGGAAAATCATACTTTCATTTCTTTGATTAATCTT
>Ga0123342_1001838_pt1 | contig 35656 bp, 16 predicted proteins | sample Turbeawhitnodule_FD_89960 | JGI IMG/M metagenome (GOLD analysis project Ga0123342, IMG submission 89960) | Root nodule microbial communities of legume samples collected from Mexico - Turtle bean Mexico white nodule | ecosystem: Host-associated > Plants > Roots > Nodule | place: Mexico: Nepantla... | reverse complement strand
TTGGGCTTTTACAACTTTTATATTTGTTTTATTCTTGTTTTTATTACTTTCGGTCAAAACCTCTCGGTTTTAACTTAATCATCTTAATTGTTATGCTATGTAGTTCTCGGCATGAACCTCTCGGTTTTACCCTATCAGTACAGTTATATATACTGAGGCTATGTTGTTATGCTTATTTTGTTAGTGTAATTTTTTTTCAACAGAGAAGGTAAATTCGATAAAACAGAATAGGATAAACTGCTCCTTCTTCCTCTATCTCTCAAATTCTCTATTACGTAAATTCAAAATATAATGGTAATTGGAGTATTACTCTTTTTTTTTCAAAATTAAAAAATATCGAATCATGATATTTTACAAAATTTATATAATTTATTTATAAGTTTAAGAAAAAATAAATACATAAACAAAATAATTTTTTATAATTTAGTTAATATTAATTTTTATGATAATATCATGAGGTTTTTATTTAAATAATATCTTATATATAAGTATTGTGACACGTAAATTAAAATTGTATTATTTATTAGAATATTAAAGTTAAATAATAATAATTTCAATATTTTTAACATATTAATTATCATTTAAATCTTATATTTTTTTTTATAAAATAGAAAGGTATTTATATAAGTAAAATGAACAATTTAGTTAAACTTTTATTTCTTTCATAATCTTCAAAATTTGTTAAATAAATATGAATTAACATTTAATTTTAAAATTATATGTAATTTTAAAGATAAAATTTCATTTTAATATAACTTATATTATATTATATATCACTATTTAATTTAATTTTTATGTTCATCATATATTAAATATAATTACAATTTTTTTTATTTTTTTTATGAAAGCTTTCATATTAGGCATCACTATGCAACTTGACATCTTAGAACTGACACCTCAAGCAACAACAATTATCTGTCATCACATGAAAAAATATTATTAAAAAAAGAAAAAAAGAAAGAAAATACAAAAATATTGGGGATTAGACCAAAACCCATAGGCTAGCAAAAATAATACATGGTAGGCTATACTTTTTCATAAAGAATTTTAAGAACAGATTAAATGGAAGTATTATACCAATGAAATTGTTCTCTATGAATAAATTCTAATTTAGCCAACTTATCAGCTCAAACATTTTCTTCACAAAAAATATGAGTAATCCTAAACCTGATTTTTCCACAGAAATTAAGACAAGTATTTCATCGATTACGAAGCATTCACAAAACATTAGTCATAACAGTAAATTCAGCACAAACCAAAGCAGAATCACATTCAAGTCAGACATTAATAAGTCTCATCTTTTGAGTTTCCTCCATAACATGTATAATTCTATAAAATTCAGAAAGCATAGCAGTCTGAACTTCAAGAAACATAGAGAAAACACAAATAAACTCTTCCATACTCCCATGAAAAATACCCTCACAAATAGCAAGATCAGGATACCCTTAAGAGTCCTATCATTGTTAATTTTAAGTTAGCCTAGTGAAGGAAACTTCCATCTAAGAACTTTACACTACAAGTATTAATATAAAAAAACTTAATCACGGTAAAATCCAACATATCATTCTTCATTGAATTTTTCTTTTTCTTATTATGTTGAATTCTTTTATTTTATTATATCATGTTTACCAAATAATCCTTATAAATATACACACACAAAAATACATCTTAAACTGATTTTTACAAAAATTCAAGAATACTGTTAACGTATTTAATTTTCTATTTTAAATTATTGGGTTTTGTTTGTTTGACCCAACTTTCATTTTCTGTTTTAGAAAGATCAAAATGACTCTGATACCATGTTACGAAGTGGACTTTAAGCCTAACTCAACCCCATAAAACCGACTCATAGGATTGAGGTTTGCACCCACTTATATACAATGAAATGTCCTTATTTCTAGTCGAGGTGGGATCTCCATCAAATACTGCTTAAATTTTTTTCCAATCTCATTTTAAAACGTAGGTGATATTTTAAATTACTGTTCACACTGGTGGATTTTATGGTAGTTGTTTCAGATCAAAATATACTTTCTCTATTTTGAAAGCTGTGTAATTAATATAACGAGAAGCAAAAAATGTCATTAAAATAAAATACTATAGTATGGATAAGATAAATAATTTTTGAAAATAGAATAAGTTAATTATAATTGATTATATTTGAGATATCATGTTTCTATTTTTATTGGAATGATGGTGACATTAAAAAATGAGATAATATTTCATAGGACTAAAACTGTACATTTAATTATTTGACACAGAAAAGATGACATGAAATAGGTATCACTTATTTCGTCTCTAGTAGAGGATTTAAAATATCTGTGATGACTCTACCATATTAAAATCTAACTTGAGAGAGAGCTCGTTTTCTATTAGTAAAAGTTATAGAAAAATCAAGAAATTTACTTATTACTAGTATATATATATATATATATATATATATATATATATATATATATATATAGTATTTAATAAAGTCATAAATGATGATAGAAATCCTAAAAACAGTGAATAGAGAAGTAATTGGCAAAGCATGGTTCATTGATAGTAGTATTAATTAAAGTTGAATTGTGTGAAATTTTATGGTGAAATTTATTGCAAAAAACAAAATGCATACTAGGATTTTAATATGTCCTTGGAAATAGTGCTTTTTGGTCAAAAGCGTGGAGAGAAGAGAAGGAAGATAGTGCGTTCAAAGTTCATAGAGAAATAAACAAAAGGAATCAGCTTTAGTGATTCTATGCTAGGCTACTACTATTAAAAATTAACCTTAATTTTACCAATGCTTCATTGGAGTTCAACCTTTTTAACGGTATTTCTTTAAAGAAGCGCCTAATATACATGTCTATGAATGCATAAACCCAAACTTCAATTCAATTTTCAGCTTTTTTCTGTGCCACTTCATCTCTACCTAGATACACACACAAAACTCATCAACTTCTCCTCATTAATTACTTATACTCCACAACTCAACGTCACAAAACACACACATCAACTCTTGTCATACATATTAATGTAAATTTCCACAACAAACAAAAATATGCATCTTATTATGCTCAAAGACTTTAGGTTAGTATATACCTTGAAGTTTATTCTTTTTCTTATGTGCAATCTTTTTCTTATGCATCTTTACGTGAATCACTTATCCTGAAATGTGATTTACTCATAATTTTCTTATGTGCAAAGTCAATACTTATAATAATATTAAGTTATTGTATATAAGGATAAAGGTATTTCTTAAATATTCCTATTTAAAAAAACAGAAATCTGGCATAAGAAAACATGTATGAAGGTAGAAGTTGTAGTTCACTGTCTTTTCAATGTTTGCACCATGTTCATAGTTCCAACTCTTGCAAATCTGTCACTGATTCACGTACGGTGCCTGCAACTGTCACGGGCATCACCGCCATTAGCCTAGCTTCTTCTCCGATGGGAATATAGGAGTTGTTTTCCTTTTCTTCAGAACCGAATACACATTGTTACCGTACTTGGTTATTATTGATTATTCAGAGTATTGTCATTGTCGATGGAGGAAGAAAAAGGTTGTGCATGTGCTACATGCAAACACAACATAACGGTGATGATCATGCACTTATCCACCCAGGACCAGAGAGAGAGTTGAACTTGAAGCGGTGTTCATCACACTCACATTTTTCTTCTTCTGGTTTTTCATGGACAAAACCTACGCGCCAAAAAAAAATATAGTTATAATATTAATGAATAATAATAGTTATAATATTAATGATATTAATAATAATAATATAAAGAATATTAATGATATTATTTTTTTATTAATATTAATTTTTTATTAATAATAATTTTTTATTAATATTAATAATATTAATAACATTAAAAAAATATTATTATTATTTATAATGTTAATACTATTAATAATATTAATATTTAAAAAAATGTATAATATTGAATAATATTAATAATATTAATAATATTATAATATTATAATATTAATATTAATAATATTAATAATATTATAATGTTAATATTATCAATATTAATAATATTAACAATATAATAATATTAGTATTTTGAATAATATGATTATAATAATTAATAATATTATTAATTTAAATAATAATACTAATATAAATAAAATTAATAATATAAATAAAATTAAATATATTTAATATTTTTATATTAATATTGCTAATAAGTATAATAATAATTATAATATAAAAAATTAGACTTAAAAAAAATTGATTATTCAATAAACTTGACTTTAAGTTCATAATTACTTATGAATTTGGAATTTGGAATGTAAGTTTTGTTTCCCTTATATACCGACATACTCTCCATAGATATATTACTTTCGTTCGTATTACATATAAATTTTTGTTCGTAGATAACGTTGATTTACCTATAAACTTTTTTTAAAATAAATTAATATTTTTTATAATTTAAAATTTTACATTTATATTGATTACTTTTTTAAGAGAAAAGTATAACTTACATCAACATCAACTAGTTTACCCTGTCGTTGAGATAAATTATCATTATCGGGTTATACAATGTTTTGCGTTTTGGAAACAATTTATGGTCACCTTTTGAAGTGGAAAAACAGTAAGTGGTACTTCTTAATTACCTTTAGCTAATCACACAATCATTCTTAGGCATGTTTATACAAGTTGGGTATGAATGAGAGCATATCCCTGTTCAAGGAAAGAAACTTCCTGTACCTTAACGCTTAGAATATATGCCATAATCGCATTCTACTGAGCTTATTGAAAACGTGATGATGACTCCCAATTCAATCAAACAAAAGTGAGTTTTTTCATGCAGGAAAACTCATATGATATCATCCAACTTAAAAGCCACTGAAACTTTTCTTTCCTTCTGCTTTATCGTAATCATTCTTCACCACCATATTTATTCTATTTATTCTATTTAAGATGTTTCCCCAATTTATTAAAAAAGTAATCATATTCATATAACGTGTTTTGAATTATATCTTTATCTTTCTATGAAATAATCATATTTTTAACGTTTTAAGAATTCATTAAGAGATTATCTATTTTTCATAATTTGTAGTTCTTTACAACTTTATTGGTTAGATTTGTCATAATTATGTAATTTAATTTTTCATTTTTAACATATTCTATTTTGAAATTGTATTAGTACTTTTTTTTAACTCATAAGAGTTACAACCACACTAAACACATAATATTTGATTATGTGTGATAATTTGGTAGGAGTATAATCTTTGCATCATTAAAAACTAATTTAAAACTTTCTACATTTTCTATTTCACGAATTTATCTGAAAAATAGAATAAAGTATGAAAAGTGATACCCTCAATAATTATTTGGATAATATGGAATCATAAAAATAAGATAGTTTTTAAGTAAGGAAGGGTAAATGCTCTAAAAATATTTTGTCTGACTCAATTGAATGCATGGTCACGGTTAAAACAAAAGATGTCTAAGATACAATTTTCTTACTCAGATTGGGTGCAATGTTCGAAGTTCTGTCTAAAAATGTTGTGATTTTTATTCTTGTTCTATATGCACATATTATTGACTAAGCTACATGATGGTCTTGTCATGGTGATGAAGGTATTCTTGCAGGTCCAACCTCAATTGTGCATAATCATGTTTTGCATTTTAAAGGGTGAGGGATGGAGATTTATCCAAGGGGAGCAGGTGATGCAAGCAACAAGGAGATAAATGAGGTACAACTAATATGGAGTAACAAGTCTTGGTTTTTGGAATTTGAAGAGGGTGGATGTTGGTGTGACCAAAAGAAAAGTAGGGACACGGAAAAATGGTGTGGAGATGGTGCCTACTAGAGCACAGGTACTCCCTGCACAATGCAATTAATAGGATTGGAGGAAGACTTGGTTGGTGAAGGAACACAAGGGGTTTGGAGTGCAACTATAGAAATTTTGTGTATACGAGATTAATGTCTCTTTCATCTGATGGTTGTTATGGTCAAATATTTTGGTACCTTTCTCTAGGTACTCTTGGTATATTTTTGGAAGAATTCATTGTAATGAGTAAATGTTACTCTTCTATTGCAAGTTATCTAGTTGACAAAAGGTTGTAGAAACTAATTGAACGTAATTGTACGAAATTGCAAAACTGCTGAACTGATACATTTTGTAAACTGACCAATAATGCAATACTAACGATAAATAATTTAAGGGTAATAAAACCTGAATTAATAACCAACATTTAAGGCTAATAAAATCTGAATTAATAACCACTTATTGATGTTCATTGGGCCACTTATTACCTTTTTTATAAAAAATTGAGAATTTATTTTCAACTATGTGCATCACGTAACCCTTTTCGGTCAATTGTCTCATACTCAATAGATTATTTTTCTTATCAGGTACATAGAAAACATCATAGATGTACCTGTGATCACCATTCTTCAATGTGATCAGAATTTGCCCTTTTCTAGCCACCGAAACAAACCTGCCATCATCGAATTTCACTTTTGTGCGAAATGAGTCATCCAAATCTGCAAACAGATCCTTCTGACCACACATATGATTTATGCAACCTGTATCCAAATACCAAGTCTGATTGTTTGGAGTTTCATTTGATGTGGTTGCCATTAGTACTGCATGATCTTCTTCATCTTGTTCGTGATTACTATCTTCTTAAGCACAATTGGCAACATGATTATCACCTTTTGATCTGCACTCATTTGCATAATGGTCGCGTTTATGATAGTCATAACACTCCACATTTGATTTATTATACATGCTTCCTCATTCTCCGTGACCACGTCCTTCATGCGAGTTATACAATTGGATTGTGATTGAAACCAGTGTTGTTTTGCTCAACGCCTCCATGATTCTGGCCACCACGACCTTTGTTGGGATAACTACCACCACGTCCCCGTCCCCGTCCTTTGTCTCGTGAACTATCGTGTTACCGTTTATGATAGGAGCTACCAATTGAGGCTTGTGGTTGTAAAGCCTGTTCAATTGGTTTTTCAATCTTATTGTCATTGCTCATACGCTCATAGGAAACCAGACAATAACCTTACTGTCATTGTTGAAATTTCATTGGCCTCTTCAATTGCGGCAACAACATGTTCAAATCCAGGAGTTAAAGACCTCAAATCTTCTCCACCTTTGCTTGCTTCGAATATGTTTCACCATTGGTCTTCATCTAATTTGTCAAGGCAAGAACTTTATTTATATAGACATCAATAGTCTCTATGGTTTCCATCTGCAGCAGTTCATATTGGCGTTTTAGGGTTTGAAGACGCACCCTCTTGATCTTGTCATCACCTTTATAATTGGTTGACAAAATGGTCCAAGGCTCACTTGCAGTTGTTGCTCCTTCTATTTGTTCAAGCGTCTCGTCATTCATCCCTTGATGGATGAGATATAAAACCTTCTTATCCTTCTATTACTAATAAAATTTTTAAATTAATTTTTAAATTTGTATCTATTTTACAAGTTTTTTTTTTACTAAGTGTATATACCAATTTAATAGTTTATATATTTTTTAATAATAAAAATTACTTTAAATACTAATAAATTTTTTTAATTTTTGAAATATTATTTAATATAATAACTAATTATTATTTATAAAATTAGTTTTTTTAATGATTTTCTTAAGATAAAATCAAAATTAAAAATGATATACATCACCCTACCCGCAAAATATTTGCCACTGATACAGTTGATCATTTATTGTTCAATTAACCACAATCTATAAATATTGACTTGTAACTCGGAACGTCTTTGCAAACACACTACTCAAGAAAACTGAAGAGGTCCAAAGACCAATCAATAAAAGATACGTGATTTTAACAAAATTATATTGTTTTTGCAAAAATAAAAATGTTGCAATAAGTTTATCTAGCCTAATTTGATCCTATACAAAAATGGATTGTCTCGGGTTAAGTTTATACTGAACTACTTTTCAAAATTTTAAACATTACAAAGATAAAATACTAAGTATTTAAATTTTAAAGTTAATAATTAATTAATATTAATTTAAAATAATATATAATTTAATCAATATAACAATTAATTATTTTTTATTTGATGATTTTTATCAACTGAACAAAATAAAAGTAAAAAACAATTAAATTTCTTGCATTTTGGTACATGTAATTTTTTTTAAATTGTAATGTTAACTTGTTGCAACCAAGAACCATCATGCCTAAGTTACACATCTCTTAAATACTCCCTCAAACAAACCCACTACATATATTTTCTAATGAATTATAAGTAAATATGATTATAAAGTTACATACACAATTATTTGATTTATTTAAAAATTGATATGTCCGATAAATATTTGATAATTTAACAAAAAATGATTGAAGAAAGTAATTCTACAAAAAAAAAATATTGTTAAACTAACTCATCAGTCATCTTATGTTTCTGTGAGAGAAAACAATGAATAATATGTAGCAGGTATTAATCAATCTAGGAGTACAATGATTACATATTTTGATAATCTAAAAGGTTGTCTCTAATTGAATCATAATAATCTAAATTATACATTTAAGACGAGCTCATTTGTTCTCCTTTTTTTTTCTTCTTCTCACGCACTCAACAGTTTGCAGATATTTTTGAACATGTACAAGTGTATTAACCAACCGATGTTAGTTAAACTCCAAAGGCATATATGGGAGGACAATGTGTTGCTCCCTTTTGGGGACAAAGTATTAACAACTGGAGAAGTTACTATCACACTGCGTATTTTATAATTTGACAGGAACTATTATTGTGAAAAAACATAGCAACTTTTGGGCTTTTTGGGTGGTGGTTGTTAAGAAATGGCAACATGAAGTTTGTGATGTAGCAGAAGAGTGGAGCAGTGAGCGAGAAAACGGGAAGCATGAGCAGTAAAATGGTTGATTGATGACCCTCTAGCTGTAGCATAAGACCAAGTTTTGAATACATGCACAATGTTTGTGTATATATATAATGTGTCACTTTTAAGATAAAAATGGAGTCACTCCGGGAAACATGAGTGCATAAAGCAGTGCCGACGAATACGCATCATCCTCTGCGTTCTACCCCATCTAGACCGGCAGCACCTACGCACCCTTTCATTTAGCATCCAATGTTACTTCTTCTCTTTCTTCTCACCCTTAATCACTCTATCATGCTTGCTTAAAATATTATATACATCCAAATCATGCTAATACCCTTCACTATCTTCCACCACATGCTTTTGCATGTTTACATATACCCACTATGGCTGCACTTTTTGTCTCTTTAGGACTCACACTCATTTCTTTAACCACTTTTTATCCTTCATTACTTTTCTACTACTCATATTATTCATAAAGAAAACTATTTTTATCATGCATATGATATATAACAAGATGATGGTAATTGAGTTAATGTTTTCATAAGTGATTCAGTAGTTTTATTATTAAGGTTAATTTTAAGTGGAGTCTTTCATGGTGGTGAGAATGAGTTCTAACTTTCAGTTTTCAAGGATTAGTCTTAATGTTTTTAGTGTACTACATTTATAATCTTTTTTGTGTATATATTTAGTTTTTCGTACATAACTTACAGTCTTTATTACTTTGATCTCAACAGGCTAAATTCAGTTCCTACTAGAGACTGATGATAATTAATATAGTTAGCAATTGAAAACTAAAAAAAAAAAATAGTTGATGTGGTTAATTAGGATCTGACTACTTAAAAAATTTGTAAAACTTAACTATTATTTTATTATCTGTATATAATCTAAGTTTTTAACATGTCCTATGTTGTCTCTTTTTTCACTTCCTCTTAGTAATATATACTTGAACTGAATCAGAGCATCGGAAAATAAATTATAAGAAATTGGTGTAGATTTGTAATAGTTGAATATTTGAAAAAATATGTTAAAAAAATAATTTAATTTCAACATCATTAGTGCTGAAAGAGGTGACAGCATGTATTATGATTAAAAACAAATGATAATTATAATCTCAATCAATAACAAGAAGATAGAAAACTTAAATAAATATGAAGCCCTATCTTTTTTGTTTTTTAAGATTAATTATGAGATTGTGGTAAACTTTACTAGGGTTTATGTATTACTATGGTTGATATAACTATGAATAAATTGAACCGGCCCTTCTGGTTTACAACCAGATCCATGCATAGAGTCAAGAAATTTATGTTATCGATGGAAGTGATTGTATATGAGGCGTATCAATCGGCTCATTATAATATATATAAAACTCATTGAGACTTGAGAGCTGTGATGCATTCAACCTCAAACTTGTTTTCTTTATTATTATTAAAAAGGAATGTGATAAAAATGTGTTTTAAGAGCGTCTATAGCTATTGCACATAAGGAAAAATATAGTATATGATTATTTGTATCCAATGACAAAGCCCATCAAGTTAAGTATAAAAATACATGGATTTTTATGAGTAAGAGTATTGGTTAAGAAACATTTAATACATCGAGACTTTTAATATTGTTATAAAAAGTAAAAAAACAAGTTTATATTCTCAGAATTTCCTACTATTTATTTTTATATTCCTTCATCAATGGGTTAAAATAGTCTAGAAAGATAACATTACGTACTATTGTTGTTTGAACTGCAAAATAAGGTCTTTTTAATCCTTAAAACTTTTTTCTCTTCTTTTATCTGAAGAATATTCCACTCCCTTAAATTTGAGTAAAAATTGATTCATGTATAAAAAGAAAAGCACTGAATATTTTACACCCATTTTTCTTTTGAATTTTTGTGATCATAATTTCACTGTACCATTATTACAAACTAAAAAAAATTACAAATAATAAAAAAAATTATTAAATAAAAACTAATTTTATAGACAAAAATAATTAGTTGCTATATATCTAAACTAGATACTATTTTATAGACTAAAAAAAGTATTAGTTTCTAAACTAGTTTCTATTATTAATAAATAATTTTTAAATTGATATCTAATTAATTACCAAAGTTTCTCTACCAAATTTAGAATCTAAATAATGGGTAGCTAATTAGATACTAATTTAGAAACTATTTATTAATAATAAAAATTAATTTAAAAATCAATATTTTTTTTAGTTTCTAAAATAGAATCTAATTTAGTATATTAATTATTTTTTATCTTTAAAATTATTTTTTATTAAATGATTTTTTAAGTGAAAGGGATTAAAGAGCAAATAACTAAACATGGTTATATCAAAGTGCATGTGAACAAAACAAGTACTAGTTAAAAAGTTCAACTCTATCTTCCAACATTGCTTTTACTCGCTAGTAATATCTATAATCCAAATTTTGATAAATTACATAAAGTAAAACAAGTGAACCTGTTAAAAAAAAATTCTAGTACAACCTATATTCTTTATTCATTGAAGTTGTCTTTGATCCCAATTTTTTAAAGCATAACTTGACTCTCAAATAAACCAAACCTACATGTATATGTGGTTTTCTCTCTTTGGAGGAAGAAGTGCATGGACACACGTAAATGAAGGATGAAGAGATAGATATGCACGTATTAATGGCTGATTCGTTGGGTCTTCGGTGCAACACCAAAACAAGCAAAGTACATTTTTTCTTCTTCTTTATTTGATGATAAATTACTATACTAATTGTGAGACGTGGCCTCTAGTTGAGTTTGTTAATGGAGACATCTGGTATATCTTATGACACCTTGATCTTTTTTCTTCTTCTCATGAACTACACCTACTTGTTTCTTTGCTACCTATCAATTTTGGAACTGGTAATATCTTTTATTTCCATGTCTAAGTTCTCACCTTCTTAAATATGCATGAATAAGAAGTTCATAGCTCATTATCAATCATCATATATACGTAATGTTAAAAAATACTTTTAAGATTAGTTCTACATGTAACTTTTGTGGATATCTATAATTACAAGAAAATCATAAAATAGAAATTAATTTTTAGAAACCAAAATAATTAGTTGCAATAGTAACTAAATTAGAGACCATTTTAGAAACTAAAAAAAAATGGTTTCTAAATTAGTTTCTATTATTGTTAAATAGTTTTTAAATTAGTCTCTAATTAGCAACCAAGGTTTTATAGACCAAATTTAGAAACTAAATAATTGGTAGTTAAAACTTTGGTTGCTAATTAGATACCAATTTAGAAACTATTTAACAGTAATAAAAACTAATTCAGAAACCAAATTTTTATTTAGTTTCTAAAATGGTCTCTAATTTAGTTACTATTGCAACTAAAAGTGTTCATACTAAAATATAATTTCATCCATACAGAGTGCGATAACTTAATATGATGGATAACAATAAGATAGAAATAGAAATAGAAATAGAAAAAGAAATTAGAAAATATTATTTTTCTTTAACTTCTTAAAATCAAACAAATTATTCATAAATGTAAAGTTAAAATAATAAATAATCTTATGTGATGGAAATAAATAAGGGAATGAAAACTTTTTTTTAACTCATAACAAACGTTTTCATGTAATTAATTTTTTGATTTCACACTTTCTTTTAATCCACTTATGCAACTTCTTGACTATATACATTTTAACTGATGAGATAAATATTTGAAGTATTGTTGGAGGAGATACAACTTTTTCTGAAGGATTAAGGTTCTTTCTTCAACTCATGTCGTTGTAGGCGGGTGATTGAAAAGAGATTGCTACCAATGTCAACCTAGAGAGACGAGGGGTTCAGGTTAAAAGCAATCTTTGTTGTTTGTGTAGGGTATTAGAGGAGTCGACAAGTCATCTGTTCTTCAGTTGGAGAGTCGCTTGGCTAGCTTGAAATCTATGTTACGCTTGGTTAGGAGTAAGTTCGGTACATCTTCTCTCTCTTAAGTCACATTTAGTGCAGTTTAAAATTCTTGATGTGACTACTTCAGTTAATCTTATTTTGGGTAATGTTTCGATTGCGTTGGTAAGCGATATTTGGAGGCATAGAAATAACTGTTTATTCAATGGAGGAGTGATAGACTATTCTGAAGTCTTCTCCTTGGCCTAGGTTAAGGCTTAGTCTTGGATATCGTCAAAGGTACCTTCAGCGAGTTTCTTGTTCTCTGATTGGTGTCTAGAACCCCTGGTATATATGTACTCAATTAATAGTTGCTGATAAGGTGGCAGAGTTGGTCTTTGAATTTTAAGTCGTTTTTTAGGTAGTTGTGACAGAATAGGCAGTCGGGGTTTTATTAAGGTGTATGTCTATTTAGCTTTGTACAAGAGTTTGACCACCTCTAAAGTGGATCACATTTATTACATCTTTTCTTGTTGATAAAAAAAACAAATATCTGAAGTATACAAAATTAGTGAAAGTTACTAATTGAGGAAACTAGTTAGAATGGTGCTAATGTTATTTGATAGTAGAGTAAATAACGGTCAAATATTTTGAATTTTGTGAAGGTGTTCAAAAATTGGAAATTATGAATTTATAATGCAAATTTCCGTATTTAGTTTTTTATTTTTTTTACATATATGTACATTACTTATTTAATACAATTATTTTCTTGGTTATAAAAGAAAAGGAGATATTTCTTTTTTATTTATACTTTATTTTTTTTTATGTTTCTCCTATGTTGTAAATGGATAATTTTCAATGCATAAAAATATGGACAAGGATTTTATGATCAGATAGTAGAAGAGAAGATTAATTGTCAAACACAAGTGTGTATTCAATATATACAAAAAGATTTAATAATAATTTTTATAATGATACAATTCAATTCAATGATGATATATTTATTTGTTTAATATAATTGTAAATAAAGATAATAGTTACACATGTAACTTTACAAATAAAATGTTATATTTTAATAAAAAAAATAATATATTATGATGGATTTCCTCGTATAATAGATAGTTCGTTTAAAAATATGTTATTAATATAAATATTAAAATATTAATATATATATATATTAAAAAAATATTAGGTATATTTGTTTTAATTTTGTGTTGAAGATGATATTTTAACTTTCTTATATGAAATATCTATAACAAACCTAATAATTGTTAAAATTACTTGTTAATGTAAGCAAATTATGCATTTAATTCACAATAATTTGAATATTGCATGTAAAAAAAAACTATAGTTAGCTCTAAAAACACTAATCACACTTTGTCAAAGAAATATTCTTAAAATTGTTTGTTACAAGCTTGGGTGTAGTAAGAACAGTCAGATTGGTTGATTGGCCGAATAGAATTGGGTTAATGCAGAAAACTTTTTTCAACAAAAAGAATTTACGTTGATCTACAATCTCACTTCAAATTCTAGATACTTAGGAGAAACTACTGGTGTTGTCTATATGAACTCTAAAGCATGATCATAAAGGTGAGATCAACTTGCACTGAGCAGAAGTATCTTGAAACTCAACATAGTAGAAGCCTTTAGACTAAAGAAATGGATTTGTTGAGTACCTCACCCAAAGTGTTGAACGCAAACCACTAGTTGAAGAAGATTTAATTAGAGTATAAATAATAGAGGTAGAAGAAAAGAGAGGAGGATAAAGAAAAAAAGACTAAGATATTTGAGGAATTACAATATTACTTGTTTTTTTTTTCTTTTATCCATGGATTCAATAATTAATCATACTCACCATGAGTAGCTAAACTTTTTTGTGTCGGGATATAACGAATAGTAACTTGATTTTAGAAATTAAAGTTATTGAAAAATACCTTGTGGTTCTAAATTACACCAAATCAACCAAAACTATTAGTTATTGGGAACAGAGTTGCTATTGTGGATGATATTGTTTTGTAATTGATGTAGGGGTCAAGTGTCTTTGGTCAATGGATTGATTAATATGTGTTATATTTATAAATAAAAGATTAATGGATTGATTAATATGTGTTATATTTATAAATAAAAGATTAAGGAATTAGCTTGGTTTGAGAAGTAGATCAAATGAATATAATTATGTGTAAGAATAGGGAAGCGGGGGCACTAGTTAGTGGGTAGTATTAGGACAACAACCAAACTCACAAACTGTCGTGATTATCAAGGAGTAGGAGTCTCGGTTGTTATGCTTTGAAGGAGTTGCAGGGGAATGAATGGCTTCAAATGATGCAGGGGCCGCTAATGAGGGTTAATGGAGGTCGTCAGATGGTTTGATGAGTGGGAGACATTTTATATATATATGAATGTTGTTTTTCGTTAATAGATTTATTATGTTGAAGGCTTTGTGTGAATTATGCTCATGTTTTTGTTATAAGTCTTAGAGTATCTTATGGGGAAGGAAGATATAGTAGGAATGGAGTATTGATAGAAATATTGGGAATTGTATATCCATATGGTATATATTTGTTTGTTGTGTTGAAAGGATGGAATGAAGGTTATGGTAGTAGGTTTTTTTTATAAGGGTTAGAACACTTTTGAAGTGCTCCATTTAATTTAATTATTTATTTACTGATAAAAAAATAAATAGGGAATGAAGAGTTGTTTTCAAGTCTCATTCTCTTCCAACACTTTGTCATTCTAGATAGATAATTGCATAAGCTATATTCATTTTCATTTGACTTTACAAGTATGATCTCCTTCATAATCTAAGTAAATTTATAGTTTAAAGTTAGATATTACAATTTATTTTATGTATAGGAATACATAACTATCAATTTTAATTACTAGAAGGATACAATAATTATTCTCTTGACTATATTATAATTGACTTCTTTCGAAAGATATATTATTAAATTTCTTTTGTATTATTGTATGAATAACCATCTAATAGTTGTTATTGTGGGTAAGAAGTTGTCAATATATATCCAATTACAATGTTATTAGCCATAAATTTATTTATATAACATGGAAATTAAATTCATAATAAAAGTGTTTGATATGGTTTTCATTTGTTAGCATAAACTTGAAATATTTTCATTAATAATTTTATTTAATTTAAACTTATCATATATAATAAGGTGCACAAGTCTAACTTTTAATATGAGATAATTATTTTTAGGATTGAAGATTTTTTTATTAACCATAAACAATAAATAAATATAGATTACTTAAGGGGTGACCCAATCTTTATAAAAGAATTAAGAAGAAAGATAAAATAGGACCCCACACATCAACTTATTCCAAACTCCCAATAAAAACTAATAGTTATTCTTTACCCCAAAACCAACTAAAGAAGTATGTCCTTGACAACAACTAGGAAATAACAACACATCAAACACCGAAACACATATAGACATAAAAAAATCACCAAACACTAACCTCCAAAAATATTAAAGGTTTTTTTTTTAAAAAAAAAACCTTCACAAAAAGTACAACACCTTAAAATACCATAAATACGACAAAAAACCATACATAATCTTTTACACATCACTTTTGCTCCTCCATGAAGAGTATATAAAAGAATATTAAGAGTGCTCTAATCCATTTAAAAATCATCTACTATACAAAAATGAAATTAAAAAAATTTGACTCCAAATTTAAACAAAAAAAACATTCTACATCTCACCATTAAAACAAATTTTATCAGTTGATAAACAAACTTACAGTATTTATAGTGGTCAAATAATTGATTTCATTAAACAAATATGAATAAACGAGTTTACATTATTCATGATTGTCAATGATTAATTTTATTAAATAAATTTGATTGGGTATTAATGTAACAAGTAAACAAATTAACATAGTTCATTTTTTTTATTAACAATAAAGAATCAATAAATATGAACCACTTCAAGTGTCCTTATAAAAAAAATGTGTATTAATCTTTCCTAATGACAAAAAACCAACATAATAACTCTCTTGTCAAAAACCTCAAAAACCAACAAAAGTAGAAACCAGCAAGGTACAACATCAAGAAACCAACCTCATACACACCAAAGGATCTGGACAACAATCAGAATAAGAGAACAAAACAAAGCGTGACTTCGAAGTAATTCAAGACTAAACATTTACTTGAACCAACACAAACTAACTAACTAACATTGTTCATAATCTTCAAATAACCGATTTCGTCAAACTAATCTTGATCAAACGAACTTACTAAACAAGTTTTACAATATTCCAAATTTTTTGGAATATTGTAAAAAATCTGATAAAAAAAAATTCCAAATTGTTAAATGATCAATTTCATCAAATGATTGGTGATAAAAAGAAATACTTTATACTTAGTAAAAAAACTTACATTATTTCTTCTTCTTAATAATTCCATATATGATTACCCAAATAATGTATTACTGTAAAAAAGTTGAAGAATGTGAAACATATAATTAAATGATAATTCTTGAAGTAGTTATTTAAAAAGAAATTACACTAAGAAAGTTAAATGATAATCCTTGAAGTAATAATTTAAAAAGAAATTAAACTAGAAAATTGATAATATCAACTAGTGGTGGTCATACACATTTGAAGTAATTATTTAAAAATAAATTAAGTTAAAAATTTAAAAATTAATGTGATAGGTAAGTGACAAATAACTTGATCAATATCGAACGGAACAATATAAAATATAAAATTTGAATGAGTAGGGGTAGAACTAATTACTATTTCACGATTTTTTGTAATGTGATATCATACATATTTAAAGTAATTATTTAAAAATAAATTAAATTAAAAATTTAAAAATTAATTTGATCGTCATGAAACTGAGTGACATGACTGGATTGCTAAAATAACGTTTTGATAGATAGATATAAAATATAGAATTTTGAATGAGTAGGAGTAGAAGTTGTGTACGTAGACAATGAATCTGTTTTGCAGGTATCGTTGGGTTGATTCTGATGACGCAGCAAGCAGCGGCAAGTTGCATATATCAGGTGACTGCTACCTTTGCTTCTTCTTGTCTATCCCCTTTCCTAACGCCATGTGCCATCACACGTGCTAACTGCACCAGACAACACGAATGTGCTAACTCTTTCTCTGCTCTACCATTTCCACACTTAAATCCATATGCCACATTAAATATTCTAACCAAAACGTGCCTCTCTGTTTTACAACATGCTCCATTGCTATTTCTACATATCTCTTCTCTCCACTTTTTTATTTCAACTCTACAACCGAGTCAAGTTTTGTTTTACACTTTGCAACCACGCTTTTAAGTTTCAAGGACACCTCTTTAAGCCAAACTAAATATAATATGCCACCTCCCCTAACTATATATATATTCTCCAACTTCATCTTCCACCTCCCCCTAACCTATTTAAGACGTTTAAAAAAGAAACAGAATAAAACATTACAAGAGAACAAAAATCTAATTATGATTATGAAGAAGCAGCTTAAACAGCTAAGCTTATTAAGTAAATTTAGTTCTAACTCAATTTTATAAAATCGGTTTAGAGTTTAGAGGTGAGCTTTTGTATACTTCTCTCACATATCTGTCAACTTGCGTGTATTATATAGTCTGATATCGGTTTATCAACATGTGTATTGTATAGTCTGATATTGATTTATCAACTTGTGTATGATATCGATTTAATAAAAAATGATATGATTATGATAAATTTTATATAATTTATAATAAGAAATTTTAAATCTATCTTAATTTTATAATATTAAATAATAGAATGAAGTTTATACTCTAGATATTTTGATTCAAAATGTTTATGGTATAATAATTTTGAATGATATATATTAAGAAGTTTAAAAAAGTAGAGAAAGATGAGGTGAATTGATGAGTGGATGATGGTTAATGATATGATATGTATTGAAAGTTCTGATGATTATGGGGGTGTGATTAAAGTTTTTGAAGGATGATGATGAGGAGGAAGTAGTCTTAAATTGAGAGTGGAACCAAGGGATCCTAATCATGGTTCTCATCTTCTTTCTGTAAAGATTAAGGTGTGGCTTTTGACCATTGACCCAGAGGCACGTGCACCGCATCCTTCTTTTCGTTCAAAGCGCAGAAACGATGATTTCGGCGACGCACGTGCACTCCCTTGTCCCGACACACACTAACATAATCATGCCTTAACTCTCACCTTTGCATTCTTTATTCTTCCTTCCCTTTTTTTAATCTTCTTTTAATACCCCTCAAATTAATCCCACGGTTAATTTTAATCTAAACCCACGTTAATCATATCACACAAATTCAAGTGGTACCCACCATGCACGTGACCATGCCTAAACTGTAACTTCATTTTTAAGCTTTTTTTAACCTCAATGCACAACCAAACACTATTTTATTATCCCAACTCACACTTCTTGCTTACTCAACACCGCCATTTAACATGCACGGATTAAAATAAACTATGCTTTGCTCGATCAAAGTTTCACTTTATGTTTTCCCCGGTCGGATTCCTATCAGACTGATTAAGGTCAAGGTCCATCAAGACTAATTACTATTTATAATATATTTTTAATTATAATTCAAATTTTTAATTTTATTCATTTATAAATATATAAATAGGTAGAATTATTTATATTATCACTTAGTATTAATAGGATGTTAATATCAAAAATAATGGAATCTCACTTAAACGTTAAAGTGTCTTTTATTAAGAAGTCCAGACACGGATATGGACACAGATACAACACGGATACGGACACGGAAATACGGCTAAACTGAAAATTATAGGACACGGGACACGGCTATATATAAATTAAAATGTAGTAATATATTTTGTTATATGAAAAAATATCAAGAAAAACATAATGTTTAACTTTTACTTTTTGGAGATTTTAATATTTGTTTAGATTTTATCTGAGATTTAGTGTGGAAGAGAAAAGGTCTTTAAAACACTGAATCGCTTCTTTTTTCTAGATTTTTTGGCGTGTCCAAAGAAGGAAACGTGTCTCCTCCGGTGTATCCAGAAAGAGAGCCGTTTTCGACCCAATATAAAGTGTTCTCAGACATGCTTCCGCCGTGTGTCCGTGTCCGCGGTGTATCGGAAATACTGACGGCGCCTTTCTGACCGTATCCGAGCTTCACAGGTCTCTTACATATACCATTTAAATTAAAAGAACGAACATAAAAATCATTTCGAGAAGAAAAATAAAATAGACCAGCTAATTGATAAAGAAGACTACCGTTCTCTTCACTCGAACATGTTCTTTAACAATTTTATACATTTTCATTTACATTTTCAGTATCTCCACTTCCATGTATATCAAAATTATGTTTCTATTACTGTTCACAATTTAAGAACACAATTCACACTACGTGTTTCCAAAATTTAAAACATTTGACTTTTCTGGGCTCTGTTTGCTTCGTGGCTTTGTTGCACTGTAGATAACTAAATTGGCCTCAGAGTCTCCACTGATTCAAAGCATAATAAATGTTTTAAACTTACTTTTTTAAAGATCAAATTAGACGTTTATTTTTAAAAAAATATAAATTATGACTATACTACGAAACATGGAAAAGAAACAACATGGCATTGATTATATAGGTCACGTTTTAAATGAGAGTAGAGAGAGTGAGGTTACATATATGTAATTAACTTCTATTTTGATGCCTACATTTTGTATTAAAATGTATAACAAATTAGTATTTTTAAATATGTTAATTATATTTTAAATTTAAAGTGAAATAATAAATTGTAAGTTAGAGTTAATTTTAGTTATTAACAGTTTAAACAAACTATTAAAATTTGTTTAAAAACATAGGTAAGGATAAAAAGGGACAATGTTTGTATAGTTGAAACGATTTTTTTCTACTTGTGAATGTGTGAATGTTTATATTGACAATGCTTGATTAAATAATGTAAGTAGAGTGAGAACTTCTCTAAGTTCTAATATTAGAGTAAATTATTTTTGTTTTACCTACAAGTATCATTTTTCAAATATTTTTTATATTCAATTATAGTGACGACAAGAAAGAAAATTTAAGAGAAAAAATAAAAAATATTTTTTGTTTTTGTTTAGTTAAATAGAAAATAAAAATGATAATGAAAACAGAATTAAAATAATTTTTTCTTATTTCTCTCCTTCTCAAACAGAGGACATGCATTTAAGAAATAAAAAATCTTCACAAGTGCTAATGGTCGCGTTCTGTTCTCTCCCATTAAGAATGAGGTGGGTAAGATCAAATGCGGCCCAAATGAAAAGAACAAAATGCAAAAAAGAAAAAAAAAACTCTTGAAATTGAATTATTACTATTTACACTCTTTCCTTTATATTAGTGACTCCCCTTCTTATTATTTTTCCCAAAATACCCTATCGAAGCAAACTTCTCTCATCTTCTTCTCCCTCTTTACGTACCTTCATTCTGAAGAAAAAAAACGCATTCTCCGTTTTGCCATGGAATTGGTACCAAAGTTTACAAGATCGAAGTTAAAATTTCAAGAATTTTTGGGATGATAATTAGCATAGACGAAAATACACTTGATGGTGTGTTTTGGTTTTGGAATTAAAAAAGAGATTGGATGATGGAAGGAGTGTGATTAGCATGTAGTTTGCGAAAAAAAAAATGAGAAAAAGGGTGTATCAGTATAAAGGAAAGTGTGAATAGTAGTACCCTAAAATTTTAATACAATGCAGCTATGGTCCATTTCATTTGGATAATAAAAAATGGGCTTTGTTACTTAAAAATCATGGCAAATTCTTCGTGCACCTTACTAGCTGTGACCTGCAACTGATTGTTTTGAAATTTTCAAAATTACCATTCATTTCAAAATTGAAAATCTGTAATTCAAAAAGTATATTTTGAAAAAGAAAATCCAAATAGATTATTATTGTTTCTAAAGTGAAATTTCAAAATAATTCGAAAATCAAAATCTCATTCTAAAAAAATGTTCCAAAATAAATAAAAAATACACTTTGAAAAAAATTCTGAAAACATATTTCTGATATAGAATTAAAAAAAATACAGAATATAGTTTCCGAAAAAAAATTAAAAACACATAAATGTATTTTAAAACGAGTTTTTCATAATAGAATTTTCGAAAGTGAGTCATCTTCATCTTCTTCCTTTCAAAGAGTGTAAAGAATAGCGATAGTGCTGCGGCGGTAATGACAACTGCAATGACGACATTGGTTGTGTGATGCAGTGAGGGAATTTATTTTTTTATTTTTTCTATTAGTTAAGGGTGCAGTTAGTAACAATGGGAATGTGGGAAACGAAAGTCTTAACAAACTTTATTATTAATAAAACAAATGCTGATATTCTCTTTTGTCAACTATGCTAATAAATTGAATAGCATAACCACATTATCTTTTACGGGTGAACATTTAAAATTAATTTATTATAAAATTGGATAAATTGTCTGTAGTATTTTCACAAAACAAAAAGTAAATAAAAATAAGATTTGACGAATTTATTAAATAAAGACACCAGTTTAGATTTTGGGCCACACGTTTCTGAATATGACACCTAGAAAGCGTGTCTACGTCACCGTATTGTAGTTTATGCAAGTGATCATTTTGAAGTCACTTTATAATAACAAATGAAAAGGAGATTTTTTTTTTTATTATTATTATTATTATTTAAATGTTATTTAATATAAGTAAAACGTAAAAAACAAAAAAAGAGAGAAATGAAACAAGTTATTGAAATATTATACTATAAACATAATAATCCATATCTGTAAATTAGAAAAATAGCAGCATAATGGTCGGTTAAAATAACACTAAACCTGAATATCTTAAAAAAGAATTATTAAAGTTTCGTAGTATGATAGACCAAATCCGATAACATAACATGCTGATACGTATATTCAAGACTAATGTATCAATAGAAATACAAAGATTTCAAATAAATAATTTCTATTATTGAATTAGTTCAGTATCAAGATTTACAGAAAAAATAAGATGAATATTTTCAATATATAATAAAAAATACATGAGATAAAAAGACAGATTATATACTAATAATTAAGAGTACATTTATTAATAAATGAATATTTTAGATTTGAGACTCATGAAATACTCATGTATGTAACAATAGATAATAAAATTTGTTGAGAAAATTAGTGATCATAGTATCCCAGAAAAAGTATGCACAGTAATGAGAAAAAGAAGAAAAGTGATTTGTAGGTAAAGGGTAGAAGCGTAGGAACTAGAAGTGAAAATGAAAATGGTAAGAAGATGATGCATAACGACGACCCCAGCACCCTTTGGCAATCATCACACGCCATACACAAAAGTCCAAACCTGGCCCTCCCCTTCGACCCTTCCCTTGGAAATCCCGATTAAAGTACTAATACAATACTGTTAAATCAAACACTTGTGAAACTCCCAAAAGAAACCTTTGAATTTCATCATATACAACCCTTTTTTTACTCTTTTCTACAATGTTAAAGTCTCTTTCAACACAACTCCGAACTTACCTTATCATACGTGTGTACTGTGACATGAGTTTCACTGGAATTGGTCTTGCTTCTTGTAGCTGATAGGGAGTTGAAGTTTTGTAGCTTGGAACAATCAAATGGATGCAATCCAAACAGAGAAAGTCTATGTTGCTGTTGGTAATGATGCACAGGATGGATTTAAGACTTTGAATTGGGCTCTCAAGAAATGGAATTCTCATCCAATTTCCGTTGTTATTCTCCATGTCACACACAGCACTCCCATGGATTGTGTCTATACACCATGTAAGTTGGACTTGTTTATCGGCTTTGTTTTTATTCTCTGCATTGAAATTCAATTGGGTTTAGCTTAGTTTTGTGATTGTTTTGCAGTTGGGAAACTTCCAGCAAGATCTGTGAGTGAGGAGAAACTACAAATTCTCAGGAAAGACGAGCAAGAGAAAATCAACAAGCTGCTTTCCAAATATGTTGCTTTCTGTGGCAAGGTGTGTACATTTTAGTACTTCAGAAGTAGTGTTCAATTACTGGGATGATATGAAATGATGTTATAGTTGCTAAGTCTTACTCAGATCATATGAAACGAAATTATGTTATAGTGGTTTAGTTCAGTTACTTCTGTTTCTGCATGTTACAGGTGCCAGCAGATATTCTTGAAGTTGAGAAATCGGATGAGCCATTGCAAAAGCGAGTCATAGACTTGATCTTTGGTCTAGGAATAACCAAATTGGTCATGGGATTTTCATTCATGAAGCCCTCCATGTATGAAATTTCCTAGCGTTTCTTATCAAAGAATTTCAGTTTTCAAGTAATGCTAAATTGTCTGATTTTTCCTTGATATTTTTAATTAGGAAATCTAAAGGTGCTATAAGTGGATTGTTCTATGTTCATCAGCACAAACCTTCTTTCTGTGAATTGTTCATTATTTGTGGGGGGAAGCAAATTTTCCTGAGTGGAAAAAATGATGAGAAAATCATGGAGGATGATCAAGGAGTCATGGTTGCAAGAATAAGAGATAAGATAACCTTCAAAGATTGGTTAGATAAATGGTTCCATGACAAAACCAACGATTCTCTAGATAAAAGTGAATCACTTTCCTCAAGCAATTTGGAGTCCCCAGTGAACAGAAACCGGTGGGAATTTTACCTGCAGGAAATTGAAAATTATTATCAAGAATTGTTATCTTCAAAGTTGGAGGAAGGAAACTGCGGGCTAGATAATGACGAGTCACAGATTGGTCCAAATGAGCCACATGTTACTGAACACAACAATTATAATAAGGTAACTTTACAACAACGACAGATATTTTTCCTGAAATATGTGTGTGGCCTTGATTAATGCTAATATTTATCTTCTTTGTTCGCTTTCGTTTTGTTTCTTCTAGGGAGTTGTTAGCTGATTGGTTCACTTTTGCATATATGTGCATATAATGTGATTTGTTTTCGTTGTACAATATTGAAAAAGAAGGAGCCTGTTTGTGAAAGTCAAAATACCCATCTTTCTTAAGAAAACTCTCACTTTGACTCTTGTTAACATTTGATATGTATGTTGAAACAAATTGATGAACGTTGGTATTTGTGCTAATATCTTGTGTTTAGTTTTCAAGATATGGAACCAATTTTCAACTCTGAATCTTGTCCTAACTCTATGATTTGGTTTGTGTAAACATTGAATATAATCATTTACTTTATGGATGTCCTTGTTCCCTTTTGAATGCACGTGGTGTTGTAAAAAATAATGGCTAACATTGTACCCTAATCAGAGTGGTGCAGAGAAAATTGAGATTCTGAAAAGTAAGCTGAATGAAGCTCAGAAGACGATCCTATTGAAGAGGAAAGAGGCGAAAGATAGTAAAGAGAGGCACGCAAAAGCTGAATGGGCAATTTGTCTATGCAACAGTCGAGTAATACTCTGTTATACTCAAAAGTTCTTAAACTACCCATTTGAATTTTGTTTGAATTTATATTGATATGTGGATTAAAGAAAAGATTAAACATGAATACATGTAATGTTATAGTTTGTAGGGATTTGTTTATCTGTTTGTTGTTCTTGCATGTGAGATTCACGTAAATTGTAATGGTTAGGCTGAAGAAGTGGAAGGTCGAATTCGAGAAGAGGTGAGTGCTAAGGAGGAGCTACGGAAGGAATGGGAAGCGGAGAGAGAGCAGACGGAGGAGATGAGAATGGAGGTGGAAGAGAGGAGGAGGAGGCTCAGTTCCCTGACGGAGGTGCAATCGGAGCTCTCCAACAGGCTTCAAATATGGACGCTAAGCAAGACGCGAGCGGAGACGCAGCTCGAGAGGGCGGTAGGGGAGAGAAGGGAGATGGTGAGGGAGATCGAGGAGCTCAGGCGCCAGAGAGACGTGCTCAACCGAAGGATCGAGTTCTGCAAGCAGAAGGACGCCATTGGAATGGCCGCTAGGCTCGCCGACACGTGCTGCACCTTCCGCGAGTACACGGCGGAGGAGGTCCGCTTGGCCACCGACAACTTCTCCGAGCGGCTGAGGTTGAAGTCCGGCGGAGATTGGAGCAATGTGTACCGAGGACGCTTCAACCACTCCACTGTTGCCATCAAAATGCTCCCTTCTTTCTCCCTCCAACATTTCCAATCCAAGGTGCATGTTTTTTGCTAGATTCAATTCTTATACAATTCATTCAAATTCCACGTTCAAAGCTAAAAAAACTATATAAATAACTGGTTCTGTTTTTAGAAATCAGAATCGATTATAGGAAATTAGAAACAAAAGTTAATGCACATTGAATACTAATTTAGACTACATTTTCAGGTGAGAGTTCTTGGTGATATTAGGCATCCTCATCTGATTGCTATGGTGGGGTTTTGCTCCGAGCCCAAGTGCATAGTTTTGGAATACATGCGCAACGGAAGCTTAACAGACATGCTGTTTTCTAGGAGAAAAAACCGCGCTCTAAGATGGCACGACCGAATACGAATTGCCTCAGAAGTTTGTTCGGGCCTGGGCTTTCTCAATGCAGCAGAGCCAAGGCCTGTTATTCACTGCCATTTGACCCCACCCAAAGTACTCCTAGACCGCAATTTGGTTGCAAAGATCACGGGCATTGGGCTCCATGATTGCCGTGACGAACAGTGTAACGTTGAGTCAGATTTGCGGGCTATAGGGGTTTTGTTAATGCATCTTTTGACAGGAAGAAATTGGGCCGGGCTCATTGAGGAGGTGATGACAGTGGATATGGGTAGAGAGGCTTTGGGTAGCGTTCTAGATGAGATGGCTGGGCAATGGCCACCAGATCTAGCAAAAGAACTTGCAGGGCTGGCTTTTAGGTGCATGTCCTCCAAAAGCAAGCCCAACTCAGAACTGAGCATTGCAAAGGTCTTGGAGGAACTGAATGAGATAAGGAGAAAGGGAGATGAAATAGTTGGAAGGGAAGGACGAAAGGCAATTATTGGTGGGTGTATAGATAGAGAGGGATCCAGTGATGTGCCTAGTGTTTTTCTTTGCCCCATTCTTCAGGTTGGCTTCTTCATCTTTTAAGGAAGTTTCTTTTACATATATATAGTATGTTGCAAATTTGCATGACTGGTCCTGATTAAATTCGAAAAATCCACTAGCCAATTGATTAAAATCAATCATCTGTTGAGTCCTACACATAATGTTTGGACAGACAGGAAAAAGTGGAGTTAGTTTTTTTGTTTTGTAAAATTAAGGTTGTGTTGTTGTGCTGTTGGCTGCAGGAGGTAATGAAAAGCCCACACTTGGCAGCAGATGGGTTTTCTTACGAGCTTGAAGCAATAGATCACTGGCTGCAATCGGGGCGTGACACATCACCAATGACAAATTTGAGGCTGAAACACACATTCCTCACCCCGAATCACACTCTCCGTTCCCTCATTGAGGATTGGCAGACCAACAAATCACCTAAACTTACACACTAATACCGAATTCTTTTTTTACTAGTGCTGATTTTTTGTTCTCATTGCCACCGGTGGACCACTACCTCCAAATAAAAAGTTACCAATTGAATTAGCCAGTCATGGGTAGGTTCAAGCCTAAAACTTTCTCCCTACTGACTTACCATTCTTTTTTACTGTCAGACTTGCTACAACTATGAAGTATTAACTAAATATGAAACACCAAAATGGAATATTTATATATGTGAATATATCAATACGTAAGTACAATATTTGGTTTTTCAGCAAGACAATTTGACGTGTTAAAAAAATGCAATTTCCCAAGCATAATAAATGATCTACAGCTATCAGTCTATCACCAACCTAATGTTGCTATAGTTATATTACACTGCATAATTTACGTTTGATTGCCTTCACGAGCGGCAATATCTTTCTAGCCCACGGAAGAGAACAAGGAATAATAGGCATATCCCAGGAGTGACCTTTATCTTGAAGGAATATTACCAAGATTAAAATGTGAGACTGAACAAAGCATTAGACTCCCAAACATTTAAAATTGAAACAACAGCAACACCGGGCGACTTTCTTTGACAGCGAATATTCAGATAGCAGAGAGGGATCAGTGGAAATGTCTTCCGCTCTTGACCAGACAAACACCCCTCGCTCTTCTTGTCTGCCAGGGACAGTGTTGTCCAGTAGGAATGCCACCAACAGTGTAATCACCATGTTCAAGGACATAAGAGCATTGATTGCAAAATCAAGCTTCAAGATTGAAAATGACAGGTTAGCTCATATGCATCCCAAAAGAAACCAGTTATTGCTTAATTTGCAAGAAAAACAAGCTAAAATAAAGATTTATCGTTGATGACAAATCTGCATGTTACCAGTTTCAATAAAGATAAATCATCTAGGATGTCTTAGAAAGCGTGTGGTTAAGTAAAACTTAAGATTCACATTTTCATATAAGCTATCCAACCAGTCCTCCTTTTGTTTGTTCCTTTTCTCTTTACATTTAAAGCTAAAGATACTTACTTGTTTAATGCCTGAACGGAATGGTCCACTTGATGCTGCTGCATAAGGAACCAGATAACTGGGCAGTATCAGACTTGACTCAGCCTGGTATTGTTGAAAATAAGCAGGGATAGACATGCCAAGGAACAGTGAAACGCCAACTATTGTAATGTTCCTGAAACTGGTTGATTGACTATACCGTAAATTAGAGAGGCCTAGTGCTGCAGTGAGAGCCCACATGAAACATAGTACAGAAGCAGCCAAGGCCTGTGGAATGGAAGCGAGAAGAGCACCCACTTTCCCTACAAAATTATATTTAACAGTCGTATTTTGAAACTCAAAAAATGCACCAAAATAAACCACTGCACATCCTTAGATCCATCTCAGCCAGAATGAAGAGGAATGAGAACGTATAAAGTTGGACAAGAATTTTGAAGAATGGATTTTGGCTCCAGGAGTTGTTATTTACCTATAAATGAGAACAAGATCAAGAAAGTAGCTCCTACTACCACTACCTTCCGACTTGCCACCTTGGTGATGTCAATTGTGTGCATGTTTTCTGTCAAGGTTGTGGAGCCAGTACCTGAACCCCAAAGACCAGCCAATATGCTACAGAAACCCTCAAGAGCAATTCCTCGGCTAACAACACCAGGAGTAGGAGGCCTTGAATTAACTTGCAGAGAGGTAGCACGATAAGTTCCAACCTGGAAAAAGAATATGCCATTCATATAGTTACAATTGCAGTTTCATCTCCTATTGATGTTTGATCCCTGCTTTCAGCTTGAAAATTCATCTTAACATTTAAATGAGATTAGGACCTAGACAATATGATACTTACTGAATCCACAGAGGCAACAAGTGCCACTATGACCATGATTATGGAAGTCCTAAAATGGAAAATAGGGATGCCCCATTGTAAAGGGTAAGGAATTCTGACCCATGCAGCAGTAGCCAATGCATTGGAAACATCAGTCCTGCAATGCTGCATGGTATATGCATGTTTTCTACATGCATCCAACAGAATGTTTGAACTTGGTATATTAGGATTGCATCCTTTGTAATTATATGCTCCCCCAGCTGTTAAAAAGGATGCATATATCCAAATTATTGTCAAACTCAAGGGAACCTGAAAATATTAAAAAAATTAAGTTATAAGAATTATTACTACATACACATGCTAAAGGATACTTAGCCAGCACTATCCAAAATTGCTCAAGAAAAACAAAAATGAGAGAATGACATAGGTCATCAATATTAAAAATGAACAATTATCATCTTAATTTAAGATACTTACAGCATAAATTCGAAATAAATGGCGCCCAAAGATAGATATTCCTCGTAAATACTTCAAACAAGAGAAAAAGAATGAGAATGAGATTTTGAATGCTCCTGAAATCATTTAATAAACAACCAAAAGCCCATGACCTGTTTATAACAGAAAGCCTCTAACATACAAGAAGTAATTTTACAAATTACAACAATTAGAAAACCGTTTCAGATACAAAATATCCTGTATTGGTGCTGCTTAAAATGCACATACGACTCACCAAAGTGAATATCAGAATTAGTGCTATCTGTGGAATTGTAATTTCTGGGCAAGTGCCTGCTTGTGGAAAACCGTAGCTGAAGAATGCTAATCCTACAGCAGCAACAGTTGGGGCAACCACAATTGGGTTGATTAACCTAAAATTGTAAAGAATAAACAGATCAGGCTAAGTTGTTTACAGTCCTCAAGAGATAAAAGTTCAGTAGCTTCTACAACTTCACTGATCAATATAGATTCCCTTTATGCATATGATCAGTCAGTGTGCTAATGCTTACACATGTTAAATATTAAGCAAGGAAGTAATGCAGCAAATTAACAACCTTTACTAAATCAAGCACAAGACAAAAGATATTTACGAACTTAAGATATGGCATGCAACTTCGTACCTGAGTAGAACAGACATTAAACCACTAAATCCCAGGATAGATTGGAATATTGAACCAACAATTATAGCTCCTTGGAGTTCCCTCATTATGTGTCTAAATTTCTGCAATTACAAGGCTTTTACATGTAAGCTGAGAATACATCCAAACTAACAGAATAAAAGTCAAAGTTTTATGTGATTTGTGAATAAAGAGGTACATAATAGGAAAAGTCTGTTAAAAGATAACTGATACATAACAGCAGAAAGGATAAAAGAAAATTTATGCTGGTGATTCAGATATATGCAAGTTTAAAGGTAAACAAGTCATGTGAAAATTAACACCTAACTATAGTTTCTGAAGTAGGTGTACTTGAAAAAGCATATAGTTTAAGGATTTAGATAATATAATTGTCTGCCTAAACTAAAAGGGCCTGAAAGTGATGCGCTAATGAATTAAGTAATGAACTTACATGCTCGGTAAGATTCCGATATTCTTGAGCATTTATGATAACTAATGCCGGTGCTAAATACACAAATGAGCTCCCTTGAACTAAGGGCAGTCGAGTACCAAAGTAGGAGTGCAGTATTGTGGTGATGCCAGAAAGAAACAGCATTGTAGAAATTACGGAAGCAGTATCCTTCTGTCCTCAGCAATTAATGTAAAAATAAAATGAATAGATACGAATACGAAAAACTATTGATTTTCTTAGAGTAACACGCAGTAAACAGTACATAAAAGCATATACTTACATCGGTTCCACCCATGACCGGTACCATAACTAACGGAATCAACACAAGAGAACCGGTTAATGATAGATAGTGCTGCAGGCCATAGTAGATAAGAGGTACTGCAATTAAAAAATGCAAAGACTGAGTAAAACAAGGAAAAACAAATTTGCCACTTACAGAAACATGACTATGCTAGTTAATCTTGTAAGTATTGAGATAATAATTAGTTAAGAGAATGATATGGAAGAAAGAACTGGGAAAATGGGTTCTTTCAGAAAGTCCTTTAATTTTGTGACTAGTATCTCACCCATGTTGAAGGAAATCAAGAATTGGTATTCTTAAATGAGATTTGTCTTCACTTCCTTTGACTCTATTTGGAAAGAAATCAAGGGGTTCGTCTTGCAAGTAGAATGGAAGATGTTGGTTGCAGACAAGCATCCAACCTTACTAAGGCCCAGGTAGGGTTGGACTCATTTGGAATTGGAGGTTTAATTTCTCAAGAAGGCATGGATGGTGGTAGATGCTGAAAGGGGGATTGTTGGTTGCCCCAATAGAAAGAGTTGCAACTTAACTAACACAATCCTACAGAAACCAAAGACTGATAAAAAGGTCATGTTTATAAGAGAAAGGCATGAATGTAGCTTTCCATCAGTTCTATGAAATCCTGTAAATAATGGACATCTCTTCTCTCACTTTCCTAATTTTGCACACATTCTTATTTTCTTTCTCCTCTCGGAAATGATCCTCAGTCAGTCACGGAAAAGAAATTAGCAACTGGGGAGTATTCTTTCTCTCACTGATGGAACACACCACTACAGACCAATTCATTCATGCAGATATAAAATGAACTAATTGGCAAGCATCAAAACATCTAACATGGGGAAGTTAGCAACATACCACTCACATTGCTCAACTTACAGCATTATAGTTAAAAAAATATAAGATAGAAAAAAACACGCCCTAGAAACGTGAATTTTTCCACACACATTCAAATCAACCAGAAATTTTTTCCAAACCATCCAAAATTGGCATCCTAAAACATAAACTCATAAAAACTAAAGAAATGAAGGGTGAAAAAGAATCTACAACCGACAGAAAAAAGAAGAAGAGCACAAACTAACCAATCCCCGGATTATCTTTGAGCCCGCACTCCAATGCCAACGGTCCCCGCCACCCTCCATCACGATGCTCCTCCCCTTCCGGAAACACATTGACCTTAACATCCCCATTTCCCTCCTCCCCCTCCTTTTCCTCATTCACAGGAGCAACTGCGGAGACTCCATGCCCATTCCCCTCCCTATTCACCACCCCATTATTGGCATTACCATTCAAACCAACTTTCCTCTCACCACCATCACGTTCCTTCTCTTTTCTCCCCCTCTCATCCAAAACAACACCATTCTCAGCCCTCGTGGCACCTCCACGAGACTCTGGTTCGATCTCGTTTCGTCTTGTCCTCCCCACCACTGGATCTATCTCTATCTTGGGAGATGACCCTCCTCCCTTCCTCTCAAAAGCTTCAAACTTTGCACTCCCACTTGTCCCTGCTTCCCCTGAGTAATCAGACACGAAACCCGTTCTTTTCGCCCACGACCGTAACTCTCTCGGGTTGTGCTCACTTTGTGCTACAAAAGGTTCCACTTTGCCTGCTACTCCACCTTGTTTCTTCCCAGTGCCACCCCTCACACTCATGGCCACGTTTCTGTTCAATGATTCCGAGTTCAACGACCCAGTTTCCATTGACACCCAGTGACACTGCTGAACTCTATCCAATTTAGTATAAAGTACAAAGGCGAGATTGCGGAAGTGCAATGGAACTAAAATGGTGTGAAAACGAAGAAGAGAATTCAGTGTGTAACAGTTGAAAGCGACGGTAGAACGAAGGAAGGAGTGGAATTACCGAAAAATCCCTGTGGAACAACTGTGGCTCATAGTTTATTGAGTGGAAATGATGAGATTTACTATGTCTGGCTCTTTGCTTATCCTTCAAGTAATCTTCTTCTTCGGTGACCAATTACAAGCTTCTGAAGTGGCTCAGTTCAATTGATTCACACATTATCATGAGAATGAGATGATGGAAAATGGAAAATTGAATGATCACAGCTAAATCGGTCCAATACCATGGCCATCATAGTTACTTCATTAGTATCTATCTTTCTATCTACACGTTTCTTCCTTTCTACCATTTTCAAATCCTTTCAAAATGTTAATTAAATTACTTATTATTAATTATGTTATAATTCCAAAATTACTCTTCTCATATTTAAAACTTAAATAGTTCAATTTGATATATTCTCCGATTAAGTTAGGAAAGAAGAATTTTATATCATTCTTTTCAAATTTTAACAAAATATTTTAGAAGAAAAAATTAATACATCATCCAATTAGAAAGAATTTTATAAAATAAACAATAAATATTTTTAAAAATACTTTATAACTAATAAAAAAGTAGTCATCTATGTACACATTATGTGAGAGAGAATAATTCTTGTTAACATATTTTATAAGAAAATGATACAATAAATAATAATTACTCTAAAATTAAAATTAATATATAATTAATAATTCAAATATTTAAGAATTTAAGAATTTCAATTAAAAATTTATATAATTTTTTAATATTTATTTAAAATAAATTAAAAATTAAGTTTATAACATATTTATAAATCATCATTTTGTCATTATTATTATTATTATTATTATAACAACAATATTTTAACGATAAAGAGAAGAGATATTGAAATTGTGATAATAATGATTATCGTGATGTTAATATTAGTGATTCTAATAAAAATAATATATATATATATAATTATTACATTACTGCAATTATATTTAATATGTTATTGACATCACCATATTAATGTATCAATATATCATAAAGTTTTCCACAATTATCCATCCACAATAAATTATATGATATTGTGTTAGTTAAAATTATATATTTATTCAACATAAAATGATTTTTTTATGTGTATATTCACAAGGATGCTGGTTTTCAAGTAAAATAAGTGCAATAAGGGTTTAATGGTTTTTATAATTATTAGTTATAAAACTAGAATTAAGTGTAATAAGAGTTGGGTCTATTAGTTTTTCAACCTTCCTTGTATGACACGACTACAAAGCTTGACTGTACAATTCAACCATTTATGAAAATGTTTATCTCTAATCACAAGTGTACGAAAGTTTTTGTCAAAAACATAGAAATTTAAGTAGACTAATTGAAAAAGAAGATAAAAGAGAAACTATAAAATAATTTTGTGAAAACATCGAGGCAAATCTATAGGAGCATTATTAAGTTGGGTATCGATATTTTGACATCTTTATTGAGGTTGCTCCAGATTACATCCAGCTGACATGATAATTTTAATATTAAAGAAAGAATGTGTGGGTTCAATTGCTGAGTTGGAAAAAGAAAACAAAATAAATCATTTGGAAGGTGTGTTCAAAAAAGAGTTTCTAAAAGGGAGAGGGACTGCGCTTGAAAAAACGGTTTCTTCTTCCATTGATTTGTGCATTTGAAAGTTAGGGTTGTGGATTGCAAAGGGACAACATTGCGTTTGAGGTTTTTCATTGTGAAAGAAGAGGTTCGAATTTGTGTGTGTTTCTGATTGGTGGGGTTTTGGATTGGGCGCGACGGTTGGGGTTTTGTATTGGGCGGTAATCAAGTGTGCGGCGGTTATTGAAGGGAGAAGGAAGCTTCATTGAGGTGCGTTGCCATTAGGGTTTCGGTTGAAGAGTGAAATTTCGAATCAGGTATGTATTTTGGTTCGTTTTGTACAGGGTTATTTGTTTGATTGTTTTGCTTTTGGTCTGATTTCTGTTGTGTAGCGTTGTAATTGCGTTTCTTTGTTTTGTTGATTTGGATTTTGAGTTTTGAATTTTTAATTGATTTGGATTTCATTGTTTACTGTATTTTGGTATGCAATTTTGGGACTGGTTTTCTACTTTTTTGTGTGTTATGAGTTCCTGGTTTTGAATTGAATGTGAATGTTTGCAATGTTTTATATTTAGCTAAGTGGGGACCCCTTCGTATTTATGTGGGGACCTATGAAGGAATTTTTACACTGTGGATCGCACATGTTTCAAAAAGCCAGAAGGTAGCCATGAAGATATAGATGAAGAGAAAGACTTACATGGAGATGAAGATCAGCCAAATGAAGAAGTCAACATGTTTCCTAAAATGGAACGTGAACCCAGGAAACGTTTCAAGACTGCTGTTTTGAAAACACCTTGGACAACATTTTCAAGGAGGAAGCGAAAAAACCCAAAAACTGATGCTTAAGTAGTTGATTAATGAATATGTTTTTAGGTTTTTGTAGTTTTAAGTTAGTTGATGTATGACCACTACAACATGCATTTACCCATCCAATTCACGTTTATACCTTAGAACTACGTCCCTTGAAACACATCCTGCACTGCCAAGTTATAATTCCCAAAAACCAACATGCAAAAAAATGAACATACACAAACCTTCTCATGGGTCCCCACTTATTTACACATGGGTCTCCACTTACAGTATAGGAGTTTCTATTACCACCACAACATGCCTTTCACACACCTGAGGTGCTTTCACACACATGATGGACTGACAAATGCAGAATCCCAATAATCAGTATGAATAAAAACAACATGCACAAACCTTGTCATGGGTCCCCACTTATTAACACATGGGTTCTCACTTAAACTAAAAGGTCTACTATGAACATAAAATGAATATACACTGAAAACAACAGTCAATATCACTCAATTTATGAACATACAACTTCATATTTTTTTCCTCTAATGACACATTTGTGTCCAAAATATGGTATATAACAATAGATGAACTAAATAACTTAGATGAAATTTAAATTGCTTCCATTGATCAAACAAATGTATCTATATTGTTCACATCATATCATAATAACTAACATTTTTGTCAATAACAATGAAACTGTACAATTACATAAAAAATACGTCCAATAAAAATCAAGGACAATCTACTTCCAAATCTTTCAAGACGGCTTGTCGTTCAACGTTA